>Ga0126338_10002812_pt1 | contig 12067 bp, 9 predicted proteins | sample OrbCmetagenome_2_FD_92529 | JGI IMG/M metagenome (GOLD analysis project Ga0126338, IMG submission 92529) | Coral microbial communities from Petempiche,Puerto Morelos, Mexico - Orbicella C C metagenome | ecosystem: Host-associated > Invertebrates > Cnidaria > Coral | place: Petempiche,Puerto... | reverse complement strand
TAGGGAAGATATCTGTTTACAAACATTGTTTTTGTTATTTAAATGTCCAAAACGTTAAACAAAAGAACTCTTTGTTTCACGAGCCAGTAGTTCTCTGGTTGGCATATTAATAACAATAGGTGAAGTCACTGATATCTTTGCTATAGAGCCTTAGTTACATCTTTAGGAAGTCATAAATTTCATTTCAGACGTGTCCCGTATCAGTTAATGGCGTCAATAGGACTTCTGTTGTACTTATAGTAATTTAGCTTGCTTATACATAAGCGCGTAAGTGTTCAGGCATTGCCTATTCCTCAAGTTAGCTTTATTTTATCTTATTCTTTCTTTATTTCTTGTTTAGGTCACTGAGTACATTACTCCTGAGAAGTTCAAACACTGGGAGTCAGTTGGAAATGAACTCGGCTTTGCGTATACAGCGAGCGGACCGCTTGTACGATCCTCTTACAAAGCGGGTGAGTAAAAAACTACATACTCTGTTAGCCTTTTCGCGCTCCAACACAGACATACAAACAATAAGTAAGTAAACCTTTATTTTTCTTGGTAACTCTATCAGCTGTATGAATAAAACTGCTATCAGTAGAGACCCTGCTAAAAATTAAAAAAAGTAAAAATCTGTAAACCTTACAATATGCGTAGAAATTAGATAAAAATTAGTTTAATAAAGACAATCATTTTAACTAACTAGCTGCATGTAACAAGCAGACGAACAGACATAATTGTTTTCCTTTAGTAAAGTAAATCCTGTAGTAAAAACAATTTCCAAGCCCCGGCGAAACTCGATTGTCTGGGAAAACATTCTGTTGTAGGTGGCTTTGGGTTGCTATTGAATAGGCATATGTGTTTTGCTGCTAGATGGCCTTTTAGAATTTTGTATCCCATACTGTTAGCAGCCTTGGTTTTCTTTGCAATAGCTTAAGCACTCCATGTTTACGAAGACAGTTCACCATCTGGTCCCTGTTGCTCAAAGAAAGGCGTTAATCACCCAATAAATCTCTCTACTGCTTAGTTTGTTTTGTTCACACTTTCAACCGGGCCCAGTGTTTTTGCTTAGTAACATCCTAACCCTGCGGTTTTCGTCGCAACACGACGTACTGTTCTGTCGTGATGATGACGTGTTCTCGGGAGTGTTCGCGCTATTTTCTGATTGGGTAATACGAAACGGAAACACTTTGAAGTGTTATACGAAGATCCTACGAAAACGGCTCAACAATGTAGCTCAGTCCATGTAAAATATTTATTTTTACTTTTTCTTTTGAACAGGAGAGTTCTTCCTGACGAACTTGCTCAAAACTCGAAAAGGAAGCACAGAAGATCAGCAAAGTACAGTGAGATGAAAGGTGGCAAGTGGAAGGTCAAATCTGACAACTTGTTTGTCTAACGCGTTTTATACGCGCGTTGTCAGCATTCGTGCCATTCTCGAGACATTAAGTCTAGGACGCAAAGACGTTGAATTTTTATTTGTTAAAACCGCGAGAGTCAAGGTTTCCTGTACTTGGAAATTTACAGAATATGCTTTATTTGAAATCAAGAAACGATGATGATGATGACGGCAAAAAATATGTATTTCGCAATCCTTTGGTGCGCGTGACTCACACGTTTCACGCGTGGCAGCTGAACATGTCGCTGGCTAACATTAATTTTATGCACATGTTGTGATAGTGGAAGGGTAGATATATTTTCCTCCGCGGAATTCTTTCACAGCACCAACATGTTCATGATAAGATCATGGAGCAGTTTTCACGTGAGTGTCAAAAATAATTGGTATTTGCTTTGGTTTTGCATTGCTACGCTGATTGACAGGCTTAAAAACACCCTCCACTTAGTCATCCAATCAGATGTAAAACCAAAACCAATTGTTACTCTCTCGCACTCGTTTTCCAGCGCTTCTTCTCATCTACTTATATTTGCTTCGTGTTTTGATTGGTTCTCTGAATTGTCTGGGTGCTTTGTGATATGCCAGAGTGATTACTTTGGTTTTGGTTTTCCGACGCTTAATTGGAAACTGCTCTATTTAATTGATCTGTGATTTACATCACTGACAGACGCTGCGTAGAATGTCCAAGGAAACGTGGGAGAGAAAGATGTGGTTGCTTGGTGTAGATGATGGAAGGCCACCTTGAAAAGACTACCATTTTAGCTACAAATCATGATGAAACTATTGTAAAAAAATCATTATTTTTTAAAAGCTTTTTCTCCTGATTCATTCGGTTTGAACGGACTTTACCCCGGCAAAAACTAAAATGTGTCGTTCACGGAGATTTTGGTTTGAGTTTCATCTCACTTCCCTTGAGGGAGCTCCAGTACCAACTATAATCACTGTCTCCATAGTTACTATTCAGACTCGAAGAGTAACAGTTGTGATACCACCAAGCTCCTCTGACGCTTGTAGCACAGTTACCGCTGCTTTTGTCATTATCCCGGTCCTTGGTTGAGAAAGCCATGCCGTTATGAGCAGAAAGTCTATCTTTAACGTCACCAGAATAGAAACCAACAAACAGTGTGTAGTTAGTTGCCTCGTTAGTAAGTGTAAAATTACTATACTTGGTATATTTATTCCCATTGGAAGTCGTGTTAATTTCCACTCGCAGCTGGCTCGGAATCTCAGTCAGTTGATGAATCTTTTCGTTTCCAAGCCAATACTCTCCCCTGACGTCACCAAAGCCGTTCTTATACTCGTCCCAGTCCCTGTAGAATCCAACAAACCCATTGAAGCGTTTATGAAAGACAGTCGATCCACCGCCATCTGTCTTCATGTCACAGTACACTTCAAAACTGGTTTTGTTTGTTGGGTTGACTGTGTACACTCCACTTTCCTTGAAGCCAACAGAAAACAGCTCTGTGCAGTCTCGGGCTGAAGACAAAACAATTAGTCAATGGAAAAATTGGCAGCTTCAAAGTTTAGTTGTGTTTTCTACCTCATTTGCAAATAAAATGATTCTTTTCCACAACTCACGGTTAAAGAAAAACAAAGTCATGATAGTATACAAAGAGCGCTTGTGCTATTTAGATTCCGGATTTCGTGAAACGTATGCCAGTAACCTACTAAGTTACATGACAATCTTTAGGTTCTCTTTCTCACAATAAAACCTTATTAATTTAACCAACAAGGGACAAAAGAAACAAGATACAAATAAAATAGACATGTTCATGATAAGGTCACGGAGCAGTTTTCACTTGAGTATCGAAAGTGTTTCGTATTTTCTCTGGTTTCGCATTACTTTGCTGATCGATTGCTTCAAAAACTCTTGCCACTTTGTCATCCAATCAAATTTGTAGTTTAATGATGGTTATTACTCAACTTTTCATTAAAAGACAGCCCGTATGTATGTTAAACAGTCGGCTTACCAGTTTTAACAATCAGTTGCACCTCAGTCTCCACTTGAACGAACTCGCTTCGTGCAGAGCAGATATAGGTACCACTGTCTTCTGCCGTCAATCTGTTTATCTTCAGTTGTCCTCCTTCCATTTGTGAGCGATCCTCAGGAATGTCAGCTTTACATTTTGTCCACGTGACACTGGGTACTGGATGTCCTTTTGCAGAACAGTTGAGTGTTACTGACTGTCCGTGGTAACGTTCTATCTTGTCTGGCGGCTTGACTGTAAACTGAGGCAACACATTGACTATCAGAGCTGTCATGGCGTGTGATGTGCCCAGAGCGTTGGTAGCGGTGCAGATGTATGTTCCTGCATCTTTCTTTTCCGTCTTTGTTATGGTTAAGGTATGACCTTGCACGGTTGCTCTTTCACTGGGAAGTTGATCGAAAAGTTTGGTCCAGGATACGACCGGAGGGGGATATCCGATGACCCGGCATTTAGGGAGCTTGACATCCTGTCCACTTTCGGAGTATACCGGTCCAGTGGGAAGAGAGATGAGAGGACGAGCTGCAAGCAAAAACGACGCTATTTATATGCGGCGGAAGATAACACTGTTAACTGTATTATTTGTCACGCGAAAAGTTCCAATTACATTTAATTAACGGTTATAGGAGTGAATGGCTTGTCTAATTGGAAATAGCTGCATTAAAAAGATATAATTACAAGGAGTTGTACTAGGGTACCAACCCACGCTACAGGTAGAGAGAAATCAGAAACGACAATCTTATTACTGATAAAATGACTAAACGAGGTTTGCTGATAAGAGAGAAGTTTTTACTCAAAAACCTTAAGTTGATTACCTTTGACATTGAGTGTAACAGACGCCTGTACGGTCCCCTGGTCAGTACGAATTGTACACACGTACATTCCATTATCACCGACTGTCGCATTCTTGATATGAAGAGCTCCTTTGATGATTGAATATCTTCCTGTGGGGAGAGATCCTTCTTCTTTGGACCAAGTCACTGTTGCGTCAACGTTTTCCTCCGGTGAACACTTGAATATGGCGGACTGATCCAGAGCGACGGTCTTGACGGCCGGCGTCACCACAATCCCTGGGGCAGGAATAACATTCCCTGGCTACCCCCTAAATGGCTGCAGAGAAGTCGGAGTCGGTGAGGTGGGTTCTCCGGGATCACCCTTTTCGCCCTTTATTCCGGGGGGTCCGGGGAGGCCTGGGTATCCGGGAGGCCCCTGCGGCCCCTGCGGTCCGATCTTTCCTGGGGGTCCTTGCACACAAATCTGACTTTTGCTAATGCAGATCTTTCTCGTTGCAGTGTTGACGGATTGGGTGATTTGTTGTTGTATCTCTGGAGATAAAGCATCGTTGTCTCCTTTGGAGGACTCAACATCTCGAGGGTTTCTTTGTAGAGCTGAAGAACTGATTGACTCAACAGTCGAGGAGCGAATTTCTGAGAGAAAGGATTAAATGCCGCGCTGTTATAATTATAAGGAAAGTTGTTGTCCTTGATAGAGATAGGTGAAGCTCGTTGCCTTTTTGCCATGATTAAAAGTCTGCATACGAGTCAAGTGGCCCATCAGGGTTACCCCAAGCATTAAATGCGCCTGTACCCATCTATACACCTGGGTGGAGAGAGGCACTGTGAGAGTAACATGTCTTGCCCAAGAACACAGCGCAATGTCCCCGGCCAGGGCTCGAACCCGGGCCGCTCGATCCGGAGACGAGCGCACTAACCATAAGGTCACCGTGCCTCCTATATTTGCCATGATTACTGAGCGAAAAAAAAACCAAATTTATTTTTGTTTTGCTATCCTATTTCACAGAAACTCGTTACTGCAGAGCAGCAGTCTTAGCGTGACGTTCAAATGTTTTCTTTGCAAAGTATTTAAAGACGTTCGCGCTAATTGTTCCTGCGCATCCTTACTGCGCACGTAAATTCACACGCCACGTCATGCATTAGCGCGCGCACTAAGTAATAAAATGAACAATGATAGGGCAGATGGTCATCGCTATAGCTTTGCGTGGATTTAACGATCTTGGACGTTCGGTGACCCCTATTTTTCTTTTGATGGATCATTTTCTCTACCGATTTTCTACGTTTAGCGAAAAAAGGAAGAAAATCTATCTGTTAGAAGTTTGAATTTCTTGCAAAATGCACCATCGATTTCCGTTCATTTTAGCTCTTCGTTTATCTGTTCGGCGGTTTCAAATGCCTCTTGAAGGGTTAAGTTTTTTGAAAACGTTGGCAGCATTTGGAATTATTAACCCAAGAAACCCACTTCTACAAAATATGACTAAGATCGTTTGCCTCTGTTGACTGACCTTCGATATTTTTAACTATGAACCCCTGTAGACCATGCTGAATTACGTGCTCAAATTTTTCACAATCAGGGTAGTTTTTCACACGCTTTATCTCTGCAACGAAGTCGGTGACCCCCAATTTTTTTTGCATTTCTGGCAGAAGTAACTTATTATCTGGCTGCAGTAAAAATTTAACAAAAATCTATCGAGTGGAAAATTTTCGCGCGAACGTCGTTAAAACAATGGCTCTTATAATTTTGTGTTAATATCACGGTTTGCCTATTTACAGAAACTGTAGACGGGAATAAATCTTACACTTAAAATCGAATCTCCTACTGGCTGGGAGCTCGCTCTAAAACTCAAACTCAAGATTTCGACGCAACAACTAAAAACGTTCACTCAGGCAGACTTCAATGTGATAGTTTTCCGTTTAAATGGTTCATCTTAATCAAGTCCAATCGAATATTCAGTTCTGGCAAAAGCTGGTGTCAGAGATCAAGAATCACGTCAATCAAATTGCAAATCCAGAAATGATATGAGATACATGCATGAAATACTGATGCAACGGGAATCTGGGATTAGATGGTATCAGCGATCGCGCTATTTAAGTGAATTTAAATTAATCTTTTTAATTAGCCTCAGGCATGGCTTTGTACAGTGGGTGACAAAAGTTGTTGAGTCACTTTTAGAAAATGACGCTTTTCGGTGTTTAACCTCTTATTCTATTTTATATAAATCTGGCGTGGTTAATTCTCTGATACTCCCAGCCCCTCAATTCGATGTTGTGTGGGCGCTGTGGTCTGTGCAGTCTTAGAAAGACAAAAAACAACATTGTTTGGTGGGAAAGGGAGGGAAATGTTTGCAAGACGCTCGAAAATCGAATTTTGCCGCTAAATGTCCCGAGACTTTTGCCGCTCATTGTAGCTATTAATAACGACTGTGATTTCTAGAAAGTTCCTGATCGTTAAATCCGTTGAGATCTATCGCACTGATCATACCGATTGAATACTTCGAATAGCTTTTTACAAAGTGTTTTTGTTACCTGGCCCGTTAACGCCCCTTTAATAGTCCAGCTAACATCGACCTCTGAAGAATATAAATTACCCTTTCGTTCCGGAGATTTAAATTGAAAGCGAAACTATACTCTGATGACATATTGTTTTACTAACTGAGAAACAAAAACAACACTTAACAACTTATTGTTTTCTTCAATAATAACTTGTAGCGAAATTGAGAGGGAAAAATGATGAAGCGTTTTGGGAAGGAAGGCGTTCACTGGCACTTGTTATCATTGTTGGTTAAGGTATCTTTCACTACAAAATTTAAGTTTTGTTCACAATGAAACAATCCGAAACCGTCTTTATTGCTGTATGCAGACTTCATTTTGATCGCGTGTATTCCACAAGCCATCGACTGTTTTAGCCAAAATTAGTAAACAGAATATTCTCTTTAAATTTACAATCACATATTTGCTTGCTACAATATTCTTTCTTGTATCTAAAGAGCATCTATTGTTTGGCTGAACTTTAAACCTCATGCGCAGACGATTAGACCTGTAAATGATCTTCATATTGGCTGAAAACAAAATAGCATCGCAGAATTGAGTCGATCGGTCCCGAACGCATTAATTAGTTTACATATCCGAGTCAAAGCCAGATACAGTTCAATACAATGTTGGTTTTAGTTTTTAACTTTTGGATCACAACAAAGGTGATGCCGAGCAGGCCTAGTCGCGGATCAATAAGGCTTGAAGACAGAAATTCGACTGAAAGAAAGGCGCTTTGTCGATTTCATAATAAATGGATTAAATTAAAAATTCCAAAGTTTAGGGGTTTTCTAAGAAAAAAGTCCTACCCAAGGTAGTGAGTTCAACAAAGGAACCAGACTTAAATGCACTCACCGTTTGTTGGAATGGACGGGACGGGCGTTGTCACTAACTGTTTTTCTCTTTGCTCAAGAGCCTCGAGCCTTTCCTTGTAAGCTCGTATCTCAAACTCAAGCCTCACATAACCAATACAGTACAAGAAAACACTGACAAACGAAACACAACAGCAAGCAACAAGAAGGCGGGAAGATCCACCAGCGCTCGTCATTGTGAACTGTACTGCAACGACGTCCTCCACGAATAGCTAGGCAGATTACGGGCCACATTATTTATACCTTGAACCCAGATAACCACGAACAGTCTGGAGTTTTTGATACCTTTAATCGGGCCGACCTTACTCCACTTTCCAATAAATGCATGCCAGTCTATCTATTGATCTTATTACAAAACACTTAACTTCTGTTAACAGCCAAACCCAGCTGCAAACCTGTTATCCAGAATGTTCACTTCTAAATTACTTTCGTATTCTAAAATAAAACGTGGTGGCTTTCCAAATTAACTGAATGAAAATCTTCCCTGTTGAAGAACCCTAAGAGTGTAATGCGTTATGCCTGCGCCTGTATGAGCGTAAACAGAATTTTTCGTCCTATGTTTGGAGTTTTGTTTTACATGGAATTGTTTTCCCAAAAATATGTTTGTTAATTTCTGATTTTCTATCTTAAAGATATCAGTAGGTGCCATTTTGTCGTTTGATCTGAATTTTGTTAATGGTTAAGTCCAAACCAAGCTCAAAATTTTTTTCTCTTAATATTAACGGACATTAATTTTTCTATAAGAAACAATCAAAGAAAAGAGGTATAACTGAAAAGTCTCTTCTCAATTCTTTAACAGGCTGTTCGCATGAGCAGAAACACGGTGAAGGCTTGCACAAGTAGACAGCACAACTCCAAAAGTTGTGAGAAAAACCGCCTCCCTCCCCAAAGCAATTGCCCTCAATGGCTCACCACCACCATGCGGTTTCTCTCAAGGGTGAAAAGGCCATAGTAACCATAGATTTCAATCAAAGTAATTAAAATGGGGGGATTATCCTTTCAGAACAGAAACTTTTCATTAAAGGTCTAATACTAACAAGATGAGAGCTGATCAGATCTTAAACAAGCCGCTGATTGATTAGCCTGATAGTTGAGAAATCGCCATCACATGTAGTTGAAAAGTAAGCCTGAGACTCCAGCCCCTCATCCATGTCAGGCCCTCATTAAGCGATTGAAGCTAAACTATGGGCTTAATGCAAGTAATAAATACAGGCATAGAGTAACAGTTTGACATCAAAGACTATACGCAGATTTCAAGTAATTCAATTTTGACTGTCATCTTCTCATAGTACTATCCTCTACTATATCTAGAACAGTTTTGCCATTTTGTCGTTTGATCTGAATAGTTCCAATGGGTAAGTCCAAACCGAGGTCGAAATTTTTTTTTTCGCAATATCAAAGGACATTAATTTTTCTACAAGAAACAAGTAAAGAAAGATACAGTGCTGAAAATTCCCTGCTCAGTTCTTAAATAGACTGTTCGTATGATGAGAAATACGGCGAAAGCTTCCAAAACTGTGCAGCACAACTTCAAAAATTGCGAGAAAAACTCCTCCTTGTCCAAAGCTTTTGCCTTCAATAGTTCACCAAGTGTGTTTCTTTCAAAGGTGAAGAGGCCATAGAAACCGTAGATTTCAATCAAAGTAATTAAAATCAAATTTGCGGGATTATCTCTTAAGAACAGTGAGTTGCCATTGAGAAATTAATTCAGTATCAGCAGCGTGAGCTAGAGCTGATCAGATCTCAGACAAGCCGCTCATTAATGAGACTGATAGCAGAGAAACCGCCACCACATGTAACTGATAACCGTGCTTGAGAATCCAGCATTCCATCAAGGCCTTCATTTACCGATTGTAGGTAAAATATAGGCTTATTGCAAGTACTAAATACAGTAATAGGGGAACAGTTTAACAACAGAGGATATAATTATAAGCGCTTTGCAATAATTTCATTTCAAGGGTCATGAACTCATATCTCATATCTACAACTTATGTTAAGTTTACTGATATTTATAGAAGTTCCATTGACCAAAGTACTAATCAATAGCCTTTGCTTTATAGTAAAAAAAGAGCCAAGGTGAACCAATTGCTTAAGGTCATTCCATTGAAATAGAACCGGCACTGAGATTTTTGTCAAACTTTCCCTATTGACTGTTTATATTGCAGGAACTTAAATTTGGAAATAAAAATGAGGGGTCCCCATGTTCGTTTAGGAGCAACAGCACCTTGTTTATACCATACAAATCCTTACAATAGCACTATGATTATAGTCACGATTACTTGCTAAAATCACGTTTCCGACGATTGTTTCTTGCTCAACACTGAGAATTGGCCCATATTTATTTTACATAGAGAAATTTATTACTCAATTCAACACAACAGAAAAAAATGATAGGTCATCGTACTCGTTTTCGAGAAAATGACGATTTACCTCTATGGCGAGGTCCAGCCGCAAAGAAAAAGCCGCCATTTTTTAATGCGCGCGCGCTAATCACGCGTGAAGTTATGCGCAGTAGGGATGCGCAATGCAATACTGGGGAATGACCTTTTAAAAGTATTGTAGTTGTGTTGCATATCAAAACGCCGGGGACCCTAACATTAGGTAATAAACCGATCGTTTTGCCCGATAGTCAGTTCCGCCGGACTGTAAGTCTGTTCGCCCGGACTGAAAGTTCAAAGAAGGATTATTTTAACTAAACGAGCGTAAACGACAACATTGTGAGCATTATGAAACAAAGGACTGTGACGTCAGCGACGAAAAGTCCGGTTTCCAAGTCTCCGCGTGACTATTTTTGCTCTCATGGTCCCACTTCTTGACAACCCCATGTATAAAGCATTCTATGATATCAAAAAGTCTACGAAGCTCAGTTTTCTTACCTGTTTAGACTGTTTTTCGGTTAATAGTACTTCTTTGATGATTTCCTACCTTATTGAGCTATTATTTAAGTTTAACTTGATTTGAAGATTATTTTGCACATCCCGCCGGGGTCACTTATCGTTCAGGGCCGGGTTGTTCAAAGCCCGGTTAAGCTAACCCAGGATTAGCGAGAATTTTGATTTCAGGTTTGCAACTTTTGTGTGCAGGTTCCTGTTTATATTGTTTTTCCTTCAGGTTTGAGTTTGAAAAACCTCAAACTACGCAAAACATAATCAATGGAAAACATTTTTATACAAAGAAAATAGATACTTCGGTTAACTTTTTATCCTGGTTTAGCGGTAACCGGCTTTCGAACAACCCGGCCCTGATCAACGAACATGTTTTAAAGCATTTAAGATAAATATTGTACAGTAGCATTTGTGTTGCTTGGTTCTTAGAGGACGGCCGGAAAATGGGTATTATTTTGCCTCTTTCTTGCTTTCTTATCAACGAACTCGGGTTAGCCACTTCAGCAGAAATCCTGTGGAGTGACTGAACTCTGAGACAGAAAGTCCTACAATCGTTTCCTTCCTTCCTAATTTTAGTAATTAAAAGTAATGTAATGCAATCAGTAGAATAAGAGACTCAAAGAGTCTTAAGAGTCTCAAAGTGTTATTAAGAGTCTGAAAGTCTTAAAATCTTTAAGTCCCCTACCAGTGATGAAAAATAGGTCTGGTACACTAGTTCACTTGTCCCTTCCTTATGTATAACTGCTTTACGTTTTATTTAGCATATAATTAAAATTATTATTACTTATCACAGTATTCTTGTGGTCAGGTCATTTTGTTGTGATATTTTGGATTATATGTTTGTGTAGGTTTGTGAAGAAGCCAAGTGCCCCTATATCAGTGAATGCTGGGGTGGAGGGGAACATGAAACAGCAACAGCAACCATCAATATCGGTGTGTATATAAAAAAAAAACAACAACAACAGCAAGTAAAGGAGTTACGGAAAGTTAATGTACAGTAGTTTCTATACATGTACATGTAGTCATACTGGTACGTGTGTACTCTTTTAACCACTTGAGTACATACTCTACGGGCAAATAGTGATACATTTGTGTTAAAATTTTATACCTTAATCAGTTTGTACAGCCAGAAATTTTAATAAAATCGTTCAAAATATGCTTGTCAAGAAATAGTGCACTAAATATTGACAGTGTATTCTAATTGACCGAAACCTCAGTTTGCTCTCAAGATTGGCATAATATTCCTTGTTTCTTCAGTTGGCAAAATTCTCAATGATTCTGATCTATTTCAGATACTCGGTGACCAATGCACAGGAGCCTGTATAAGATTCTACTCTGTGAAAACCAACAAGAAACCTCCTCCGCCTGATCCCATGGAGCCGTCTAACACTGCAGAGGCCATCAGTCGCTGGGGCCTGGACTACATAGTTATCACTTCTGTTGACAGAGATGGTGGACTGCATTTTGAACAAATAACTCTTTTTTTAAATTACTTCTCAGGGAAACAACCAAATACAAACAGGTATCCCCATATTCAGCTGCTTGACCACAGACCAGATTGAATTGATTTTAATAGTTTAAACCTTTGGCTAATTTAAAAGATAGGGGTCTGAACTAACACATGGTA
>Ga0126338_10002811_pt1 | contig 12068 bp, 8 predicted proteins | sample OrbCmetagenome_2_FD_92529 | JGI IMG/M metagenome (GOLD analysis project Ga0126338, IMG submission 92529) | Coral microbial communities from Petempiche,Puerto Morelos, Mexico - Orbicella C C metagenome | ecosystem: Host-associated > Invertebrates > Cnidaria > Coral | place: Petempiche,Puerto... | reverse complement strand
TGCAGTACCAGCTACAACACTGCTAAGAACTTGAGACATTTTCATCTGCTGTTTTGTCGAGACCTTGCTGTAGTTTTCGATACTTTTTAGATTTTTATGTCCTGACAACTGAGCGATATGAGTTGGTGGAATATCATTTTCGCTGAGTGTTTGTATCATAGTTTTTCTACCACGGTGATTTCAGAGACGTTCGTTGTTTATTCCTGCTTTTTGAGCCATAGCTTTCATGAGATCGTTAAGTTTGTTTATGCCAACAGGACCAACCATGAACCACTCTTTCGTCTGAAGGGACTCTGCCTTTAAGTTGTTGTTGAACAATGATTTTTCATTAGTGAAATTTCATCGTTCGCGTCGCTGATTGGCTGCGACTAAAGACAGAACAATTTTTCATCACTGTCATCTCTGTGGTTAAATCTCGGTACTTATAAAATAAAAAACATTTGACACGTCACCACACAACCACACTTTAATTCCCCTTTTCTCGGGATTGATGGGGAGATATTGTTTCGTTGCTAGTTCCCCTGTAAAGTGAGAGATAGACATGAGTTGGCGTGTATTTATGCGACCATTGCTTCATCGAGGTTTTGGAATGGTTGATATTCTTCAAGAACTTTTTGTTGATAGCCTCAAACAAAGGACCAGTTTTGAATAGCTAGTCATGGTTAAGGTGTCTGTGTTGAGCAGCCTTTTCATTGTCATTGATATGAATTACTCTATGCATTACTTCTTGCACATAAGGAACACCAACAGCTGCATCCTTTGACCAATACAAGTCAGTATCAGGAAGCTTCTTGATACAAAACAGAATGTTGGGCCCGAAGTGAGCTTAATTTGTTCCATGTTAGTTTCTTGCAATCTTTGATTTGGTTTATGCGCAATGCATAGCCTCGTGTATCGATTGGTTTCTTCCACAAAGGCCTCAGACACTTCATCAGAGACAAAAGGGTTGAAAAAGTCTTTTGCAGTGCTGTCTACTGGAATACTACTAACAGCTCCCGTTCTTGATACAAAAGGAGTTGTGTTTACCGGTGCTGGATCACGACTCCATCTGTCTTCATTGCCTTCATCTTCCGAGAAAGATCATCAGTATTTACATTTGAAATGAAACTGTCGCTTTTACTGCCACTATTGTCTCCTTCTTCGTCTTGAAAGTCCAATTCATCAGAGTATCTACAGCTGCCATTTCGCAGATTGAAATAGTAATAGGGTAAATAAAAGTAGTAAAAAATAGTAACTGATGTGAACAAAGTCAGATTTCTCACATATTTTGTATAAAACCCATTCCATTAGCCTGGCAAGACTCAATCTGACACTTCATCTGATTGGGTGATAGTGCTTGGTAACCATTGAGCAACAATAAAAGATGGTATCTGAAAGAGTGCTGATTTGCACTTTTCCGATTTCAGAGCTTTTACAATGGAGTGTAAATTCACATTCTTAGGCCTTATAGGATTAAAATCTTGACTTAACACTTGTCTTGGCACTTTGGCTTGATGGCAAAGGATACAGCCATGGAACTATGCTCAATGCATGGTACATAGTAAAAACAAGCAAAACAAAAAGATGTGGTCACTTGTTTTTATTTTTTAATTGTATTCTATAGCATAAGATTAATTTAAGTTAACTTAACCTATGTTGTTTCAAAATTAACAGTAATTTACCATTTTACCACAAAAAATTTTGCAGGGCAACTTGGCATAGTGTTGAAGGGGAGGACACGGATGTTAGCGATAGACCAACATCTTATCCAGTGGAGTTAGAAAGCCTGCTAGACAACTCAAACAACCTAAATTGAATTGCTAACTTTCTACAAGGGTAAATTTGCTAAAACTGCGTGACACAGACAAGTTAAGCTATTAGCAACTGTAATAGCTGTACCATATGCTAGCTTAGATAGTGCTATCTTGGACAAACTGAAAAGCAACAGCCTTTTCATCATGAATAAATAGTGCCGCACTGTTTTTTTTTTGTTCTTCTGACATGAAGTTGCTGCTCGATGGTGGAAAAGGGATGCTGGTCTTACATTCTTACAGGGTATGGCTGTCCAACTCTGACAGGGTCATAACTGCAGAACAATTCAGCACCTTCTATGGCATTCAAATAGTGCTGTGGCAAAACACAAAAGCTTGGTCCAACGGAGGGACAGGTGGCTTCCAAGCAGAAAATGAACGGCTAAAGTTAAAAACGTGTGAGCCACAGCCAGGGAAATATCACTGCAAGCACTGCTACAACTACAGCCATTGTTGCTTGACTTGAATTCTGCCAGGAATATCCAAGTAGTCATATCACCATCAAAAGAGAGAACTGGTATAAGGCAGGGTTTCACCTGAAAAAAGTACACTTTTTGTATCTTCAGTAGCTCTAACAGTTTTAATCCAAACCATGGCAAACTATATATCACTGGAAAGCTTACAAACCAAAGATTCTAAAAATGGTTGTTTTTGCGTAACAGCAAAAGTAACTTGACACCAGGCTGTCAAAAGTACCACCTGCAGTGCAAAACCCATGGATTTCTCTTTATAAATTTGATAGAAAATAAACTTTTTATGTCATTTTGAAGAATAAGAACTAATTGTTGATATGAATGAAGGATTTTACAAAATTATAACATCACACATCAAAGGAACCATCTCAAGTTACATGCTGAAAAACTAGGTGAATATTAATTGGTCATTTTTTCCCCAGCAAGCCTTTGAAAAATTCCTTCATTTATATCAATTTATTAAATGAGCATAACTGTCCTGAAAATTTCAGGTCAATAGCTTAAATCCTTCTTTAGATATCTTTTCTCAAAGGTGAAAATCTGTCGTTTTGAGAAAACAGACTTAAAGTTTATAACAGATTATATATTATGATGAATCTTGAACAAAAACATTAATGGTTGGAAAACTAGTCAGATTTAGTTTCTAGAGGCAACAGGTAACCAATCAGAATCCCCCAGCCTCATAAGTAATTCCTTCAAGGTCCTGAAGGACTTCTTCTCGTCGTGTGCGAACAAGGTGGACTGACTGGCGGCGCTTCTTTTCCTTGGCCGTAGCTTGGTTGTCTGCTTTCTGCAAACGCTAGTTATCCTTTAGCCTGAAGGCATGGCTGGTGTGTGTCCCACCAGAAATTGAAAGTTTATCCATGATGTCCTTTGTACATTCTGCTCCCTTGTGGAAGTGGCAAACAGCTGAGGCAGCAGAGTATTCAATGACCTTAGCACCATGATGCTTATGCTTGGAGCAACGCACCCAAACCATAGAGTTGATACACTCATTTACATTTTGAGTGGTCCCACGAATGCATCTCTTGAGAAGTTTTGTATCACTCAGTGTCATGAATGATGGCCTTACAAGTTCAAGAAATGCCTCAGGCAAACACTCATCATCTCTGTAGGTGCTTGTCCCTGTTGCCTGATCCTGTTGCCACTTACACCATGAAGTTTCTCCAACAGGACAGAAGTGGTTCTGTTTAGCAGGATCCTGTCCCTTAACACTGTGGTTAAGAGTTGCTATGATATTCTTCTTCATGGTATAGATGGCAACATCAACTTCTCTGTCAGTTGGATTGGACTTTTTTTAGAGTATTTTGATGTATTGTTAGGCCATAATATTTTTGTAGGTTCCTAATTTTGGTTTCAGTGAGCCTGCCATGCCCCCATATGGGTTTGCCATCCTCCAGTTTGCCTTTTGTCCATGCTTTCAAGTTTAAAAGGTGTTTGCCCATCCTCTTTTGGACATGGCCAACACAATCCAACTTAATCACCATTCTTGACAGTGTTGAATGCTTTGCTGTCCCCGTCTGAGACCATCCACTTGTATCTCATGTTATGCATTTCAGTGGATCTTCTCCAAAGGATAGAAGCTCCTTCAGCTTCCATGGCTGATGAGCTACCATTAAAATTAATATCGCACTCACCAGAGGCCACATGTTCTCTCCTCCACTCCTGAAAGCTCTCGTCTTCCCCTTCAAACTTTGACTCTTTGCGAGCACACTTGGCAAGCTTTTGACAAGACAGCGTAGTCCAAAACCTCACCACTGTCTACTGAGATTGCAAAGACTACTCCTGTTAGAGGTAAAGCCTTGCTTGGCTGAGGTGCCATCAAAGCTAACAGCTGCATCCAAAGTCTCATTAATGTGAAGCTCCGAATTTTCATCAAGGATGATGTTTCGTAGCCTCTGACCTGCACTTTTGAGCTCTTCCATTGTGTAATCTTGTGCAATGCCTAGGATGCGGTCTACCTGTTTGTAGTAGGCACTTGTCGACATACAAGGCATGTTCATGATTCCACAGAAGGATCCAAGCCCTTCATAACCAGTCCCCAATTCCAGAGAGTGGAAAACAGCTCTTTTGTTTACATCGATGGACTTTCCCCTTTTTGTGATGTTGGCAGATGTCTGGAGTGAAGTGCTTTCGTCACAAGCACTGCAAATGAGGAGAAGGTCAGACTTTAACCCTGCCTGACCACTTTCAGTTTCTTGAAGAAACAAAAAGACATCCAGTATAAGACACTGTTTATTTGAAATGTCTAGTGTGGCATCTGTTGCATGTCATTTGAAAACAAAATTCCTAGTTCAATAAATACAGAAATACAAGTGCCAAAATATTTAAGCACAAACAACAAAATCAAAGCGACAAAATCACGAAGTTAAATTATACACTGAAATCGGTTTGTTTTTCAGCCCAGAAGAACAATCAAATGGTTTGGTAAAATCTGTCAAGGTAATTTTTTCACCTTCTTTGCATTTGTGTGCTGCAGAGAGCACTGAAGATAGACTTTGCAAATCAATTAGTCTGTAGCCAGTTGCTTCGCATTGCCCAGTTGATTCTTCATCCGAGCTATTCAGTGATTCTTCTGTTGAATGGAACAGCTTTGTCTTCATCAATGAACTGAGTGTTTGATCGGAGTCCTCAGAGTCTGAAGCGTCAGCTCCCTCGTGAGAGGTCCTCGGTTTTGCTCGATCGATTTCTACTTCTTGTGATGCTTTTTTTCCCAAATTTTTCCCTTTTTTACACCCACCAAATCCTTTTCCTTCCCTTTTTGGTCTGTAGAGGCTTCTTTGCCTTTTCCCAGCCATTTACAACAATATTTTCACTACTCTTGAACACACGTATTTCAAAAAGTGATCTCAACCTTCGGTTTCAATATTAAATATATTCCAGGGTGCAATTCGCAGTATGTTCCGTCATGTATGTGTCACCAAGTACCTCATTCTGTTTCCTTGAGAAATCAGTCAGAAAAGGCCATAAACAGCCAAGAAAAACAAAAAATGCTATTATCGTGGCCATGGTAACACATCCCCAGATTTTCACCTCTTTTAAATTGACTGTTAATTTACCGCAAAATGGTAAGAAAAATGAAAAAGTCCTTTCCCAATGTTAAATAGTCAAAGTTGCAATTTTGAGAAAAAACAAAATGTTTTCACAAAATTCAGGTGAAACCCCGCCTTAACTTTCAACGAGGGCTCTGCTAATATGCTATCAGGCTTATCCACCCTACTGTCATCCCACTCCACCTCACTTAAGTCAGAATCCTCTTTACTGTTTTCAGAATGTTGGTCATTGGTGTCCACAAAATTTGCAGTCGTCTTTTGTAGTAGCTTTTAACATCAAAGAGCAATCTTGGACTTTGCAAAGGCCAGCCCTTTTGCCAGTACCTTCTTTCTGAGCACAACATGGGATCGTTACTTTTGCAGCAATATTGACCACTCTGACAAACAAGTCAACAGTCATTTTTTGAGCAGTCAAGAATAAACCCAGACTTGCCTTTTCAACACGAAAAATTATTGCAACAACATTTTGGATATTGTGCCACTTTCATTGGTGTGATCTTCCTTATTTTGAGTATATACTGGTTACCATTGTTGTTATTCATAGCTTTGTTGAGAGATCCCTGAATAATTCAGAACAATATCAAAAAGCAAACTGTAGCAATCATTCTTGCCAAGCAGTTATTGAATAGTAGCAACATTCATAACGTACAATACCTCAGAAATCCATCTTGAAGTTTTCTCATTTAAGACATTAACAATTGGAGAATCATGTTGATTCTTATGAGCGGTCATCGCCACCAAAATCCTGTTCCAAATTCTGTTATATGGAACCTGCATGTAGTTTATAAATTCTTTGCTGAAAATTGAACAAACAGAATAGAATTTATGATGAGAGATTTGAAATTACACAAGCAGAATGGAATTTAAAACATCATGAACACCATGCAACAGAAATTGGAGCAACAAAACAGAAATTGATACTGTTCAAATTTCTGTTCTGTTGATCAATGAACCATGTGGAACCTGGGAAAGACCCAGTTGGACTTGATAATGCATGAATATTAATGCAATTGTTCCTGCACAAGGAAAATTTATTCTGCTTTGAAAATGGATGCCATCTGACATTCAACCATTAAAGCATGCATAATAATTATTGATCTGTGAATGGCTTAAGTATCCAATTACAAAAGGTTTTAATTTGGATACATGTAATTGGACACCCGCATGATTGCATGCCAATTACATGGTAGATGGGTAGACCTTATTGCATTGTTCTTTACACCTGTACAAGTACTTTAAGTACTTTAGTGAACACATTCACAAAATAACTCCACCTCTGAATAACGTCAAGGTACACAGGTACAATCTATAAACTTCATTTGAAGAAGCTAGTCATAAAAGGCGAGGAGTGACAAATTTGGTTGCTTTTTTTGCTCCAAATTAGCTGAATTTTTGCATGTGGACTTCATTTCAGCTTAAAAACATTGCCCTGTAATTTATTTTTCGCTGGGTTGCTCTTTGTTTTTGAGAAATAACGTATGCAAAAAAGGCACTTTTTCTAGCGGCATCTTTTTGTTGAATGCAAAACAAAAGAAACCTTTTGTTTTGCTGGACAATGAAATCAACAAAGCGTCACATTAGCCACTCATTGTTCGTGCCGATACAAGTATTCCAGTCACAAAAAAGTCGCTTTTATATATGTTGTTGTGTTAGTACAGGCGATTAAAGTGCTATGCAGACTGAGAGCTGGTACAATTATAGTGGGTCGAGTTCGACACAATGCCGCCCCCTCTTTTTTGTTTTTTTTGTTGATTTCTCCTCTTCTTTTTGAAACCAAAACATTTAAATAGCCTGTACTGTCCAGGCTGCTAGTGCTAAAATAACCCATTTGAGTTCGCATCAAAATACACCTTTGATTAATAACTTTCAATGTGTATCAAAAGATTCACCCATTTATCGATGCCCTCGTCGATAAACTTCTCAAGGTCTCTTTTTAAAGTGAAGTTTGAACATTTGAGCGTGAAGCGTTTTCAAAATGCAAATATCAGCGATGCTAGTTGTTTGAGCCAATACAAGTATTGTATTTGTAAAATTAGAGACATTTAGCACCAGATTTTTCGGCAAAACCCTCTGACAGCAAACATGAAGAAATCACGTGATTAGGCTCTGAAGTGACGTTTGTGCTTTTGAACCAGTGTTTTCAACGCGAAGAGGTAGGTTTTCATGGGTCATTTACGGCAAAGTTTTGAGCCCCATATTTACATTTGTCACGTACACAGACACGAATCACTTAGAGTAAGTTCTTTTTTACATGTTAAGGTGAAAATTAGGGTGAAAGAGGGGCCACTGGTGTAATTGTTGTTGAATGAAAAATAATGCTACTGCTGTTCACATATTCAATATGGTGGCTACAGCAAGTGAAAACATATTTGGCATTTTGCTCTTGGTGGGATTGTTTGTTTAGTGTGATCTAACTGTTGTGTATGATCGGTGTTTGAGGTTATCCAAGGAATTTCCCCTTAAGAAACACTTTCTTTGCTGAGGTGGAGACCTAAAGTGTACAGTATTAACCAGTATCAGTGAATTCTGCTAAAAATGTTCAGGGCCGTAGCCAGTATGAGGCAAACCGAGGCACTTGCCTCTGAAAAATTTAAATTTGGGTTATTTATTATTTTTATTTTTGGGTCCATTTGTGTGTCTTGGAGAAAATATTTAGCTGTGTAATTTCACATAAGATATTTTAGCAATTTTGACAGGTTCCTGTAAGAGGCTATAGCTTGAAAAATAATCGTAAACGTAACAGTAACATATATGAAAGTCTTTTTTCTGATGTTGCCTTGGCTGGCTACTGCTTTGAAGTTCTTAGTTACTTCATTAGAATTGAATAGTTATGAGTGTTCATCGTGTCATAATTTGAATTGAAAGATAATTACATTGACAACCACATTTTTATAATAACTGAAACTCTTTTAATGATTTATCGCTCTCTTATTCTGCCATATTTATCCTATGGGATTTGTGTATGGGGTCGTGCAGCCAAATTGTACTTTGGCAAACTACTTGTTCTCCAAAAACGAGCTCTTCAACTGATTTGTTTTGTGCCCAGTGATGCTCATGCTATTTCTCTTTTCATTCAATCAAAGATTTTACCTGTAAATATGATCTATTTTGATGCGATTGTGAATCTCATGCATGATATTTGGAAAAAATTAGCCCCTTCACCTATCAGAACTCTTTTCACTAGGTCAAATAAAATTCATGGGTACAACACAAGGCATGCCGCAAAAGGGAATGATCTTCAGAAAGAAGTTAAGTCGGACACAAATTACCAACTAATACTATTGTAGGTTGCATAAAACACAGCGAACAATTTTTTTAAAGTTTTGCTTTCCTTTGGGATTTGTGGTACCCTGTCATAATTTTTCACATTGTTAACCCATTGACGCCTGAATGAAATTGCCCGTGACTCACCCCTAATTCCCTGGCGTTTTTTTGAAATATTTCTGAGTGAGCGAAAGCACAAAAATAAACCATATGCGTAGTAACCGCAGACACAAGATCAGGTTTCAAGACATCGTTTATTTAAAGTTGAATAATTAAAGAGTCAAAATATTAAAAAATATTGACAAAAAGAATTCAACCTGATGTGTAAAACTGATAAGTGAACAAGAAATTACATTATTTCTTTTTCAGCGCGACAAAATGTCCCACAGAAGCTGAGAAAATTGACTTTGCGAAAATGAGTTAATTATTGACTTTGGAGGACAAAAAATGAAACCAAATTCGACAGAATTTCATTCTTGCACTATAACGGCTAACATTTGAGAAAACAACGAAAAATAAAAGCGAAGAACTCATGTAAACTCAATCTGAAAACAAGAAATCGAGTAATTTCTTCGCCGTGCGATGAAAATATTACGACGCTGCGAAAGAAAGATGAAAGTCGTAAATCAAAAAGACGACAAAAACAAGCGGATTATTTTGAGATCAGTCGAATTTCAACTGTGTTAATTAGTGGCCATTTAGCTCTTTTCTCAGCGGTTCTGTAGTAGCTGAATAACACTCCAAAAAATATTTCAACGAAGCGAATAAACCAAATAAACAAAGTGCCTGGAGGTCGCCATAAATTAAATATGTAGAAATCCAGCGTGCAAATTACTGTTCACTTTTAAAACCTAAAATTCCCAAATACAGGGAACTAAATGAAAGAAATATGACACGAAGTTCAATAACAATAAATTTTCATTCAAGCTGAGGCGGAGAAACCTATTTAAAAGCAAAAAATTGTTCAACATTTTGCAGACGTGCTTCGCTGCATGCACCGCATGTTCAAATTATTCTTCACGCTAACGCAAAAGCTTGAGTTTTGGCCGACCGCTTTTGCAGTCATTTTAACGCCCATGGCTTTACAAATCGTTTCAAAAGTTGAATTCAACTTCAAAGCAATAATGTACATTACCATTTTTGTTTCTCAGGTCCGAAAAGTTGCTTTCAATCTGCAATCTGTCGTCAAAACTTACTCGAAAGCGCTCCGATCTTCATGTTTTTGCGGCGGTTGTACTCCTTGATCCTCCATTCTGAGGCCACCTAAACATTGATTTGTATTTTTCCTTTCTATTTTAAAGCCCAAATCAGTAATTTATCCATGTCAGGAATGAAAACAAAACCTTGGAAGTTTTTAGATTTGGCCCACAACGCGCCATGATTACCTGCACTTTTCGAGCGCGCAATTTTAAGAAGAAAAACCATCTTTCTAGGACCCCTAAAGTCCTCTAAAGATATGCTCAGACAGCCCATTCTGATTGGTTTATTTGTCCTCAAGAACAATAGAACAGTAGGAGAACCAAAAAGTCTTTAGGGAGGGTAGGAAAGGTAATTGTCACCATGTACTTTTTTTCGGGCAGTTACGGGCGGCACAGGGAAATGGAGTTTTTCGCACGGGCGGTTACAGGCGGCACAGGCGTCAATGGGTTAAAATAGATAAAATAAAGGTAGTTTTTTAAAGTTAGTTTTGCTCAATGACTGAACAAAATCGAATTTAATCGTTCGATTAAGTACGATGAAAATATAGTTTGATTTCATTCGATGTGATACCACGGGAAGATTAACCACTTCACTTTCTCCCTGGTCAAAGGGGCTGAAATTTCCCGTACGAACAGATCACAAAATTGCTCTCAGTAAGCGAGCCAGCCCGGTTACCAGGCTCATATAAAGAGGCCCCAAGTCACTTGATTCGCCAATGTGCATGTGTACATGAAATATGCTCCCATATGTAATGGCGACTACATCGTAAATGTACTTCACACTGTTCTCAAGCTCAGTGAAATCACAATATGTAAGAGCCAAAGGAAAGAATCACTCCTCCTCCTACTCCTGTTCCACATTCAAAGTGGCAGAACGCCCTCGGGGGAACTAAACCTCTTGAAGCTTTAAACCCTAGGGACCTGCTGCAGGCTGACTTCGTCCAGCCTTTCAGGAGACCTTTGCCTCCCACATAACCAAAATGTTAAAAGGTAATTCTTAAAAGATCAACAAAGATCGCTTGGGTAAACATGGCCAAACATGGATCAGTAATTGATTGCGATAATCATACAATTTTCCTATAAATAACCAGATGATATATACCATTTGATTTGATATCTGTTGGCGGATTTTACAAAACAAGGAAAAAATTATGGTATTCATTGCCAACGAGCAGCCCCACAGAGACGCTAGGCTGCGAGGTGGTAGTGTAATAAAGCCACAGAATGAATCTTAAAGCGATGTTAAGGTAGTGCAAGGTAACTTTTAGGACATAATGTAGAATAGAGAATGCATTGTTTTTCGATAAACTTTTTAAGGTCTTTTAAAGTGAAGAGTGAGCATTTTAGCATCTAGTGTTCTCAAAAAGTGAATTCAATGAAATAAAATCAGTGACCGCTAGTTGTTTGAGCTGATACAAGTATTGTATTTATAAACTTAATGCTATTAGGTCATGTTGTCTTCTTGGCACAAACGAATAATGTGCCACGCATTGCAAAAATTGACATTTTGTTGTGAGACTGGTTTAACACAACGTCAGCCCTTTTTTTCCTGTTTATTTCTCCTCTTCTTTTCAAAACCAAAACATTAAAATAGCCCTTACTATCGATGCTACTAAAATAAACCGTTTAAGTTCATATCAAAATCCACCTTCGATTAATAAAGTTCCGAAGATTTATAGACCGATTTAAAATTCCATCATGCGTTAATAAACTCCAAGGTCTTTAAAAGTGAAGTTTGAGCATTTAAAGTGGGCAGCGTTTTCAAAAAGTGAAATCTACAACTTGAAAAAAGCAGTGAGCTTTACACTACAGAGAACAATGAAAACTCGGACAGCGACATGTTATTGGCAATAGTCTAGAATAGTGGAAGGATTGAATCTAATAAGCGTGATTCGCTTTTCTTTCTGTTGACTTGGTTTTTCCTTCTCTTCATGTCACAAGCTTCCCTTTTGCACACGGATACTAAGGCCGATTGTTTTTGTAAACTATACGGCACAGATTGTTTTTCTTTGAATAACCTTCCTGTGACAAAATTAAACTACGGCTTTTTATGTACAGAGCTATAAAATGGTTTTAAGCAGTTTAAGCGGTTTTGCTGACGATAACCAATTTATTTCAAAGGGAACGACGCCAAATTACTATTTATTTATAGTGTTATTTTGACACATTTACTTTTATCTGACTTTTGCATATGTACATATATATATTCTATTTTAGTTCTTATGTACAGTTGATGTGATGTCTTCCAAGATTTTATCAACTTAATAAATGTAGATGTAGATGTAGATA
>Ga0126338_10002810_pt1 | contig 12068 bp, 5 predicted proteins | sample OrbCmetagenome_2_FD_92529 | JGI IMG/M metagenome (GOLD analysis project Ga0126338, IMG submission 92529) | Coral microbial communities from Petempiche,Puerto Morelos, Mexico - Orbicella C C metagenome | ecosystem: Host-associated > Invertebrates > Cnidaria > Coral | place: Petempiche,Puerto... | reverse complement strand
GTTTGTGGATTTTGGATTTTTTGTTGAAATGTATGGGGAGAAAAATATTGAGGTGGGAGGGGGGGAGTTTTTGTGGGGGGGGGGGGGGGGGGGGTAAAATTAAAGAGTTGAAGAATATTTGGGAGCTTAATTATCATATCACTTGGGTATATAGTTTGAGGGTGTTTAATGATGGGTTCATTTAACCCCACCTCCTCTACTAAACAACAATGTGTAGCTCCAGAGAGTATCCACACCTCTCCTGTGGAAGGGATTTTTCTAGGATCCCCCACCACTGGAAATTCCAGTTAGGCTTCATACATTTCTTTAAATATTTTGGTCTTACAGAATCCCACCACCCCCAGGAAATTTCAATCCCTCTTGTGAGAGGAGTATGGATATTTTCTGGAACTGCACAATTGGTTAATAAGCCATTTTTGTGACTCTGTTTTGAAATGAGTCTTCTGGTGAAACCATTCATATGAAAATGTGTTTGCCCCTCAGGTTCATTTTCATGCAAAACAAACTCATTTTGATGTGGAAGATTTTGCATGGACTCGTTTTGAAACAGAGGCACAAGGTTACTTGGAAATGGCCTATTGACTGATGTGGTCTATGTACACACATAAGAATTACTGTGACTATTCCACAGTCCCAGCCACAACTCCAATGGTGGGGTTGATTTTTTCTGAAACCCTTACACTTAGATATGCCATACTGATGAGTCCTGACCAGGATGAAACAACTGACTGTCCATGGCTGCTTCTCCTTGGGTAATTGGCTGAGCTCATGTGCACAGGTTTTGGTCAAACTGTGTTTAGAAAAGTTTAGTTTGACCAGTGCATTCAGTGGTTTATTCAACAGATTGGGTTGTGTTTCCTGAATTCACTTTCAGCAGAGAGAAACTCCCAGCATTTTAAGTGTTGGAAAGGAGAAATATGTCACACTGACAGAATATCACCTGCCCATCATTTTTTCCCTTGAATTCCTCCCTGGGGAATTCTAAATGCACTGACCCTGTGAGCACCCCAGCCCCACCACCCCCTACCCCAACCAGGGAAATTTAAATCAGAACTACACTGGCTGTAGCCTACACAGATGCTCTTTGGGCTCATCACATAATCTTCCTCGTTGTGTGTTAGGAGTGTACAATGGCTGCAGCCAAACTTGTATCCAGATCTTTACTTGCAATTATAGCACCCTTTTTGGCCCAGTTCTTATGAATTACTTTAACAAAGCTTTTTTCAATTTCAGATTTGACTCTAGGAATCAGTGTTGGACTTTTTATATTGTTTGTTGGGATGGCAATTTATATTTACAAACCAAGAAAGAGGTCTGTCAGAGGACTTTACACTGCTGTCGACCAACCCATGCCTGTTTGAATAATTCAAGACACAAGACATTGCCCATATTGGCTGAACAGGATGAGATTTCAACTTGGTGTGGGAACTCATGAGGATGCTTTCTTATTGTGAACATTAGGAATACAGAACTGATAAAATATTTATGGCTTACCTCTCATTATGGCAATGGCAATGATACTTCTGCTAAAGGATGAATCATGTCTGGAGGATACATGTGGTTGTCTTGAACTCTAGCTTGCAGTTAGCCAGTCCCAGTTTCTTCTCAAGTACAAATGTGTCAGCTAGGCAGGGCTGCCATTAAGGGCTGTAATGCATAACACCTCTTACTGCTGAATATGCTTGATTTTTCCTTGATACTATGGGTGAAATTGTCTGTTGATAGAATTCACCCACAAAGTAACAAGTTTGCTACAGGTGTGGAGAACAAGGCTACAGGTGACTCAAACCTTAGTGACAGCCCTGGTTAAGATGCAATACCAACGTGCAAGTGGTGTCCATTTTAACAGAAGCTGATCAACCAGTGACGGTCATTCCTAAAATGTAAAGATCATCCTTGAAAATTCTCAGCATTCTCCCATTTATCTCAATTCTTTGAACAAATTTTATGATGTCCCCTATATGTTTTCTGTCGGTTCAATATGCTGTCCTCCAAAACTAAGGTTCTTAGTTTTTTGCAGTTTTGTTAAATTTCTGGCAATTCTTACTTGAGTTATCACTTGTGTGTGTATCCAGCATGCTGCGCGATCAACTTCACAGATGGGCTCCTAACAAAGCAACTTAGCACTACACCGGAAGAATTTGAAAATGAAGATTTCACTCTGAAAACGCATCAAATGTTTCTGTCTAGTAAACTATGCCGAAGAAATTTAAAAACGCAACAATCACCTCCATTTTCAGAGCTTTTCAAAACGCAATGTTTTCAAATTCCTCCACTTTAGAGAGCATTTTTGAAAAGCTCCATTTTCCTGATGGATTGGTGTGGATGGTTGGACAAACTAGAAATGAAGCTGCGTTTTCAAATTTCGTCATAATGTAGATGCTGCCTTATTGAAGAGAATGAGAGTTATCATGACAGATGAAAAGAAAGTACGAGTTGAAACTAGTAACATTTAATGAGCAGGTATTCCAAATAAAATCCAACTCTAACAATGCAACTATTAAAGACTCTTTTATTTACAAATCGATATAAAAATAAACTAACAGAAATATTAATTTTCAAAGTATATATAGGTCACTACAAAACTATGTATTATGTAAACAATGAATAACTAAGGGTAGCCTTAGCGATTTAACATTGCTGCACTAAAATTGCCAAAAAAAAAATTCCATCCACATCAAGACGGAGCAATGTTTTCTTTGCAAAACTCCGAAGGATTTGCTTGGAATGATAAAAAACTGAGTAAATATAAAACATTATTTCATAGTTTTAAGCCCTTTCTGGAAGTGTAGATACCTTGAACGTGTTTCACAGCACAGACGCTTTGCATAAATGGTTCCTAAATTTGAATAACAATACTTTATACATCCTTAGCCTTGTAATTAGTGTTTCTAGACAAATGATTTTTCACATGAATGTGAGGCTTGGGATGTATAAGTATTGTTATTCAAATTTAAATATCATTTATTCTACGGAATGAAGAAAACAGATGAAGACAAAAGTCACTATCTTCCATTTGTGTTTATTAAGTGATTTTTGACTTCTTATACTCTTCATTTTTCCAGAAATAAGTTGGTAACCTTATCTAGAGCTGTCAAGTTGGACACTTAAACCCAAGCAACATCTGTTTGGCAAAACAAGGAGCTAATTACATATTTTCTTCCAAAATGTGTGACAAATCTGAATTCATCAATCATCGGGTGTGCTACAGGTAGAAATGAGAAATGGAGAGAAAAATGCAAATACTACTAACAGTGGAATAAGGATTGGGAACATCATGCTGCGTAAAACTTTTAATTTGTAATTAGAAATTCTCAAATGTCTGAAAGGTAAGTTGCCATTAATATTTATCAAATCCAGGCATTTCTGATCAACTTTCTTAATTCAGTGGCCAATTTCAGAATCCAGACATCAATGGTTTATTCTTGTTGCTGCCTTGTACTCTGGTTTTCAATTTTAGATGTGTAGGGACAAAATCAAATGTTATTTCAGGTGAGACCGAACACAATAATTATTCTTCATGAGTACAATGACCTTAGTACATTACTACGAATCAAAACTAATTTTTTGGCTGACAGAAAAAAACACAAAAATGAAACAACATTGTTTTGCACTCGAAACAAAAAGAAAGTCATGCTTGGATTTAAGCATCTGTTAGTGGGGAGAAACATGCCAACTCAACAGCTTAGATTGCGGCTATTTATTTAGGTGGGCCACTGTGTTTAACTACCGATTTACTAAATTCTGTTAACCCCCAAAATCATTTAATCAAACAAAGAAGTCAGAAACTGACCTTTCCAATCCAACATGGATTGTAACATCTACTAATGATTAAGGCTTGGATTATACTATCATATACTATCGAAGGTAACAATATTAATTTTGATTTACATCATCTTGATTGACAGTACCTGTTACATTGTTGCGAAGTAACACATGATGTAATCAACATCCACATGGTACCAAGCTAAAGTGATACCTTTCAAAATGCTTGCTGTCTCCCCTGCAGAGGTTGGGTTGCAGGATTAGGGGGCAGGGGGAGGGGAGAAAAAGGAGAAGGAAGCCATGCAGGATTGACAGGAGGCAGGTAAAACCATTCCCATCATTCCCTGTATGCTTTCCTTCCACTCTCCTCACCCTCCAGACTGCCAGCCCACACGTTCAAGACAGCACAGAAAAAACCTCTGCAGAGGAGAGACTGAGAGAGACATGCTTGTCTTAACCAGAAGTAGTTAAGCTATTTCTGCCAGTCTGTTAATTTGCAATATTGACATGTAATTGTTAATAACTGTTGTAGGTTACATGTAAAAGAAGACTGATATGGCAAGAAAAGTTAGCTATTTACTCATGCTTAACAACATGGTAGTAGACTACTCTTGTTAACCCCCTTGAATTCCCCCATGTTAGATTTTTACCATAAAAAAGATAGATATTATAATTCTAATTTGTACATGTACCCACGTTGCAGTTTTTCTTAACCCTTTCAGCCACAACGTCACCATGTCTACAACAGGTCTACATATCTGTCTCACGGAAATTTCATACAATATAATGGCAAAATTTGGTGTTGCATAAGAACATTTCACTTGATAAATAGTTTGTTATTCCTAGCAGAAAACAAACTTAGTGAAGTTTGAAATAGGCCCCAGGGGTGGATCTAGGGGGAGGGTACAGAGGCTGCACCCCCCTTGAGATAAAACCCTCTTCTCCGTATTTGGTTTTAAAATTTGTACACCTCACCAGTCAGTTATGCTATTCCTTAGTGGTGCACCCCTCCTAAGAAAAATCCTGGATCCACCCCTGGGCCCAGATAAAATACATTACCTGCTATTATTTTGGCACTTACCAGTTATCAGAGCACCAATGCCTATTCGTTTTAAAATTTGTGCACCTCACCAGTCAGTTACGCTATTCCTTAGTGGTGCACCCCTCCTACGAAAAATCCTGGATCTGCCCCTGGGCCCAGATAAAATACATTACATGCTACTATTTTGGCACTTACCAGTTATCAGAGCACCAATGCTAGCTTAGCAGCAAAAACGAAATCATGCAACCAGTCACATTAGAGTTAACCACTTAACATGCATATTCTTTACAAATTATGAAATAACATACTGTGGTTTAAACATGTGTTATTCACATATTTGATTGTAAGCGATTGAATTACATACTAAACTATATGCGCAACAAACAAACTACATCTAGACAATCCTTTTTCTTTGTGCAACTGAATTACAAAACTTCATGGTATCATTGTTCTGAGGTAAATGTCTGAAGTTAAAATTATCCAAAGAAATAAATTGTCACCAAAGGTAACTTTCCAGTATGATCAACACAATCTAAAACGATTTTGATTTACTATTTTCTATTTTCGTTTTAGTATCAAAATGCCAGGGTAAATTTGTCCCTACTACATTAATTTTGCAATTTTGTCAACCATTCATTCAATATTCTCAATGTATTATGTGTTTCATTGTTAACTTTAAACATTTTAACTGTGACATTTGGGCAATTGATCCAAGTGTACTCCATCAAAGATTCAACCTAATTAAATTTTCTACCCTTTTCTTACTCAAATAAGAAAAAAGGCAACTACTTTTTCGTGATTTTAAAATTATTTACTAACCTGTTAGAACAAATCAACCAAGGTTGTCACCACAATGATTTGCATAACAACCTAAAGTTTCAAATATTGTCTTGTTACTGTAATCTAATTTCAATATTACCAGTTCAAAATAAACTTGCAGCTTAACCTAAGGAATGGATGGACCTAAGCTTAACCTAAGGTATGCATGGACATACCTTATAACCTAAACTTCAGAAAGCTTGCTAATTCCTTTAATAATTATTATTGCTTTGTTATTGAGATTCCTAATTAAATTTATCTTGATAACTAATTAAAGGGTTGATTACTTTTTTGAGTGACTGAAAAATATAAAAATTGTTATTAACTCAAAATAATTAATAATTATGTAACCTATTTATCCATGTTGATCAATGATCTGTTAACAGGCCCACACATCAAACAAAGCAGACAAAAAATGATTAAACAGCTTGGTTCATGTATGTTCAAACTTAATAGTTAACTCAACCTGGTACTGTTTAACTGCAAATAAATTTCTTAGCAAATGATAATAATATAATTTATACACTTACATACACTTTTCTAATGGTGCAAAACTTTAACTGACAAGCCATGTTATCACCTTTTTACCAAGCCAAGAAACACTATTTATCCAGTTCTTTGTATTGCTTTGAATCTGCCAGGTAGAAATCCTCCAGTTGCCATTGAAGGGTTTCAAATGTGGGCCGTTCCTGAGGCTCCTTTTTCCAACAGTCCATCATTATCTCGTACAACTTGTCAGGGCACAGGTTTGGTTTTGGCATTCTGTAGCCACGCTCAACATCTTCAACAACCTAAACCATAAACAATCAAAATGTAGTTTCACTCTGTCTTGATATTTAGCTGGAAAATGCTATTTTTCTGCGGCTCTAGTCTAATTTGTTACAAATAATGATCAACACGCAAGGTGTTCGTAATCTTCAGATTAAAGAAAGACCTGCCCAGAGGGACAAAGGGATTCCTTCTCTTGTCTAATATCCCCTAGTTTGTGTGGTACACTGAAGACAAATTAACAGGGTTTAGAACTACCTTTTCTAAAGGAAAGGCTGTAAATGTAATTAACTCTCTTTGCACCCCAGTTATATGATAAATACATTATTGAATCATGGTCAGGCACGTTTACTCTGTTTACCTGTCTATTATTCATCCCAGCGTAGGGTACTCGGCCGTAGGTCACCAATTCTGTCAACAGGATTCCAAAAGACCACACATCAGACTTGATGGAAAACTGGTTCTTAAGGCATGCTTCTGGAGCAGTCCATTTTATAGGGAATTTTGCTCCTTCATGGGCTTCATAGATATCCTCATCAATGGCCCGTGACAGACCAAAATCTGCAACTTTAACACTGTTACGATGTCCAACCAGGATGTTTCTTGCTGCCAAATCTCTGTGGACATAGCTGTGTTTTTCTAGAAATGCCATGCCTGCAGCAATTTGGGCAGCCATATCAATCAGATCGTCCATCTTCTTCTGGCGTCCTTCGTCACCACGGAGATATTCAAGTAAGCTTCCATTTGGCATCAGCTCTGTCACAATGTAAATTGGCTCCTCTCTGGAGCAAATTGCATAAAGTTGTACCAGTTTGTCATGAATCAACTTCTTCATGAGCTCAGCCTCTTCCAGGAATGCTGTGGGATTCATTGTGCCAGGCTTCAATGTTTTGATAGCCACAGGGGTGGTGTCATTCCAAACTCCCTCCCAAACCTCACCAAAATTGCCGGATCCAAGACGCTGAATAAGCCTGAGTGAATCACGTTGTATTTCCCATTCATCTACAGTGTTATGTGATAGGCCTATGGTCTGGGGTTTTTCAGTCTGAAAAGGCATAATATTATAATAAAAAAAGTCAATCTGACTATTTCTTGAACACATAGCTACATTTATAGCAGGAGTTTGCTTCTTCTTAAGGCCGTACAATGACAGATGATTTAAAAATATGTCACACAAAACATCAAATAAACAGAAAATCTTGCTATAATTGTGCAAAGTTTTTTGGCCACTGAGATCTTGGCTTCCCTGTAGGATTCAATTTTACAAGGAGATAGCAAATGACAAAAATCATTTACAGAAGACAATATTGATTTAAACTCTACTTGGAGTATAAACAAAAAATTGGTAAAGATTAACTTTCAATAGTGGTTGGCCAAAAATTACAAAATGAGACGTGTATATTTTCGATAATTTTCAAACTTAAACACTGTCTAGAGGTAAGTCAAAGTATCCAGAGGGATGGTTGCACAGTTCAGCGCATGTGCAAGCTGAGACGTAACCACCCAATTCCACTGTGTATAATTAACCCAATCAGATGCGAGTAGAATAATGATACCTCACTTGTCTGGTCTAGAATAAAAGCATCGGGCCAAGTAACAAATTCAATGTTCAATTCTAAATTTGCCATTTTCCATCTAACTCTGTTTTATCTTACGTAAAATCTGGACACCAGTCATTATGCTAGCCTTTGTGTAGCCCTGCAGTTACTCAAAGGCTATCATTTTGCAATTGCTTTCACGAAATTAAAGGTCTGTGATTTCTGATATTCATCTTGTTAACAGAAAAATGAAAATGTGTGTTACGCATGGAGTAGGAACATATGAAAGGAACTCTAATGAGAAATCTCCTCTTTATGTCCTTTATTGTCCGGTTTTCACTTCTGACTGTGAAATTTTCAAAGGCAAATTTCCTGCAAGAGTCATTTGCAGGCTTTCGATTGTTTTATACACAATGAAACTGAACGGTTAACATTGGAGCTTGCACATGTGCCGAGCCTTGAAAACGTCCCTTTAACTTTATACTACCGATAGAAATTACACATGAAAGGAATTAATAAGCTTATCTTAAGAGCCACTCACCTTGACACATGCTTTTTTAAGAATATCGCACAATCCATCTGCAGTTCTAGTATAATGCTGAATCAAATCCGACAGTGAGGTGAGGGGATTGTTGTGAGCGATAAAGAAATTGCCAGTCTCGGTGGTGCGAATTTTGTAATGCTTCACCATGTCACCATCCTTCACAGACAAGGCATAACCCCCCTTGTCACTGTCACGCACCAAGAATGCTCCATGTTCATTGGGTGGTGTCTTCAATAACTTTTCTGCTTCTGGTCGCTTTATGTCACCAAAATACCAACTACGCAATAAAAGAAGAAAGGGAAATTGAATGAGAACAACGTAAATTACTTTCTGTAACCACCTACGGTATCCACTTCTTCCCTGATTTTTGAATGATTGTACAAAAAGCAGGTAAACTCAGGGTAAATTCAGTTTGGAAAAATTGCTAAGTACTGCAGTCCCATTTAGGCCACTTCCCTGGAGGACACCACCAGTATACCAGTCAGACTTGGAAGCAGCTGAACAAGTATGGTTATGTTTACAACAATGAATTTGGTCTCTGGTCGCTTTCATGCTTTCTGTGCATGATTAACTGGTAGAAAGAGCTGATTTGTTCAAGTTAGTCTGCTAACAGACTAATATGGGACTAATTATATGTTGACTGCTTGTAAGTTGGGGACGGTAGAATCTGTTCTTGCACAAGAACTATTTGGAATCAGTCTCACACGGTCTTGCCTGAGATAGAACCAAAAAATTTTATATAATGGTAAAGAATTTAATAGGTGATTATCAGTTGACTATCCTTAATAATGGAAAGAAGTACTCAGTGCTTAGCATTTTAACTTTAGCATGACTGTTAAAACCTAGTTTATGTAAATGATACGTAAAATACTTCTTGTGCACAGTCTCAACAAGGTCAATAATATTATTGTGCAGTTACTGTACATGTGAATCCCTTGACAACCAAGTGGAAATTTGCATAAGTATCAGGAAGAAAGACTGGATGCTGAAATGCCAGTAGGTGATGATCCATCTTGTGTTAATCCTTGCTTTGTTTAAACAATTTTCTTTAGGATGTCTTTTATACTCATTTCAGGCAATTTTACTGGGCCTTCCGTGCACATCCATAGCTACCTAAGTTCTACTCAACCTCATCAAGAGAACAATTTGTTTTCACAAGTATGTTAGTTAATATTCCAAAGCATATGGACAATTAGAGATAATTTTCCTCTTTTGTGTAACAAATATGTTTTGCAGACAGTTCTTTTGAATCGCTTAAAGATCTCGCGAGAGAAACAGTCCAAAAATAAAGCATTGTTTCAAGGAAGAACGAGTCGAGGCAACTAAAGCAACAACAATTTCCGGGTGTTTGATCATTGAGACCCCATTACTTGATGAATCATAAATATGTAACGTTATACTTTCTTTCACTTTTTAACCTTCAGTTACTGTAAGTTTGACAGAAATATCCTTTAAAGCAGAACTGAATCAAAGAACTGCCAATTAAAATTGAAATAAAAAGGGCAAAAGACTGAGCAAATTCAAGCTTCAACATGAATTCCAAAAAAGTAAGCTATTTAGGTGACCTCTTGGTCAGTCTAAACAGAGAACACATTCCAAACCACATAACTTTGACTTTCGCGTGTTCGTGCCTCTCTATCTCTCTTTTTAATTACATAAAATAGTCTTGTAATAAAAAAAAAGTATAGGATGTAGAATTGACTTACTCTTCTGCATCCAAAGATTGGACCTCAGCCACATAGTTGCTTGGAATGAAGCCTTCGCGGCCAGTATCTCGAGACCGAGCTTTCCACCAATCGTTTCTTAAAGTCTCGGGGTATACTTCAAGAACCTCACCCTTTTCGAAGCTCAAATCTTCCTCTGTTCGTGCATCATAGTCGTAGAGAGCAACGTAAAGGGGCTTTACAGCACTTGGCGGTGAGCTTGGCGGTTCTGGAACGTATCTGCCCTCTTGATCGGGTTGAACTCCGGTAACATTTACCTCGGGCGTAATTTCTTTCAAACTTGCCGTGGAATTAGGGCCATTTTGCCCGTTCTTAACGTCACCTCTTCCGTCCACATGGGTCTCCTTACCCATGCAGCCTCCCATGGGTAAGAAAGAATCAAGACCAGCACCCAAAAATCTGTATACTTTACAACCTGGTCTCTGTGTGATCTCGAATGTTTCTTCAAGGGACACAGTTCCGGGATTGCGCACTCCCACTATTATCTCTGCCCAGGCCTTCACTCTCGATTCCAGTCGAGGGCACATTGGTGACTAGCTCCCCTCCCAGCCTTGCGCAGCTCACTGATCACCTTCGGTTTCCTCCCTTGGATCAACATTACTTGAAGAGTTATTTCTGCATTTCTACCTAGACTTATACCTTTAGCTCTTAAATTCACTAGTTTCCGAAACGGGGAAAAGTCAGTTTGCGTTTCGCAATTTTTGGAGCAACCATGGGTTGCTGCTGTGGAAAGACGAAGACGAAGAAGAAGTATGAAACTAAGGGTGAGTCTGGCAGAAACTTGCCGCCAAACAACGGCCAAGCGAATGATACGGAAGCCCAGAAACGTGTCTCCGCTCCAGCAGAGAGTGTGAATTTCCACCAGCCGTCTTCTATTATGTCCAGTCATTCGATGATGCAGCCGTCCAAAGGCATAACAGTGTTTGTCGCTCTGTATGATTACGATGCGCGTACCAACGAGGACCTGAGCTTCAGGAAAGCCGAACGTCTTCAAGTAATTGACAACACGGATAGCGACTGGTGGCTGGCCAAGTCTCTAACCACTCACAAAGAAGGCTATATCCCAAGCAATTATGTGGCACCTGAACTAAGTGTGAACGCCCAGGAGTAAGTATTGTAACTTTTTTATTTTCGTATTGTTATGCGCATGAAGCCGGCCAGAAGATTATGATCCCCGATTGATCTTTACACATCCTTTAGCTATACCGGACGTGGATAGTTTTATGATCCGTCGCCCACCAAATTAGCCAGAAAGCTTAACACATTTAAGGAAGCTGTGTTAGATCTCGCAGAGTTTGGTTCTTTCACACATGAATGCATAGTTGCGCAAGTAATAAACCTATTGAATGGTGGTAAAATTTGGATCACTCCATCCCGTGCGCATTCACGAGGGTGAAAGTTTCATTTCCATTTACCATGTGTGATGCTTTGGAAGCGATCCAGGGGTTTTCGTATGAATGCTGGATGTCTCGCGCTCTGAAATTTTTCAGATCTTGTTCCAGCTCACCTGAAACGCAGTTTTACTTCCGGGATAAAACTTGTTGTCATTTGATGGCTTCCATCCCTTTGAGCAGTTTTTGTCATGCAGATAAACTATTGTGTTCTTGGAATTTTAGATTTTTGGCAAACTTTCAGCTCTAGTTTGAGGAAGTGGTTTTGACAAGATGTAATCTAAGTTCTTAAATGTCAAGAATTAATACTTTATTGTTTCTTTATAAAGAAAACTTTTGCCAATAACTAACTGTGTTTTGTATTTTTTATCAAATTATGTTTATTAGTTACTTGTCTGGTTGCTACAATGTATGTTGCAAACTGTCTGGTTGGGTCATTTATTTTTTCTTGTGCTGACTGCAATGCAAATCAGCGTT
>Ga0126338_10002809_pt1 | contig 12073 bp, 5 predicted proteins | sample OrbCmetagenome_2_FD_92529 | JGI IMG/M metagenome (GOLD analysis project Ga0126338, IMG submission 92529) | Coral microbial communities from Petempiche,Puerto Morelos, Mexico - Orbicella C C metagenome | ecosystem: Host-associated > Invertebrates > Cnidaria > Coral | place: Petempiche,Puerto... | reverse complement strand
GCCTGGCAAGTCTTGATTTAGTGTTCTGTTTAGAGAAAGAGCAGAGGTGAATTAAAAAAAGGCAAGCACCGAGTGCACCTGTGCACATCGCCAGATGTCTCATCCAGGGAGAAGAGGAGGGAGTGAAGCTTCATGCGATAGTCAATGCATAACATTCAAAAGAAAGAGTGAGAAAAAATAAGGAAGACTGCCAGTTTTGAGACCACTTTAGTTATTAGGATTCGTGAGTGAGATTTGATGGTGGCATGAAAGCAACTTTTGTTAATGTATTGCACCACGTCTAAAATGAATGAGATGGAACTGGGAAAAAAGTTGTTGAACTAGTGGTTAAGACACCACTCTCACAGCGCTTCCCTCAAACCGGAGGTATTAAAGAGTACCGGTGATCTGATATAGCCAACGATGACTAGCAGTTCATACAGGACAAGGAGCACTCCAGCAATACTCCTAGTTACTTCGTGCTATGGACCCGGCACAACAACCATACCATGGTAGGACTTTGAAAAGCGAACAAGTCAAAAGATATACCGGTATGCGTCAATGGAGACCAAAAATTAAGGGGCTATGTTTCTTAAAAATGACTATGCAAGCACACTGAAGCTATTATAGGAGTGTCATCATGAGCTACGCATGCGCGAGGTTTTGATCTGAAATTGACACGTCGGAGAGACTATTTCAAACTGCCGTGGTTTCCCGGATAATCTCGAAAAGCTACAGGAAACACAATTTACTTTAAGAATTAACTTTTAACTAGGTGCATTTAGGTCGCATTTGTGTATGAGAGAAGGTACTTCGTCATAATGTTAGCAGCGTTTTGACCAAAAATGCAGCAAAAGGCCTTCTCTATTAGATGCTTTTTGAACCAGAATCGTTCAGTTCATTGTAGTTTTTTCAAACTGGTAGTGGTTTTGATTGTTTCTTTTTCCTTATTTGTAGAAGAAAGGGAAAAGAACAGGCTAGTCAGTATCCGTTGTCATGACGCCTAGGAAAGGGTCACTTGATAGTGCGACAGGGAAGAATCCACATTTGGTTTCCATGTTTTTTGTATGTGCGATAAAATCCGGCAATGTTTCCTCCAATGACGCAAATATCTCCGTTGTTAGTCTATTCTTCTGACTGTGGGTATCACTTGTGTGATACAACGCAGCAGGTGCTCATCAGTTTCACACCTTAAATTAGCCGAATGGATTATTCGGTGATGGTCTCGCTTTACAGTAACTATAATAATTAAGATGATTTCCGCAGAACATTCGAGCAATAATGGCAAAATAAAATTGCCAAAAAAACACCATTACATGCTAAAATTTTGAATAAAGGTAAGAAGATCTTATCGAGACGTAAGCTCTCAAGCTGACCCCGCGAAAGAAAATTGAGCTTGGAGTTATCCGTATTTCAATAAAAACGGACGTTTCGCGTTAGTTGAAAACACAATAACACACGCATTAAGCATTCTTGCGAGGTTTGACATTAAATTTCTCGAGAATGCTTGGGGATTTAATCGCGGGGTCACCTAGAGAAATGAATTACAGCGAGATGTTTTAAATAGTATTTTAAAAGTAACCGTGCTGTGAGTAGATTTTCAGTAAAGAATTTTTGCACTTATTGTTCGAACTTTAAGCGGAATTCGTCTTAATTATCGGGATTTACCTTTTCTTCTTTGCTCTTAGTAACAAAGGATCCCTTGGACGTCCACTGATGTTGAAGTAGCTCCTCACAACGCTGAAAAAACTCTTTATCCAGCCAATCGCGGCACTTTGTTAGCGGAATAGGACGTTCTTTGAAGTAGTGAAACACTTCTGTAGGGCATGCGGGAGGGACGTTCAGAAACATGGCACAACAACGAAAAACTGCTTCTTTACCGCCTTCAGCTGAAACAAGAGTTTAAAGAGAGTTTTAAAGGAGTGAAACCTTGGCTATGTCGTAAAACCAAAACCAAAGTAATCATCCTGGTCAATCACAAAGGACAAGGACAAAACAGTGAACCAATTAAGACAGAAAAAGTAGTTACATGTAGCTGACGCAAAGCGCGGGAAAATGAGTACGAGCGAGTCTCGATTGGTTTTGGTTTTACATTTGATTGGGTGAGAAAGTGGCGCGAGTTTTTTTTTTTTTTTAAGCCAATCGTGTAGCATAGTTGATGCAAAACCAATTTCTTTTCGTCATTCAAAATAAAAACCACTCTATCGACTTAGAAAGCCTGCAGTACCAAGGAAAGACACTGTATGCTTTTTGAACAAGAAACAGTGGGCTCATCGGAATTACAATTCAAGCAAATTAAGCAAAGTCATTGAAAGTGATCTAAGCAGCATAAAACACTGAGCACTCGAACCTCCGCCCATCAACTCCACGACGTAGGAATGATCTGGAATCTTTCTGATGTCCAAATACATGACCGTCACTGTTGTTAGACTGACGAGTAAATATGGATGTCGGTAGACACGTGGAAAATATGTCATATATTTATCCTGTCGATGGGGAAATATTAGAGTTGCATTTTAAATTAACTCAAATGTATGCTGGTTCCACGTGCAGGGTTCAATATCTGCTCCATTGTCCCCATCTATCTATATATCTCCACTACAACTTCCGAGCTTCTTGCGACAGGCATTGTTCTGTGCTGTTGTGTTTGAGTGCAGCTACTAAACATGTTACTAGAGACAGAATTAGAAACCTTTCATTTTCGTTCATCTACGTTGTTGTTATCCGTTGGATACGCAAGACCAATATCTACCAGCACCTGCCACCAATGGGTCCAATACTATTTCGTTAATAGCATACACGTCCTGTTTTGCCTTTACCAGCCATATTCTATCCTTCTAAAAGCTGCGATGTTTTCAAAACCATTAAAAGAAATTATCCATGGACAATGCAATTTGAGGTCGACTGGGGGAATCGAATCACGCGATGTGAACGCAGTCGTCCATGAAAAAATCCTTTCCTTTGACGAATAAATTGGTGCTAGAAAAATCCCGATTGATCTTACAAGGCGTTTTGACTAACCAAACAGCTCAACCGACACGAGTAAGTTGCTCAGTCAGAAAACTGAGTAGATACAGGAGAACGAAATGAATTTATACACAGAACCCACGTTACATGACTACAACTAAGCGTTAAAAGCAAACAGAGCGCAACCTAACCTTGCCAATACAAACGTTTCCTTTTCCACCAGAGACGAGTTGCCGCAACCACCAAATAAAACGTTGCGAAACTGCCGGTTTTTGGAGATCCTCGTAAAGTAACGAAGAATTTCCGACTTCTGTTGACCAATCAGAACTTAGTACGAACACTCCGAAGTCGCCGCTGCATCTTTGTCGAAAATCGCAAGCTTAGTCAGGCTGTCTGGGTACTATGAACGTATGATTTTCCATATTCAGCTCAAGGTCGATTAATAAACAGCTGAAGTGCTCGACATAAGGTTACATACATACATGAACTTAATTTTGCTTCCGATTCAAAACTAGCACAATGATCAATGGTAGAATCTCCGAAAAAATAAAATAAATAAATAAGTATATAAATAACATACATAATTTATATTACAAAAATTAAGGTCCAGCTTAGCGTGCAGATTAGGGAAAGGAGTAGGACGAAAGATCCTAAAATTCTTTGCGTCGATAATTTAAACGACTTTGCACTCTGCCCGTGGCAAGTTATACACACTATCGCTGTAAAGTGGGCGTTGATAGACGGCAGACTTTTATTTGATTACAAGTTCAAGTACTTAGACACTTAAGATTGTCTTATCTTAATCTGGCTTCAAATTCCACCACATTTCATAACATAATAACCTCGTTTGTATAGATTATCAATTACGCTTTACTAGGCGTAATTGCTATTTTTTAAGGCTTTGCAGGTTCGAAAATCTGTTTAATTAAACAATTAGATAATTAATCAACCTCCCCTTGCTTCTTTTAAAATAAGGACAACAACAACTTTGTGTGGCTGAAAATGGGGAAGTGGGTAACAGAGTGCTCAGTTAATATTTTAGCCCCATGGACCCCTGGAGTGTCAAGAAAACAAAACCTACAACCCAAGGAGATGTAGACAGTGGATGGAGAGAAGGGAGTAAGCTTTCACCCAGGGCCACTGTAAACATTCCTGGGTAGAGAGGAGGGAGTGGGCCTCCACTGACCTAACTCCAAGGGGGAAAATTGGAGGGAGTTGGGCTCCGAAAGTCGAGTCTATGGGGGCAAGAGTGTGACGAGAGGAGCACTTCATCCCCATTCCCATGTTTATTTGACCAACCTAAACAGAACTTGCAAAGAACGGTAACAATATAAAAGTATAAATTGTGAATTATGATCCCAAGTATCTATTACTAGACTGGCAGGGTGTTCTAATCTACATAAAAAAACTTAAGCGAGGTACTTAGTTTCTATAGTTCGTTCAGATAAGTAACATACTTAGTGTCTCTGAGAATCGTAAAGATCCTTCAATAAATTGACATGTCTAAACCACCTCAAATGTGGTATGTTATTCCTCTAAAAGTTATAAGTGTTCGTTTTGGTAATTTTAATTCGAGTGTACACAAAGAAACCTCAAAAGAGGTACTTATTCTAAGAGTCCCATTGCTCATCTTAACAATTAACGCATCTATTGAATACAACTAAAAGTGATGCTTGAACCCTCAAGATTTACATGTTATGCCAGGAGTTTTTATTAATTGTGTACATTACAAACCTAGGTGTAAAACTGATGTCGCCCTACGATATAAGTGGTATTTCAAAATATCCTAGATGATTGGAAAAGCCCTTTGGCGAACTATATAATTACGACCTATGAGTGGGCAAGCGCTTTGGGTGGGTGGGTGGGAGGGAATAGAAAACATTCCGGACAAAATGTCGCACTGTAGTCTATCTCCTGTGAGAGCAAACGACAGTGGCCAAATTTAGCAAGCACATATCAAGATGCTAAAGTTCGCTCTGATTGGGTGGTTTTCAGGATTCTTACGTGAGGTCATCCAAGGTCGATGAATGGATGATTAGCAAAGCACATAGCTCAAAATAGAAACAAGAGTTGTTGATTGACTGAAATTTATTTCACATGTTCAATAAATTGTGATTCTATTTTTGAGGGATCTTTTTACCATTCCCTTCAGACGATAAATTGAAGAAGGAAATGAGGTATTGTGTGTGTGAATTCAAACTTGTCAAGATCATGCCTTTCAAGTCTTTGAACAACAACTTGAATTTGCATTCCCGAAGATGAAGCCGAATTTTTTCAAGAATTTCCAGTATTCTTGTCTCAAGAACATCCTTTACATTCACAATAAAACTTGGAGGAAATTCCATGATTGATATGCCTACATGGAAGACGCTCTGAACACGAAAAGCCTCGTAAACGAATTGATTTTCAAGTGACTCGCGTCTCGATAGTTTCTGACTGCCACACCTTTACGGGACCTCTTGACAGTTAGTTAAACATTTATTGAAAGTACACGATTAATCCAAAATAGCGGCGATATTAGGAATTACCAGCTCACCCCTAATTATCTAAAACGTTCCCTGTGAAAAATTTGGCTTTAGATATAACTGACTAAACAGTATTCTGCCTTGAAGCATTTTTCGTAATATTCTACAAGTGTTTCTGAGACAGAATCTCAAATAACGTACCGAGAAGTGGCGAAGAACTCTCTGCAATGAGAGAAAATGGGAAAAACTCTTGGCTTACCTCTCTTCCGCTGTATTTTTCAAGCTCTTATCTTTTAGTGACAATGTCACTGGTAGCCAACTTTTTACTGCGTTTCCTATCTAAAGATGGTTGGTCACGGTTTATGGAGTCAGAACTCAGTATTTTAGTCTTTCGTTTTCTTTACGTGCGTTTTCTTCGCGTGAACTTAAAGTTACAAAGGGATAAAAGAAAAAAGCTAGGCACGCTGGCGAGAGTATTGGACAAAGCCTACAAATCCGAGTCTTTCTGCCTTCCCAAGCGACAACTATCTTTTGTTTTCATCCGCCCACAACTTTAAATGGTACCGGGAGAAGCTCTGCCTCCTACGCAGACGGTTACACCCACCAACAAAGCAAAAGAAAAAGTCCCTACGTCTATTTTTATCGTTGTCGGTTCGCTGAAAAGCTCCAAAACATACCTGTAGACAGTGGGCAGTAGGAACTTCAACGACAATTGTTTATTTTTGCAAAGCAGTGAGAGGATTTCGAGCGATGGCAAGGATGTAAATAGTTCACAATTAACGTTATAAATGCTTATGCAATGTCGTTAAAAAGTCACGATATAACATGGACAGTCATTCAAAACGAAATTGGTCCTATGTTTATTTAGAGTGCGTAGACTAAGAACATTTTCCATGAAACTCGATGTCAACGTCGCCATTCGTTTTCTTAGTTTTATGACAACCCGGAACAAATGCCTCTGCGCCGGACTCCCTGCTGACAGGCTTCCATCTGTACAAGCACTTGCTCGACAAACACCGCTAAAATCACCTGCTCATACCGCAGTGCTCCTCGTTCTGTCGCCATACAATCAGTAGAGTCCTCACTTTAATAATCCAAACTAGCGTGATCTGAGCCTGTGCATTACTATGCAATTCTGCTCGGATGAGCGTGTTAAATATTTACGCTGTGGTCGACTGCAGGACTGGAATGAGTAAATGAAATCCATAAGATAGATGGGTTTTAAAATCTCGACGTCGTAAATTGCCATTTTTTTTTCCTGCAACTCTCATTATTTGAAGAAAAATGTCATATTAAGGAAACAACGAAGGTTAATAAGTTTAGTTTAGTACTGATTAAAATGCAGTTTCTTTTGGTGTTAATTCTACAAATTTGGTGTCAGACCCAATGAGATAACATCGCTTAGATGAGAATTTTCAATTTTTCTTTGTGAACTGTATTGTCCGCTTAACATTGTATTGATGCTGTTAGAAGAAATTAAGCTAAGAATTTTTCATAACTACTTCCCCAAAATCGTTCGGTTTTAAGGGAAGATGATCTTTTTTCATTTAGAAAACGTAAAGTGTAATCAACAGGAAATAGGAAAAGGCTTGTTAAACACGCGTCAGAAGCTTAGGTTCAGTTTTTTTAACGACCTTTTTACCTTTCTGATATCTTTAGCCACCGGACCGCACAAATAAACTATATGATGGGAATCGAGAGTATGAAGACACACACATTCGTAAAGCTAGAAAGTTAGGACTACTGCGTTGAAAATCAGTCAACTAAAAGACCAGGCCCAACTTTGTAACTTTTAGAAATTCGGGCTGGAAACTTCATGGCACTTTTCTCTTTGTTATATGAATATTGTCTGTCAGAAGGACAGAATTTCGCTCGCCTAATTTAGAAATTCCTCTTCAGAAGCTTACTTCTGAGTTTTACAGCGGTATGTTTAAGTGTAAATCACCCGCCCTAGAGTAGTACACACTAAAATTGTAAAGATAAGCTAAACGTTTTGACCATCGCCATTCAATTCAAAAGAATACACCATCCTTGAAAAAAAGGGGAGAGGAAATGTTCTGTTTCCTGTACGGTGGCCACTGATGACAGTAAATTCTTCTGCGTATACTTCCTTCTCTTACCCCGAAAGGAATGCCACTGTTTAGAACATGTCAAAAAAAAAAAAAAAATGAACAGACCTTAATATCGTCCTGTAACACTCTCGTGAAGGTTGTTATGTTCTGATATGGCTTCTCCCAGATCAAAGCGTTTGTTGCAGAACAGCTTGTCACAACATTTGACCAAGGAAGAAAGTCATTTGATACTTTATACGTAGGCATGACTGCATCATGACAATTGTGAAAAGAATATTTAATGATTTTGAATAAAATTAATATTAGACTTCCGTTGTGGTCGACTTTGTGTGAGTAGTGACGAGTTTGCCCCAAGGCTTTCCAAATAATAACGTCATTGCAATTGTTTCCCTTGCAGCCTAAAATGTCCAAATATATCTTTTGATTAGAAAATGAACGAATAAGCTTGGCTGTTTTTAGGGCTAGATCTCGCCCAATGGTTAATACGGAGTGCAGCAGAAGAGTCTAGATTAGGCCGCCATATGTCTTAAAAAATACTAAAAGTTCCGTAAACCATATCAGTTCCTACTGGTTTTGACTGAAATTGTCAAATCAGTTTTACTTCGCGCATTGTTAAATCTGTTATTTACATCACTATGGAGTTCTTTTTCAGCGAAAAAAAGCCGCAACACACTGTTGTTGAAACCTGTCCAAATCTCTCCGGCACAATTCCCTCAGATGCACTACACTTCAAAAACTTGGTCTCAAGTACTATACAGAATATAAACAGTGAAGTACGGCCTATTACACCCTACATACTCTCGCGCTTCCTTCCTGGATGAATCAACATTCCCGCCAAAATCACTACATTGCCACATAGAAATTAATGACAAAGGCAAAGCAATCCAATTTTTTATGTTATCTAAGTAGAAGTACCGCAAAATCAGTCAGAAATGTTCATTTATTTCAATATTCAGTAGGATTGACTAGAGTGTTAAAATAGTGCTCTCCGCTCATCAACCTTGTTGCGAAATTCTGCTTGCACTAGAATGTATCTGTCGGAAAAGTGACAAAATTATCTGATCATCTGTGTAGCGGTCATTATTGCTTGTGTGAAGGTGTTTTCTTAACCACTCAAAGGCGGGGATACCATTAATTGGAGCTTTTAAGCTTTGGGCTTATACAACTTCGTAAGGGGTTTTGGATGGGCTCATAAACAAAGGGGCTTATCTTTGAATTGGGGGGAGGGGGGCCTTATGAGCGGAACAACAAAACTTTTCGAAATGACCCCACAATAGTGTTGATCGAAATACACATACAATTTCATATACTGGTTTTTAGAGCATAATAATAATAGAATTCATTTCGTTTTAAACTAGAGGGGAACTTATATCCGGAGAAAAGTAACATTTTGTTCGCAGGTAGATGGGCCTATTACAAGGCGGTTTATTGTATAACAACCTGACAAGGTAATTTACAAAGAATGCACGGAGAGAAGGAGCTTTTGATAAAGGCAGACAATGAAGACAGTTCAATTGAATCGAATGTCCAAGCAAAGCAACCAATTATCCGAATTGTCATGCTCCCTTTCTCTCAAAAGCAAAAAATCCACAATGTGCCTGTTAAGCGTCATTTCCATTAGTCAAGACATAAGTCAAGAAAGCTCTACCTAAAATTGTTTACTCCCAAGTTCAGTGTAAATAATTACTCCACTCAGTAACTTCAGTTCAGGTCTTTACATGGACGTCTTCATTTTAAACATTTAAGTATTAACCATCAGTAATATGTACTTGTTTTTCAATCTTTTGCAAAATGAATTTGGTAATTTTTTGTCTCTGAACTTTGGTTGAAATAACGTCCGGATGAAAGGCGGCAAGGCAGGTTAACTAAACTTGTCAGCTTAGTTTGGAAAAATTAACCGCTACATATGAAAATTAAACAAAATCAATAAGATGAATAAGCTCACTATCCAAGTCAGTTTTTTATTCCAGCGCCGCAGTTTGTGAGACACACAAGAGAAATAAAATAAACAAAGAGTTGACTATTTGCCTGTAGAAAACAAGAAGCGAATTACAGTCCAATTGTTTTTGCCAGGCTTAATTTCCTTATTATCACAATAAAATAAAATTGAATTACTTCTTTTTCATCGTAAAGAGACCGCAGAATTTTGCTGTTTAAATCTGATTATGCTCCGAATATAACGACATGAGTGTGCGAGCGTTGCCAATCGCTGAATGACAAGGATGCATAGAAGAGCCAATCATATTCGCGAACACTATTCGCTAATGACCATAGCAACTTTCCAACAGATGCAATTACATAATATCTCGAAGCCATTTCAGAATGATACATTTAAAATGACAAACGGCGATCTAAACGAAGTCTCCCGAGATGGAGACAGGTAGAAGACACCTCAGGCTTTTATCGTGGACAGGGCGCAGTTAAACTCCTCCACACAACATATGAAATTATTAGTTCAATAACTACTGATACTCCTGGGCTCAAACCATTTACCATGATATGAAATTACAAAATGATTTTTCTACCCAGGAAGATTTTTAAAGGCATCGGAAGTGAAAAAATAAAAAAAAATCATCATCATTAGTCCTAGCTCTCCTCAGAGGGAATAGGGCCTTAAAATAAGTACCGTGTATGAATAACTTTGGATCACTAAACATCGCATGTCTCTAGTCGGTCTACAAAAGCGCGGTTTTCATAAGAGAGCAAAGTTTGCATAGCAACTTGTACCATGTATTTTTTAACTCATGTCTTCTTTACGTTGGAATTGCGCTGGAGAAAACAAAATATTTGAACAGTCTCAAATGGACTGTAGTAAGTAAATAAACATTTTAGGATGCAACTTTTCCGGCTGTAAAGAATCACCCTCTGTACCAAACAGCCCAGCAAATCATGAAACCCGTTAGCGAAACTTCTAGCGCTTTTAGTTTACAAGCTTTACAGAGATTTCAGCACAGAGCAGCGTCAGTATGCCGTCTATATTTTCAATGCGAACTTCGCCTTCCTTCATGGAAGTGTCGCAGTTACCTTTCTTCCTAATCTCAGGGGCAGTCAACAAAGACATGACAGCAATACTTCAGAATGTCGTTTTCGTGTTAAAACGCATTTTCAAGGGATGTGTGTAGACCTGAACCTAGTTTCATCTGTTCGGTTTCTATAGCTGAATACAGTGTCAGTGCTAAATTTGGGAACTGCTGTTACCTATCGGAAAATTGTACGTGATCTTTCTTCATACTCAAAACTCAGGGCTCCTGCCAAAACTACAATTTTATCTCCGAAAACATCATTCTATATCCATACCATGATAGTTCCAAATGGCCTATCTAATTCTAATCACTAATAAAAGAAAACTCCAGTATCCCACCACACTTTAATCTCAACGAGGTGCTTTTAAGACTTTCCAACCCATACGAGGGCCTCCCAGGGGTTTTGGGGAACAAAGGAACATAATAATTTATTTCAAGGAGATATTTTTGGGATTAATTTGAGGGAACAAGGGATGAAAATTTTAGAGAACGACGGAATTTATCAATGGGGGACATGAGAGAAAAGTGGAATTTTCAAGGGATCAAGGGAACTTGTTAGCCCGAGTCCGAGTCTTGATTCCAAATCGTATCACCTATTGTGACTGCTTTGTCAAGCGCTCCAACGAATGATACTCACCTTGGAGTTTTTCACCCGCTTTGCACTGGAATCAAATTAAAATACAAAAATTTCATCGCATTCAAAAGCTAATAAGCTTTTTTCTGGCAGATATGAAGTTCTCAAAGTGCGGACCAATGATCAAGCTCTCTGAAGTTTGCTACAGTTTACGGTATAAAGATGCGTTGGATAGGCTTTTTAGGTCAGAAGCAAATTGCTATTTATGCGTTGAATTAGTTAAAAACTACAACTTTCTTGCAGCGATTGAGCGAAACTCTTTGTCGAGATTGCACGTGAAGATATTTTTGAAGATTCTGAACTTTTTTGTTTTTCTTCACATCTAACAAGCATTTTAAAAAGAGGATGTCAACAGGCGTAATTTACCACTATCAGTTTATACCAAACGACAAGAGAATCGTGTACTTGTTTGCATCTGGTCAGTTTTTTGTGGTTTTATATCACAAGAAACAAATGTTATTTACTTTTCCACCATGCATAATTTAATAAGAAAATTTGTTTTATTCCCGAGTATACTCAGAATGCTACAACACACGTGTGCGAGGAATGTTAGTCACAGAAATGACAAAGATGCACGGAATAGCCAATCATGTTCGCGGCAAGCATTCGCAAAACACCGTGGCAACTTCCTAACAAAGGCAATTACACGATATCTTGAAGCCACTTGCGTAATAATCTAATAAAAATAACAAATGGCGTTCTAAAGGATGTCTTCCGTCATGAAGTTGATAGACATTGTGGCGCGGTAAAGCCTTTGATTGCGGACGGGACGGAAGGAGTAAACCGTTTGTTTCAAGGAAACCTCAAAGTAGCAGTTTTCCCTGGTTAGTTCGACACGGGAAGATTTGTAACCAGGATTCCAAGCTGAAACTGAGGATTTACAAAAGTTACATTCTTGTCGGATGAAAGAGTATTGTGATGAATCACAAACTG
>Ga0126338_10002808_pt1 | contig 12075 bp, 7 predicted proteins | sample OrbCmetagenome_2_FD_92529 | JGI IMG/M metagenome (GOLD analysis project Ga0126338, IMG submission 92529) | Coral microbial communities from Petempiche,Puerto Morelos, Mexico - Orbicella C C metagenome | ecosystem: Host-associated > Invertebrates > Cnidaria > Coral | place: Petempiche,Puerto... | reverse complement strand
TTTATCCTCGTAAATAAACTAATAAATTAAATACACAGGAAAGTGTCAAAATTTAAATTAAAAATCCAGATTGACGTTTCGAAGTTTGCTCTTGTTAGTGGAAGGATCGTTAAATTCTATGATTTGAGTCAATTTTTTGTTTTTTTCTTATTAAAAAAGGCAGTTTGAGATCACGTGTTTCTGTTAACCAAAGCTCACAAAGTCTGAAACGTCCGTGTTTTTAATTAAACGTTTTCGCACCATTGAAAATACTTTAATCTTTTAATTTAGAGACTCGAGTTTTGAAAAGCATTTCTTTCTTCGTCTGTTACCATTGTTTCGTGAAGTGAAGCCCCTTACTGACATAAAAACACCACAATGATAAAATTTAAGTACGATGAGCCTCTTTTTGCTGTGTAAGCAAAATGCCTGGAGCAATAAATTTCCGTTCCTTTTCATGGCTTTGTATTGAGAAAAGTCATTATCTATAGTGATAATAATTTAAAACTGAAACAAACTATGCGGCACCTTTAGGTTTTTGTGTTGCAAACAATGAGCACTTTTACAATGATCTACATCGGAGGATTAAAAGCAATTTTTAGATCTGCTTGGCTTGAATATGTCGGCGAGTATATATATTTGTGCAAGAGATGTACATACAATTTAAAATTGTAATTATCAGATAGTAAAAGCGAAGCTAAGTAAAAAACCGCACAAAAGAGAGCTCATTTTATATATAGATTTTTGCAATCGGTGTCTAAAATATTGTCATATTTTTGGTTGATGATTTTGCATATAAATTAAGCGCGAAGTAAAAGCCGACAATGAATTCATTTGAAGGAAAATGCAGTTTATTTATATAGCAAATTTCTTATTTAACGTCACGTGCATTATTTTTGACAGCACGTAACAGTGTTTTGTGTATCCCTGTTGTGAAAGCGAATTATTACAAATCGCCGGCATAAGTTTCTAAAATACGTGCTAATGAATCGCCTTTTTGTGGTTTTCTACTGCGTCGATATAGGCTTTATAAGGCGTATTTCCTGTTGAATTAACAAGGAAACGGATCTTGAAATACGGCAAGTTGACTCACGGATGGACAACTTGAATTAGCTAACAGAATAACGTTGGGGAAGAAACGTCACAACACAACACGAGAAACTTCCTTCCTGCCGGTGGTACGTGATTCAAAGCAGCCTCAGGTGATATTCCTGTCTTCACGTCGCTAAATTTTGAAAATTTTTTGAATTTTTTTATTGTTTTACTGAATAGGTAACACAAAAGAGGGCTGCATAAGAAAGCCAGGAAGTTGTCACGAAAGGATTTTAAGAACAACGAAATGTTGTGCATAAAAGGTACTCATAGCGAATTTTGAATATGAATTCTTATTGTGTCTTTAATATATTTGGTGGGTCTCACATATTGGAAGAAATAAGTTTATTTAAGACAGAGAGGCAATTTTAATGGATACGTCGTTTATTGCATTGTGTCTTAAGAAGGCTGATGATCACGAAAGATGATGTAATTCCCTATGATTTAGTTAGTTATATTTGTGGCGCGACCAATTGTATCTTTCCATGTTGAATTTTTCTGTTGCGGGAACCCGATATTGAGACAACGACCTAAATAATATGTCTATTGCATGCAGGTTTAATTATTTCTGTTGATCTAAAAGACATTTTAGCGGGATTATATTCCATTAGATTTCATCTTATCTCGTTATTTTGGTTTCTCTATATTCGTAGTTATAACGTTTTTACAAAGGTGAAAATGTCACTAAGTTGTGAATCACGTTTCGAACTTCACTTCTAACGAAAAACTATGACAAGTTTACAGATTCCATCTGTGTATTTCCTTTGCTAATTTTCTGTTTTATCGCAGCATGGTAGGGGAAGAAGTAAAACAACAGAAAAATAAACGCCTTGAGATGAGACCCTCCGTCGAATTCATTTATGTAACTTTCAGCCAGCCATCTGCGTTTTCTGACATCGCCAAATTGCTCTCAGGCCCCAGATAGGTCATGCTTGTTTCACCGAATTTTAATTAAACGTCTATTTGTATTCTTTAGTTTGCGAATATTAAGCTTTATGCGTCGCCGACTCAGTGGGGCAAAAATACAAGATGATGCTTTTGACACTTGACGTTTTCGTCTTCAAACTTATGTGATTTTAACAATCGAATCCGTGGCGATGTCCTAACCGAGGTTAGTAAATTTACGCCTACTCTTTCAACGGTTCTAAAATTTCGTTTCACAATGAAATTCCATCTTGTTTTCTATTGTACTGTTTTGTGTGAACCGCATTGTAATGAATTGCATGTAACATTTGTATACAAAATGGTGCTGATGTGTACAAAGCTGGAAAAACAATACTTTCTCTCTCCCTGTTTTTGCATTTCGCAGTTGTATTCAAGCTCATACCTCCCGTCAAGTAGGTCATATTATTGTATTTCAAGTATTGAATAGTTTTAATTTATAGCATTTTTGTCTGGTTGCCAAAACAAATGATCTCGTTTATGAGGTTTGCACTTTAAAATAATGTAAAACAATACCACAATGGCCTTTTTTACTACCTTTCTTGAATTATTACTATGTAGGTGAAAGATCGTATAAGAATGTAAAAGGCAGGCTATCGACTCCAAACAAAATCACTGATCGATAATCCTGCATTTGGCGATATTTTTTGCGAAATATTACGTCAAAACACTTTGTAGCGAAAGAGAAAAACAGGCAATCAAAAACTAATGAAACTCGATTCCGCCATGAATTGTGTTTCTTCCAAGCTAAATTTGCAGTTTTTAAAGGGGACCATGTAAAGGGGAGGGGATTTTTTCTTTTCAGTTCATCGTTTGTTATTGGTTATCGTCTCTCTCAGTTATCCTTTTTATTTTGTTCAGTTATTATCTTCCCTATAATCTTATTTGGAGTTTTCCTTTAATCTCTAAGTAATGTCACACATCCATTACCTTGCGATAGTGCAAGTTAAAAATAGAGTTAATGTATATCGGTCATATAGTACCTGAGATTGTGCTATCTTGTTTTGGGGAATTTCATGTCATATATCAAACACGAGAGACAGTGTTTCATCGGGATATCCAAACACCGAGAAGAGAGTTGAAAATACGATGCGCAGCGGAGTATTTTTTGCGAAATTCGAAGTGTTTGGATAGCCGATGAAACAATGTCTCGAGTGTTTGATATGCGATCTCAAACAAAACAGAAACTAAGGAGTAAACGGAGAAGTAAAATCGTCAAAATCTATGCTAATTAAGACCGGGTATCCAAACCTCCTTCACGGTTGTGATTTTCTTTGTTTTAACTTGATGAATTATTAATGAGTTTGAGAAGAGAAGTTCGAACTTAAAGAATTAGCATTTTAGCGAGGGTGAAAACGTAATTAAATATACAAGATAAGAATCGCGTGTCCAAAAAACTATTTCATGTTATTTGCTATTTCATTTCGCTCTCAGGTTTAATTTCGTAAACGACGTTAAAAATATACGAAAGCCACTTTAAGTTTCGGACATTTCTTAGCGATACACTATCTTTCGCCATTGGTCTCCGACCAAGAACATTTCATTTTGATTAAAAGTAAACAGCTTTTGTTCTCTATTATAACATTTCAGTTTTTTTTCAAGTTTGGCCATTAAAGGATGTTAAGCTGCGACCGCAATTCGTGTTTTGTTATTGAAGTGTTAGAAATAGTTGTCATTTACGCTTTAATTAGAGTTTTCTACCTAACGTAAAGTAGATTTTTCACACAAAGTAAGGCTCCTAGGCGACTATTTAGAAGATAAATTTAAACAATAAACGTGAGCAAAAGTTTCCCGAAAACGTTCCTTAAGCTGTCCTCTACGCTTACCTTTCCAGCGAGAATGACTGGCTTGTTTGGTTCTCCCTGTGAACTGTCCTGTTTGAAAAACCATCAACTAAGGCAATTTTTGAGGGCTGTCAAGTTTTTTCATTGACAACCCGTCTCGTTCAAATAATGCAGCATATCAGTGTTTTCCCAAGGACACCCTGGCATAGAACAGAAACTTAAGAGGAGCTTGTGAGCAAGACAGCTTGAAGGGAAGTTATTAGGAATATTTATTTTTTCTGTATTGTTTTTCAACGTCAGTCGCCTTTATTAGCGTTATTTCAACAGGAAAGCTCGTGTAATTAGTTTGTTTTTTCTTTTTTTTTTGTGGAATTTCTTTACCATATCAAGATTTCCATAGAGACGAGAATTAATTTTAGATGAAAGTGCTCAAGAAAAATACTGAAAATGTAATTTTAGCAATGTCAGGTCAGATATTGCCTAATTTACCCAACCATAGGTCACATTAGCAGAGTAGTCAATGGAAATAAGATAAGCGAATACAAACACCCAAACACCTGCCGAACATTCTGAAACTCACGTTTTCAGTCGTTTAAACATACATGTAATTAAATATTCGGTTGTCTGTTGTTTTTACAGATAGTTTTTCTGTTTTCGATATTTACAATTCTAAATTAAGCTCATGAAATACTTTTTATCTATCTTGTGTTACAAAAACGAAGGCCCACGATTATTTCCCATAGCGGCGTTCATATGTCTGGGCCGCAGCTAATAACAGGTAAACAGAGACACTTGTCTCAGTCATTTCTTTCGTTCATGTTGTTTTTTAGTCATCATTAACGCCCTAAATACCTAAGAAGAGAATTTAACTATGGCCTCAGTCATTATTTTTCATGGACATTGCCTTAGTCATAATCTGTTCACTAACATTGCCTTAGTCATAATTTGTATTTTTTCTGGCTGGGGCCCTTTTCGTGTGTCAGCGTTTGTGGATACCGTTACAGGTAATGCTATGTTTTCATCACCAGTCACAAAATCAACGACGTCCGTGCGTCAATCTTAACTATGATTTGCCCATGCTATGACGTCATACAGTTTCTCCTTAAAATTCACATCACACATTTCTATAATTATCAGTTCATTAAACGACGTAGATTTTGAAAGAACGTGGTAGGAAGAGATTATAAATCAAGTGATTTGGTTAAGATATCAAAGATTATCCAAGATCCAACTACACTGTAGCCAAGACGAAAATGCGATCAAAGCGGGAGCTTTCTGACCAAATTTTGAGTACGCGTATGTAGAGGTTCCTGTTAAGCATGGTAGGAAGAGATTATAAATCAAGTGATTTGGTTAAGACATCAAAGATTATTCGAGTCTAACTGCACTGTAGCCGAAAAGAAAATGCGATCAAAGCGTGAGCTTTCTGACTAAATTTTGATTACGTGTGTGTAGACGTTCCTGTTAAGCACGGAGGTGACTCGAATTAACTAACCAGTATTTACTGTCAATCCTAATAAAACGTAATCTTTGAGCGAATTTTTACCACGCTAGCGAACTAATCATACCATTTTTTTTGCTTTCAGTATCGTCATGCCACAAACCAGATGCATAATTTAAGCGGGCTCCATGCTAACTTTGTACACGAAGACAAGTCAATCAACTGATCTGAAAACATATTGAAGACATGGGAATTGATACATTCAGGTATTTTTGTGTTAATTGAATATAGCACAACAAACGTGATATATAAAGGGAGGACTGGACTTGTAGCGAAAAAGTCTTTTTCAGCATCTTCCCAATTAGGTGTCACAGGCCGTAGGCTGAATTCATATTTAGAGCGAGTTTGCTTGCACTCAGCCGATTGTGAACATTTTACTATTTTAAATAGCTATAGGTTTTTTCTTTTTTCTTTTTTTCTTTTCTTTTTTTTTTTTAGTATTTTCTTCTAATTTAACTCGTTTTTGTTATGTCTCCATATTAGTAGGGGAGTTTTTCCCCAGCTAAGTGGTTGATGACATTCTTAATAACGTTTCTATCTACCTATCTATCTATCTATCTATCTATCTATCTATCTATCTATCTATCTATCTATCTAACATTATCTAAATCTTCATTTAGATGCAACTGAATATTGTCTGCATTATCACCTGCATATGTAAAATGAGTGTCATCAGCTAGCGTACATTCTGGGCTCACAATTTTCGAATTCCGTTGCTTTCATTTCCGCAGGTCCTTTAGTTTTTCCGCACTTTTTTGATTTTTACGAATGAGTTTTTGCGTCTTTTTGTTTTCCGCACAAGGTGTATGGTTACAATACTGTTCCCATTTCTTTCTGTGGGCAGCATTGCCACGCCTTCCAACTCAAGATCTGTCATGGAGATATGTGTCACGCCAGCGTGCAGTTGCTCATTTGATCTTGTGTATAACGTGACGGTCACTTGTCACACAAACAATGTGGGAAAGGACTTGAAAAGTTTCATAAAGAAGCCAGAGTTAACAGCCGCATTGTAAGTATAGAGAAATATAACATTTATTTGTATTGCTAAACAAGGCTTTAGCCAGGTGAATATTTGGTGACACGGTAGTTTAAATGTTCCTAAAACTTCCTGCACCATGGCACTCTTTCTTTTTCAGTAACGAAGATCACTAAATTTAATCACCATTTAATTTTACACCACCTTTCCTTTTAGAGAAAAAGGTCTTCTTAGCAAAAAATAGCGGACCAAATATGCTATGAATCAAGCCGCCTTTTTGTTTTCTCACAGGGAGTAGGGCACGTAGTTTCCGTTAATACAATACAATACAATACAATACAATACAATACAATACAATACAATACAATACAATACAATGCAATGCAATGCAATGCAATGCAATGCAATGCTATACTATACTTTATTCAAGAGATACAAATGATATGTTAAAAAATACGTCTTGAAATGGAAATCGTGATGGTTAGCCAGAGCCTATACATGACAATTCCCATAAATAAAACGCCTGTATTTTCTAAGAACTATTTACAAGCCATAACAAAATGCAATATCGATTGGTTTCCAGGTTAAAAATTGTAATACATATTTTAAAAATACTAAGCTAAGAAATATTCTAGAATTTACTTAACGTCCATAAAGGTATCCAGTCTTGATCTAAACTGAGTCAGTGATCCCGCGTGTACAACTTCTCTAGGCAGACTATTCCATGCATTAATTATCCGAACAAAGAACGAATTCTTATAGAAGTTTAGGTTGGCTAGTTTTACATAAAGTTTATAGTTGTGGTTTGTTCTAGTCCCACTATTGTTTGTAAACTCAAAAAATTATGAAAATAAGAGACTATCTATTCCAAAAAGTATCTTGTAGCATTGGAAAAGAGATAAAAATTGTCTTTGTTGTCTTAGTAACCGACTACGGTCTTACTCTTCGTAATTCATGTCTCCGCGTTTCTGCTTTAAAGCTAACCGTGAAGCTCCTCTTTCATCCTTTTCTATGGATTCAATATCTGTTGTTGTGGTCTGGCCTTGTCTTACGGGTTTGTACTTAACGTAGGGTAAACTTCATTGCACCTTTCCTCCTTGGACAGAATTGTCCCAGAAAAATTGCTATGGCTATGTCTAACGTGTAAACTATTTCATTCGCTTTGTTCTTTAGGTCTGTCGTAGATGATAATACGACAACTATTCCAGATGGAACGTTTAGCCTGTTTTCAAATTTGAGGTTCCTGTAAGTATAAGCGACACCAGCTTGTAGCAACACTTTGCCTGCAAAATCAGTAATCAACTCATGTTTGACGAATGCTTAGAAAAGATAGATGAAATAGAAGAGATAGGTAGTTTGGAAAATTATAAAACGCACTGAGTACATGCCACAATTCGCTGCAAAATTGACCATTGACAATGGCTAACGAGCACCCAAGCATTCTGTCATGTACATATAAAAAAGTACATTCAATTTTATTAGTGTTAAAGTATTTTCAATTTAGTATCGTTGTACTAAAAGCGAAGCAATTACAATGGTCAGTGACAATAAATACGGGTGACATGATGAACCAACAGAAACCTGAATTAAGAAAAGTAGAAGCCACTGGCGCCAAGCTTGGATAAACACGCATGTCCTGGTCGTGATTAGGTTTGGTTTTACATCTGATTGGTTAAGGAATCGAGCGGTTTGAGGTTTCTTTAACCAATCACATATCGTCATAAGGAAATATTCAGAAATTCCGGGTTATACGTTCGTCCTTCAATACGTAAATAGGCCCATAGCATAAGTAATGTCCATGGTTGGTGGATATTAGTAAAGGATCTAGCCATGGATATTTTGGTTTTTGTCGGTAACTGTTTTCAAATTTTACAAATATGATGACTGTGGCGTGATAACTAATTTCGCACTAAAAAGTGAAAAATTTCTCTAACGCTACAAAAAAAGTATTTTGATCTCAAAATCCTATCACAGGGACACATAATTTTGAATAGAAATTATCCTTGAAGAGTTTCTTTTTTGTGTTTTTACCTGTCGCCTTGCCATAACTTAAACTGTGACCACACCCTCATTGCCTACAAGAAGTTGAAATTTGAATATGTCCCAGTCGCCATGTTACCTGGAACTAAGACAGCAACGACGTTTTTTTTTTTTCATTAAGTATATCTCTATTTTTTTTACGATGACAATACATTTTATACTATGCTTTCTTTTTTTCAAAGGGAAATTAGACTAAAGAACTTAAAATTCTGGGAAGGAAATCTTTCTCGCGAGCTACCATCCCTTGAGGTTATTTCATTTGTGGCAGATGAGATTTTTGTTCCGCCCGAACACGTCCTTCAAGCACCAAACCTTCGAAATATCACCGGCGTGACATGGAGCACTGCCTGCATCAACGGCACCCTTCTGAGGAATAAAACGCACGTGAACGTGACACGTTTCAGGGAGGGATTCTATGACATATACCCAGAGTCACGCTGTCGTGGTTCACGCCACGTTGTTGGTACTTTGTCACGTAAATTTGCTGAGCATGGGTTCTTGGTCGTGTACGATGAAAAGTGCTTTGCTTCTGAAATGACATTGATTCCAATGCATCGTTGCTATGTCAGCGCGAATAGGGTTCTTTATGCTGAGTACTTTTTGACTCCACTGATAATCATCTTGAACTTGACAGTGTTTGCCACTACAATGACAACGAAGGCTCTCAGAAAACTACCAACGATGCTGTTGGTAGCAAATCTGGCCATGAGCGACTTCTTCATTGGAGTGTATTCCCTAGCAATCACTTTGTCTCGTCACGGATTGTCGTATCCAAGCTTCGTTGAAGTGATAAATCACCTTTGTCCAGCTCTTGGATTTTTGTGGGTTCTTGGGCAATTCGCCGCAACCTTGTCGTCAGTTCTGCTGACAACTGAGAGATATGTGGTTATTATTTTCTCCATGAGGCCAAGTATTTCGTTTACAACGAGGATCTGCTTGTACAGCGCACTTGTCTCTTGGACAATAGCAGTGCTAATGGCGTCGCTTCCACTCTTCCGTGTAGGAACATACACTACTACAACTTTCTGCATACCGATACAACCTGCTAAGGGTATTCCTCACTCGTTTGCCTACAGCACCAGTCTCGTCGCCATTGGATTTCTCCTATACACCATTACACTGCCTATGTATTTCCACATTTTTGTACACGTTCGAAGGTCAGGAAATCAAATGGGCATCAAAAGAGATGGGAAGCTAGCGAAGAAGATCTCAATATTGGTTATTAGCAATCTGACGTTTTTCCTTCTTCCAATTATCATAGCTCTTCTGTGGCTATTTACTCAAACTTTCAACAACGTTTCTTTGCAAACTCGAGAAATTTTGGTGGGCTCACTTACGACAGTTTGCTTCAGCATTAATTCGTTTCTTAATCCTCTTCTTTATGCGTTCAGGGACAGAAGATTTCGATTGACAATTAAACAAAGAGGTTACCGGCTGTTACACCCCAATACAACATTTGTGCAGCAGTTAAACTATAGGTCAGGGGTCGAGACAAGGTCTCAGTTAGGAGATGTGAAACAACACAAGTAAAGTGATAGAAGAGTTCATGAAGACGAAGTTAAAGATTGTCTCGTCATTTCCTCACAGCGAGAAGGTGGATGGAAAGTCACTGGTAATTTTCGAATGGAAAACGCCCCAGGATTCCTGTCTTCTTAGTGGGGCTTTGAAACAGATGAAGAGAAGCCTGTTGGGCCTGCTAATGGCCGTGGATACCCTTCCGTAATCTGGGGTCTCAAAAAGCATTGACTTCGTATCATTGGGACAGTGAAATGGGTCTCCACAGAATCAGCTAGAACACAATTATTCACTGATTTACATTTATGTTGTTCGATGATTATGAATTGGTTGATTTCAGTGAGTGACGCTGGAATTGAGTGAAACTTAACGAACAGTTCCTTGAGCTGTACTTTAGGAAACATTAAGGAAATTACAAAATCAAAGTCTTATTTTTATGAATAGTGACATACCGAGAATCGACATATATATATATTTTTTTGCACATTTTAATTATCAGAAACACTTAGATACTGGATGTGAAAAGTGAAAACTTTCCTGGCGTATTGCCTTCCGTATACAGGTGTAATATGTCCCATATATCCCAGCACAATATCAATTTGAATTTGGAATGGATATCAGTTATTTCAGAACGGAAAACATCTGTTTTGACAATAAGCGCGCACCAGGTAGGTAATACAAGCCTAATACTACTGGACTAGCGGATATCTCGAAACTTAAATAAGAAGCTTATTTCCATGTATAGGTCGTTTTCAAGTGACGTCATAATTTTCTAAAATCCAAAACTAAAGAGCCACCAAAGTCATCAGGCATAAGAGGCGGTATATTTATATGTTTTTACAATTTTACAGCTCAATAGTGTTCCTCGTTTGGAAACCAGCGCATTTTGAATTTCAGAGTTATGGCGGTGCGTGACACAAAGCTAGCATCACGTTTGTCGAAAAATGTATACCTATCTCATCATTTTTGGCCTTTTCAGAAGTTAGATCATTAGAAAAAGTGCTAATGTAAATGTTTTGTTGTTCGTTACAGATTATGAGTCACCTAGATAGCCAGAGTAAGTTCCAGATGTTTACATTATTATTTTCCGGGCGCCATATTGGTGCACCATGGAGGTACACCAATGAGGTCGGCACAGACTTCTCTGCTCATTTTACTTTCCCAATCCCACTCATTTCGCAGGTGGTTAAGGACTTTTGAAAAGTCTTTTAAAACCTGCATGGTTGAGGCAGGTGGCCGACCATGTATTCAATTTTGAGTTCAGGCTCCTTGACAATGATGTCTGCCAAGATCTTCGTAAGTTTGAGGACATGCACTACAAAGCATGTTCATTGACAAGTCTCGACACTAAAAAGCTTCTCAGCATGTCAATCTGCAAAAATAACTCGTTTGAGTAACTCTTGCTCATCAGAGGTGTGAAATAAATAACACATTTTTGGGGGCGTTTTGATGAAACAATTATTCAACTCGCGCTTGTTGGATGTGAGATGGTTAAGGCCAACTCATATGCAACGCGCGCTCGTGCAATAATTGTTTAATATTTTAATGAAACATTCGTTCGCTGGCAGAAGTTAAACGCATTTTATCAATAACTGTCATAGAAAATGCACGGGTCTTTTGTTGAAGGACGGTTGCCGTTGCATGGTTGGCAACTAGAGACGAATGAATTGCCAGGCCTCCCCATGAAGCCGTGTTTAATTACGCTTTCATGGTAATGTAAATCAAATTCTTTTTTACTTGAAAGGGTTAAAATTTTGAAACTTAGGTAAGGAATAGACAACTCGAGTATATATAGCGCACACGACTTATGGTGATCGGAGAGAAAAACTGTATGTCTCAGTAAATATATGAGCGAAGTGTCACGCTAGTTAAATAAACGCGAAATTTGAGTATGGCATATGCCGCCATTCTTTTTAACCTTACCAGGGATCCAAATTTATTGACCTCTCAACGATCTGTAAAAGCAGCCAGATGGCCAAAATATATTCCAAAAGTGGAATAAATTAGTAGCACTTTTTCCTTGTTAAACTATTACGGTATCCTCGTTAATAACGGCCGACATTTTTAAGGTGGAAAGCTTTTGCTCCTGAATCAGAAAAAGACAGTAAAGGGTGCACACGGCACCAAATGGATGACAACATCTCTATCAATGGCTCTTACTGTTTCCATCTTCCTGATCCAAGCTTCCATCAAGCTTCCCAACGTTACACCATGAACCTGGTAACCGCCATCGTCAACATAATTAC
>Ga0126338_10002807_pt1 | contig 12075 bp, 9 predicted proteins | sample OrbCmetagenome_2_FD_92529 | JGI IMG/M metagenome (GOLD analysis project Ga0126338, IMG submission 92529) | Coral microbial communities from Petempiche,Puerto Morelos, Mexico - Orbicella C C metagenome | ecosystem: Host-associated > Invertebrates > Cnidaria > Coral | place: Petempiche,Puerto... | reverse complement strand
CGTGCACGGGATAATAAGGGATACACATATCACTGATTATTTCATGAACTAGTGATATGTGTATCCCCATGGACACAGCTGTTATATTGGCTTTCTACCCAAGAAGAAAAATGCCCATTACATTTGAATTGTCAAAACTGGCTTGCTAGAAATATTCACACCCGGCATTTATTCATAGCTTAGGACTGGAGTTTCACTGACCTCGGTTGTACACGACTGTATGCAGGGATACACATATCACTAATTATTATATGGCGCAGTGATATGTGTATCCCCTGAAGACAGCCGTTATCTAGGCTAACTGCCGAAGAATAAACGTCGATTATTATGAAACTTGCTAGCAATATTCGCAGTATAGCAATGTATACACCTCGAGACTTAACATATCTTACAAAAAGTCGAACTGAAAAGCGGGTGCAGGGGATACACGAGTGCCACTAATCATTTTATGGCGAGCGGGTCGAAGCAGTGATACGTGTTTCACTCCACGAATAATTCAGATGCAAACAAGGCGATGAACAGTGGAGAATATGCGTTACTCGAGGGGTGAGAATGCACCGCGCAATTAATATGAGGGCCGAATAAAAGTCAATAAGTTTTAGTGAAAAAGCATTGAAAGGTTTAAAATATCAAGGAAAAAAAGGAAAAGAAAAAAAAATCCTGTGGGGGTAGCCATAAGACGAGGCGGAAAACACCAAAACAAGCAGTTATCAAAGAACAAGGAAAAGAAAAAAATATATGAATAAAAAATGGGCTGTATGCGGGATATAGTGAAGTCTATACTTTGCTAATTTACGTATTCTGAGTGACAGCTTATACTCTGCTCGTTGCATATAGGCTTGGATAACTTCTGCCGGCCCAAACTCCGGCACAAATCCAATTCTTTTGTCAGCGAGAATTCTACCTGCACAAAGGCAAATGTTTAAGCGGAAGTTGAAGGGAATTCGAGCAGAACTGGGAACAAATCACGAGATATTACCTACACTAACAGTACACTACCTAGAGATACAAAAGCGTTTTTGCGATCCACGCACTGGATATGACAGTGAAATTAAACGTTTCCCTGCTTTCTAAATGTTTGTCTGTGAAAAGCCCATAGTCTCGCCATTTTTAAACGATGAAGACATCTTATGGAGGTGCAGCATTAGAGGAATTGAGTTTTAAAGTATTGCCACAACCAAAACAAGTCCGGCGTTGTTTGAGTTGGAGGGTACAAGTACTGACCAGTACTTTATCATGTTTTGCACGCCATATTTTCCACAGACCACGGCAGATCCGGAACTCCGCGCCCCGTTTTTTCCACCACACCAAGAGAAAACTATTGAAGAACTTGGTTATGTTTTGCTTTTTATCTATTATCCAGTTTATTCCGGTTCAACTTGTTGTGCTTATTTTGTACCAACTGTTTATTAACCATAACTTATATAGCGCGCAAATACAGAACCAGTTGTCCCGTGCGCAAGCCTCAAAGCGCCGGCCTTTTAGAATTTGAAAAGCAGCCGTGAGAGTACCGTAAGAGGTGGCTATTTGCAGTGGTGATCTAAAAACAAGCAAGTACGTTTTCAATATCGGTGCAAAAGAAATGACTTTGTTTTTGTAATACTCTTTTTCATTTATTCGTTTAACAACGGACAAATTCTTGGGAGGCTGTTTTTTTTTTTTGCAGTGAAACTAAAGGCAAATTCATTTAAGCTTTTTATTTGCTTAGGGCTTTTCTTAGACTGTCAAAAAAGTTTGTCCATGATAAAAGAATGTTGATGAAAGCTGGTAAATTCCGTAACATGACTGGCAATATTATTTCGGTTTTACATTTTACAAAATGAGCCTAACAAAATTTGACATAGGCTGCTCGGACGGAGGCTAACGTCGAAACTCTGTGCAAAATGACTCACTAACAGAAGGAAAATCTGAACTCAAATGTCTTTAGACGACCTTAAAATTGTACTTGGACATCAAGTAATTATAATAGCTTTTAGCTTTTAACTCTCTTAGGCAGTATACATGTAAGTTAAGTGAATTAAGCTCAATCTTATACATACCATTAACGCCAACGTGCTATGGAACAAAATATTGCAAAGCATTATAAAGAGAGGAAAATTACTTAATATTGACCTAATTGTGGAGCAGTGATGAATAAGTTATTAAATGACACGAGGGGTGGTTTGACGCCTTAGAATACTGTCACCTCAAAACTGGTGCGTTATTCTAATGGAAAACACGACTTACTTTGGAAAACAAAAGATTCTTATTACACTAAGTGTATACACTAGTGCTAACATTACACTTTTAATCTTGGTGTATGTTCACCGCTTTATATTCAAGAGTGAGAGTTAATTAGTTTGATGCGGCACAAAATTTCCAAATCGGCTGAGGTTTCAATTAAAGTGACTATTTGTAAACCAGACAATTTGGGGATTGTTCTCTGCTTTTCATGGACAGTTTTTTTCTGATTTGCCCATTTGACTGGGTTTTATTGGAGGTACCAAAATACCGATACATACATCATCTTTTTTGTCAAGGGGTGGGACAGAACCTGTTAGGCACCAAACATTATTGAGGCAATCTTAACAAAACGCGTGAAATCTTTTGTTCGGTGAAGAACAAGTTGCGTTTAAGAGGCTCTGTGAGTGCGCTAGAAACCCAGAAATTAAGCACCTCTTGCTTAGGGCTCGGATCGGGTCAGGTGAGGTTTTATGATTAAGTTAAATCTTCTAAGACACCCTTAATATTCGTTTAGTTGGTACATGTATGTTGTGATGTCAAAACGTTTTTTTAGTAACAACTAGGTCCAAAAATATCTTTCGTTAACTACTGTAGAAAACCACGTGTTGGATCAACGCTGTGTAAGCGACTGTTTAAACCAAACGAATACCAATAGTACTCTGTAAAATGGGCGACTTATTTAACAATAACGAATATATACTTCTACAAAAAAGGCCACAGTACTATCCAAAAACGAAGCCAGCAAGAGATTAACATTAGATGTTAGTTCGTTTTGGTTGAAGCTGTTCAAAGTTCCTTCAGATATAACAAAACAATTAAACTCCAGTCATACTTCGTTGAACATTTTTGTTCTTAGACAGATCGCTAACTAGCTACAAGAAACGTGTTCATACTGGTTAGAGTTTTTTTTTTCTTCAAAGTATATAGAGCCGCCAAATCTATAAATCAACCTACACCCCAAAACGTCCATTTAGCAAGTGTGTTTTATATATTTAGAAGGAAATTGTTACACTATCAAATTTACCTCTAAAACCTGAAGATACGATAAAAAAAAGGACTAGAAAAACAAATGTCAAAATACCAGAGAACAGAAGAAAAAAGTCCAAAGCAAAAGAGGTCATGCATTTTCATGAATATGCCAACTTTTGCTTCCTAATTAAACAACCTCAGACTCACACAGTGAAACAAAAATAACTAGAAACAACCAGGTCAAAGTTTTATTTTGCTAATGATATTTCTGCGGAAAATTGAAAACCAAGGCAATAACTTGACTGATTTCCACGCATAGGGGCATTTTTTAGTGATCAATTCACTGCTGTTGAAGTCATTTACTGTCGAACTTCAGAAAACTATGCTTTAACTCTTAAATTGAGTCTCACTTCGACGTTGTCGACACAGCCTTAATTATTATTTTTTTGTTTTTTTTCTTAATTGAACATCTGTGACTGCAAACAGGCGTAGTTTTAAGCATGCGTAATACAATTATGGAATGCACACCGCAAAGTAAAAAGCTGTCACCACATGCAGTGAAGCAAACAGAAATATTGCTCTGGAATCTACCAAGTTAGAGATGTGCTGAACAAAAGAGAAATAACGGTCCATGTGAAACGCACCATTTACTTTTATCCCCAGCTTGTAAGTACTGATATGCGCGTTTATTATTGACATCAAGTTTTGAGTTTGATTCTAAGGAAGGAAATGTGACATTTTTAACGATTTCTTTTTGCCCTTAACCTTTACCTTGATGTTTATTTAACACTGATCTTAGTTCGTGTTGAATTTTTAAAGAATTTAGGCCTAACAAACAATCTACAGCAGACTTTCACCAGACACTCGACCTTTAAAACTAAAGGACTAGGTTACTTCTGAGCTTCCATATTTTTGAAGTCTGGGAAGATTAACTCTCATGAGAAAATACGTTAAACGGAGATCCAGAAATGTTGATAATCTCCATGAATATCTGTCAGACCGTTGTAGTTTTTCGTCGTTTTAATTAAAATAAAATTGCTCATGACTGAAAATATTACTACGTGATCGAAAATTTCTTAGAAGCGTATAGAACTTCACACGATTACTCATACTGATGGCTTCTGCTTCTATTTATATTTTCAGCACCTTAAAAATGATTATTCTTTAGAGAAGAAACTAACGCAGGGGATAATTTCTGCTCAGTTTAGTCAAGCTGATATGGATAGTGCTCTGAATGGATCTTCGATGAACGAGGAAGTTACCTGTCTGGATGATTTGAAAGGGATATATATGTTGAAAGGTATTAGCTATTCTCATGGTAGGCAAGTATAAACCTGGTTCATGTGGTTTTGGTGTCTACATAAGTATTTCAGATTTTAAATTTCCCTCCTAAAATTGAAGAACTATGAACACTCTGATATAGTAAATGTAAATAACCGAAAAAAAGTGATTTTTATAAAGTCCGATATTGATAAATAGGTAGATAAGTAGAAGGACTGCATCAGGTTACAGATTTTACTGAGATTGCAGGTGTTTAGAAGTTTGCGAAATATTACACTGTTTGCCATGAAGAACCGTGCAATACACCTGGTTTAAGAAAAAAATAATAATTACCCTTCCTTGCAAAACTTAATTTGATGTTTGGTTCTGAGTTCAGAAGGCAACAAAAGGCAGAAAGAGAACTTATTTCCCTATACGCGGTGTAAATTTCAAATTTTGCAGTCCTGTATACGTTTTTCAGTTTTTCATTCATCCTTGAGTAAATTAGTGCTAGGTCTATAGTATGTGGAAAACTTATACATAACGGCAGAAAACATCGTTTGTCTACGATCATGGCCGGGTATTTTTGCTATTCGAGGAGAAAATATACTGAACGAGTAGTGACGTTTGGGGATATAACAAATGAAAGAGAGTGCGTTTTGTAACAAATGCAGATATGTTATTGTTGAGTATGAAGGGGGTGTAACCATGTAAAATTGCTGATCAGATTTTACAAACGAGACAATTACTAAAATCATTAGCTTTTATTTGTTTTAGATTTTTCATTTCAAAAAGGTTTGATTTAGTTTCTGATGAATTTTACTCTAGTGATAGCATATGTTTCGCAGTTTTCATTTTCGATTTTTTAACCCGGTCTTTTTGAAGATTTAACAGACTCCCAGAGAGCATGGATAGATGAAAGCCAATTAGCACGGATATCGTTTTACTGATAACGTAATCCTGGAAAGCGATTCCGTAATAACAACGTTTGAACCAACAGTTTAGTCACTCACCAATATAAAGTCCTAACAGCCAAACTTTAAATCTAGAGTATTATCAATAGAAACACATTCAATGACTTTAACTTCACAGCCAAGGAAACATGGAGATGACTGCACTAGTGCAGAATGTGCCAGTGAAACAACAAAAAAATTGAACGGCAACATATTTCATAATAAATTAATATTTCCCATAAATTAGAACACCAAAATCTGTAGCGACGAGTATTATTGTTCTAGTCAATTGGAAAACTACACGAATGCATGTCCTCTGGAGACCAAGCGAAATTCGCCAATGAGTGGTTTTCTGTATAAATTGTGTGTAATTGAGCTAAAATAGGAAAGTACTCGGCGAGTCTAAACAATTTCTAATTGGATAAGATGTTCACCATTTGGTATACTGAATTTCTAAGAGTCTTTAAATATTTCTCAGAAGTGGAATCGCAAATATTATGAAACAAAAGTTGAAAGATTTGTACAGGGGCGGAGTAATAATGCTTAATCAGTAAGACGCCCTGATCAGTATCACTATTTGCAGAAGCTTCTGCTATTTGTTATACGTACTATTTTAAAATTGATTGTTCTCTGAATTCATCTTGGTTAACAGAAAAATAAACATCAGTCAACATAATTAGCTTTAGGCAGGAATTTTTAAAGAGATGAAGATGATATAATTGTTCTGTCTTTGAACTATTGTCTGCAATAATTAACAATAATGTGGGCAAAGATTTTAATTGGGTGTAATGTAAACTAAAAGGGATTTCACCTGAAAGTAATTTGGGTACAACACCATCCACGGCGTTTATATTGATCACTCAACACAGCTTAAATCGAAATGTAGGATTTAAAAAAAAAATGAAAATTTACACTCTAAAATTACTAAGTAGAGACACATGGCCTGAGAACAAGAAAATGACGAATGAAAATAACCGTTGTCAGATTTGATTTCTTTAGCGGGAGGCCAAGCTAAGATTGATTTTCGTGAAAGAACTCGAATGAAAAGCCTGTCGTCTAAAAATAGGCAGATAGAGAAGAAGTTACAAATTTCACAAAAGTAATTGACTGTAAAACCATGAAAGAATGTCTTCGCCAGCGGCTTGCTGTCGTTGATGAACCATGTTTTCATCACATGTTTAGAATAACTATACGTTTTCTTCACGGTTGTTGTGGATGAAAATAACCAAATTTATCGAAGAATCCATAAATCACTACATCCGGGACCCGTATGTCACTCTTGCAAGTGGCATATCTGCAAAAGACGAAATGGCTCTTGCCTTTAGCGAGCTTTTGTTGAATTAACTTGGTTTGTTGTTTGGAATAATGGCCGCTGCTGGTAAATTTGTTTTGTTGAGCGAAGACAAGGTAATTGTGTTTTCCGAACAGATAAGAACGAGAAAACCAAACGAAAAACGTTTGAAACGTTTTCAGGAAATTCTCAAAACGTGACAAGAAAAAATAAATAGAGGATATAACGCCGTTGGAACGGCAAGCAACTCATTAAATACTTGGTGGTTTGTGTGTAAAACTGAAAACGGATAAGAATACGTACAAGCCCTCATCCATCACAGGTTTTGTCCAAAGCATCGACAGCTATCTGCGAAAAAATAACTATGGATTCTAAGCAATTTTAGTACTAACACTTATTCAGAATAATTTTGCTTGATTGCGCCGACTGTGTTGCAATGTGCTGATTGAGCCACTATTTGTAGAAACCAGTATGTGCAAACATGTATTTTCAACATTATTATAATAAAAAGAACACTGCACGTTAGCTCAAAGATATGAATTTTATTTTCTCGTGGCAATCACGAGTGAGCGTAGCGGGCCAGTGAGATATTGTTCTTGCCTTTCGGACGTAAAATTCATATGTCCTCGCCACCGTGTAATATCCTCTATATATTGGAAATGTCCCAAGCTTCTTTAATCAGACATCGCTAAAAATAAGAAAACGTTAATTTGAATCTCTAGCGATAGGAAATTTATGTCCGATGAGTGCTAACACAGTAATTTGGCAACAATTCCATTGCATAAAAGCTGGATTTAAAAAATTAGACCGTGCTGATCTGGCCGATATTCTCCCAGCAAGGTTGGTTAATAAGAGACTTATTACACGACAAAAAATGTAAAGAAAAATGCTACAATTAGGGACGGCGGGCAATTCTGATTGGGAGTAGACGGAGCGTATAATCATGTTTGATTTTAAACAAAACAGAAGGGAAGAAAAGTTGGAAGAAAAAGAAAAAGGAAAATTTTATGTTCAATACAATCAATAAAGCAAGTTTCTTTTTTTAGAAATGTAAGCCATAAAACTACCAGAAAATCATCCAGAGTGATCGTGCGGGATCATTCGGGACAGTACCCGATCTAATACTAAGAGAATATTGGACCGGGAATGGAGGAATCTGATTGGTTGATTTTAGTTATTAGCCCTCTGAACTAACGTAGTCGTGTAGTAATGTATATTTCAGTGACTGAGTAGCTTCAGTGGCTTACCAAAATTCTTCTGATTCAAGACCCTTGCAGAGCGAACGCTACATAAACACAGTACAAGGATATCTTCTGATTGGTTAGGTGCTATAATCATACAGCTTATTCACACTGGTGTCGAAATCGCATGTAATATTGGATATAGACTGAAGAATAAATCTGCTACACTCTTCTTTTTGACCTGTACAACACTGCCTTCACTTATCGCGACGACATTCACCTTTAAATACCTTAGAATCGCATTTTGTGTTAGGGAATTTGACGAAAATTTGTGTTTTTGTTCCAAAACGCGTATCTTGCAAGCATGTCTTCGGCATCTCAAATTTTCTAATAACTAGGATCACATTGCAAGTTCTTAATCAAACCATGTTTATTTTCTCATTGAATAGTTCGAAAGCCAACTGCTCATCCATCTAAAAAAAAAAAACAGAAGTCAATAATTTTTGTTGAAAGGTTCCCATAGAAAAGTATGAAAAGGTGCGTGATCTTTCATGAATGAATACATTAGCTACAGGTGCCATCCGTCGCGTGATTAATTAGAGCAAGCGGGACATGCACAGAGATAAGAAGATTTAACAACCCGCGACGGAAAAAGCTTCGAAATGCGTGCAAATCTAGCCCGAAAAAATACATTTTATTGTTTAAAATGTAATAACATGATGGTGAATAAGTATTTAAAGTTATTAAAACAATTATTAGATTCGGTTTGTGTTTTCCGCCTCAGACATCGAGTGCGGCAGATAGTACAAACCCCTGTATTCGATACCCTACTCAGCTTCGCCCAGTAATTGTAAAGTATTGCTATGCGCATAACAAATCAATGTTTACTAATGACGAAATTAAATTCAAAAGCTGAATGGTTTTCTCTAGCTACACTGTCTCTTAGCACACTCTGACTGGCGTCAACTATGCTGTATCACGCTTTCAATACTGTTTATCTTTTCCTAAAACGTTGATGTATGGGCAGTTGGCTTTCCGACAATTTAATAATTTAAAACTAAGCGAGAAACATAGTTGGGCTTGTGAAAATGATATGCCGGACCTTAAAATGCCAGAAAATTTGAGTTCCAGCTTGCTTGCCGAGAAAATACGCTTTTAGTTACAAAAACAATTTCCCTCCCCCCAAATAAGTGACTCAAGATGAATCTATCATCAGAAAATTGAAACACCATTAGTTAACATGTCTTCAAAGGTAACAATGCTCTATTCGGCAAGCGAAGATGGCTTTTCTCCGACAAAAATCAAACAGTGATAGTTACAGTGTCTAATCAGTGATACAAAATTTATCAGCACTATATATCAGTGATAACCACGTTTCCTCAGCAAGTTATTGATCATCTCGTTAAAGCCTTGAAACCAATTAACAGTCATCAGTAGGAGTATAAGTGTGGCTTTGCCAAGAGCATCCTAAAAGATCTTCAATTACGCCACGTAATTTGTCTCGTTAGTCGTCAGTTTGTAACGAGATATGTGCACTCTCATAAATAACACGGACATCACGGGTTCAAGACGCACTTTGAAGGTTTTACTTCTTCTCGACCTTAAATAAATTATTATTATCTTTAAAGTTGAAACAACTCGAAAATACGGCGAACATCAACCCAAAGGAACACAGTAAAAGCCAAACTGAAAAATTCGAATTTTTATTACAAAATATAGATGTTAATGTCAAGGAAATAGTCAGCTAATTTCATATGATACGGACAGCAAATGCAACACTCAAAAGTTGTTAGCTGATTTCCTTATTAAAGTCTTGAAGTCAATTAATGCAGCGCAATTTTGTTCATATTAAAGTTTTAATTGGCTTTTTTTCGGGATGTATCTTGAATTTTACTCCTTCTTATTTGTGAGGCGAAATAATTTTAAAAAGTTAAGATTTCAATTAAATGTGCTTATGTCAATTACGTTTTCGACGTCCTAAACCCCGCAAAATGTGGCTCATTTCCAAAACTTTAACACGAGATAATTACTTTTGTTGAAAGAATGTTGAATTAGAAAAGCTCGCAGGTGGATAGAGATGATGTATATTTACGGTGCAGTTTTCTGTTAATACTGACAAATTGGCCGCATTTCACCAACTCCCTTGCCACACCGTGTTCTGAATAGCTGAATATAATGGCGTTCTTACATGGTTCTTTTAACCGTATTCCGCTAAACTCCTCACCCAGTATTTCGATCCTTTTAGAACCGCTGCCTTCCTCAGTAGTTCACTCAGCACAGCCAGCTCACAGCCACGAGTGCCACCACAATCCACATCAAACAGTCAGCACGTTGCCGATATGCTTACCACAAGGCATTCGCATTGTGAACACGACTCCACACCAGTTTACTGTTATAAGTTGTCGTGCGTCCATCTCCAAAGGAACTCGTTTCGGTCCTTACCGCGGCAGAGTGGTTCAACCCTGGCAGGTTAAAGAAGGTGAAGATAATGAGTACTTGTGGGAGGTTAGTATAGTTAAACCCCCAATGTCGACAAAATACTGCCAATGGTTCCTTTCTTATGAAATGTATTTTACAAATGTAACAAACTGGAACTGTTTCAGCGGGTAACGCCGAACAGGCTCAAACAGGCTTTGACTTCATAACACACGTACGTTGTTGTATGTTTGGTACCAAAGTTTGCTGTCTTCTTTGCTCAGAAACACTGGTACACTCTGTTTTGGTATTTGCCGTCGTCTAACAATGTCCAGCCGGATAGTCGGGTTCATGTAAATCTAGGATATCTTTGTTTTTTTTTTTTTGTCAAAATGAAAGTTCTTGGTATGTTACACGAAAGGCTGGCAGCTATTTTGTATGTTGGTGTTTGTCTTTTGATGCCGCTGCCAGATATGGACACCAATCAAGAAAGAATTTTGCCGACGCATCAAGTCATATAACAACACTTAAGATAGCAAAAACGACTCGAATTTAACGATTACTAAGTTAAGATTATCAGTTACTTTTATAAACTGAACAGGGGTCTTTGGTGAACAACATCCCTACCAGGGCTTGCATGTTGTACTACAAAACCAAATGTACATCAATTATTTTGGTAGGTGCCAATATTTGCTTTCTTTCTTGAACATTTAAGGTCTTCAAAGAGGATGGAAGCCTCGCTTATTACATTGATGGACAAAGGGAATCAGAAAACTGGATGAAGTTTGTTAACTGTGCCCGAAACACCGAAGAACAAAATCTTGTGCTGCTTCAAGATGGCGACCAGCTGTATTATGAGTCATGCCGAGAAATTATACATGGTGAAGAACTGCTGGTTTGGTATGGACACCGCTATCATATGTTCATGGGGATTCCAACTGGAATCAAGACTGCACCACGGAAAGAACAAATCAACGAGACTGGACAAGGTGAGGCCGCACTAAACAGTACATTTCACGTTTAATAGGGAACGAGGCAACTTCAAATTCTACATGAAGTGATCCCGGGACGAATAAAGAGTTTGCAGTTTTACACTTCTCCAATGACAAAAATAATAATGAGTCGTATTTTCAGTAACTTGTTAAAATCGTGACCAATTGTTTCATTTGAAAACCCATTCGTAGCAACCTCCGTCAAGTCTTTCTTTAATTTTTACATCCTGTTTGCTTCTCCAACGTATTTTAAAAATTTATATTAAGTTGGAATCATTGCAGGTGCGTTTGGCAGTTACTCGTGTGAACGCTGTGGTAAAGTGTTTGCCTACAAATATTACAGAGACCGCCACCTTAAATACACGCGCTGTGTTGATCAAGGAGACCGGAAGTTCCCCTGTACAGTGTGTAACCGCTCATTTGACAAGCGGGATCGCCTTCGTATCCACATTCTTCACGTGCACGAGAAACACCGCCCTCACCAGTGCACAGTGTGTGGTAAACGCTTCTCTCAGTCATCCAGCCTCAACAAACACATGCGAGTACATAGTGGTGAAAGACCTTACAAGTGTCCACATTGTGTCAAGGCCTTCACGGCTTCTTCCATTCTACGGACGCACATCCGTCAGCACAGCGGGGAAAAGCCCTTCAAGTGCAGGCACTGCGAGCGTGCATTCGCATCACACGCAGCACATGACAGCCACGTGCGTCGCACGCACACAAAAGAGAAGCCATGCGTGTGTGAATACTGTGGAAAGGCGTTCGCGCAGTCTTACGAACTGAAGTTTCAT
>Ga0126338_10002804_pt1 | contig 12080 bp, 9 predicted proteins | sample OrbCmetagenome_2_FD_92529 | JGI IMG/M metagenome (GOLD analysis project Ga0126338, IMG submission 92529) | Coral microbial communities from Petempiche,Puerto Morelos, Mexico - Orbicella C C metagenome | ecosystem: Host-associated > Invertebrates > Cnidaria > Coral | place: Petempiche,Puerto... | reverse complement strand
GGGCGAAGACTCGTCATACATTGTTGACAACGTCCCGGATGAAAAGACGCTCATTGTTACCATAAATAGCAACATTACTGATGCATTCCATGAATTGTTCGTGAGGCACTCCAAACCGGCAACCGCTTACCAATATGACGGCGGATCAAAGTTTGCTTTTACAGCTGACCAAGAGGTAGTAATACCTGAAACGATTGCAGGGGAATACTATGTTCTGATGAGAAAATACGATACTCCTTCGTCCGCCCAGACTAACAAAGCGTCTCAGCTGTGTGTGCGCATTGCAAAGTTTGAAATCAGTCGTGTGTTTCCTAGTCAAGTAGCTCCACTGGGAAACGCCACCCTGCGCTTTGAAGGAACTTTGTTTGGGCAAAAGCTAGAAGCTTTTCTTGTGAACGCTTCCGCTGAAGAAGATTTCATCAGAGCAGAACAAGTCTATCGACTGAGTTCTACTGAAGTGTACGCTACTTTCGCTACGACAAATCTGACCATTGGTGCAACTTTCCACGTGAAACTTGTCAACGCAGAATCAAAAGAAGAGGCGTTATTGGAACGTTCTTTGGTGGTAACGCGCGGTGAACGTGGACGGTTAGAAACGCACGTTGACTTTCCAGAAGTGTTGCTAGTGGATTCGCCCGGGGTGATAACATTGTCGTATGAAAATGTCGGCGACACTGATATTTTATGTCCCTTGTTATCACTTAGGGTCAGTGGAGGACAGACAAAGTTCCGCCCTGTTCAAAAGGATAGACAAGCGGCTCAATTGTCTTCCGCTGTTATGTTTTTAGCTCAACCGCTTCAAGGCCCAGGTGGTATTTTACCTCCAAAGGCTTACGGGGAAATAGTATTTGATACCGAGTCAGGTGGAAGCGAAGAAGCGCAAGCGACATACAGAGTTCAGATGTTGTTTGGAGGCGATGAACCGCACGCTTATATAGACAGCAGCAAAGACTTGAAGCCGGAGTTTCTGAGCGATGAGCTGTGGTCTCCAATATGGAACAACTTCCTGGTGTCTGTTGGTAAGTCGGCGTCATCGTTCCAGCGCAGGATGTCAGCGGTCAGCACCTTGCTGAGCATGTCAGGAAGAAGAGTCAACTTGCTGACCGATCTTGTTCAGTTCCAGCTTGATATGGCCAATGGCAAGCTGAGCGGTAGGTTTCCCGTTATTTTATATGCTTCAAAGGAAACGAGTTTTCAAAAGCGATAGTATTTGAAATGAAACAAAATAACCTTTTCAAACTAACTGTAAGTTTGTGAAGTTTTCTTAATTTATTTTTCAGGGAGATGAATTGCACGACCCGTCTATCCCAGTCGAATTGGAATTTGGAGTGCTGGTTTTTGTGTAGGGAGGAAAACCGTAGAACCCGGGGAAAACCCAGGGAGCAAGGCGATAACCAACAACAAACTCAACCCACATGTGGCACCGGGCCGGAATCAAACCCGGGCCACATTGGTGGAAGGCGAGCGCTCTCACCACTACGCCATTCCTGCTCCCCAAAGCAGCACTTTCGCTCATTAACGTCAAGTTTACGTTCAGAACCACTCATGTATTTTATATTCCATTTTTGCACGCTTAACGCTTTTAACGAGGGGACGCTATATCAAAACATTTTAGTATAGTACCAGTGAAATGTAAGTTGACAGTTACTCGGAACTAGACCGACTCGACACGATCCTAGATTCTCGTAACTCGAAAACTTCGAGTGTCGAGCTTCGACTGAGTGGAGTCGTTCGAGTCGCGAATCAAGAAGACAAAGAAACAAAGAACTTATCTACTTATTTATTGTTCGTTGCTATTGTTCTGTATGCGAGAAACTAACCGTTTCCTCGAAAAAAAAATTGCTCGAATGTCTCGAAACTCGAAACTCAAAACGCGAAACGCGCAGCTCGAAACAGTCGAAACTAGAGCCTAGATTCTTGAAAGCATCGAGGATCGAGAAGCGACGGAGGATCGCGCATTGAGGATCGAGGATCGAGGATCGAGGATCGTGGATCGTGTATCGAGGATCGAGGATCGTGGATCGAGGATCGAGTCCAGACTGTCAGTTTGCATTTGGCCGGTACTGTATATTTGGCTTCTCTTTTGAGGTGCTTGCCCTGTTATTTGCAATGGATGTATGTATTTTACTCTAAACTGATGTTTTACGTTTAAGGTGACCCACTATTAGCGCAAGATGACTTAAACGACCAATCCACATTAGATGGTACATTGCCTTTGGTCTTACAAAGAACGTACAGCGCTCTTCTTTCCAAACGAAGGGACAAGGGCGTTTTTGGAATTGGCTGGATGGCATCATGGTGGTAAGAAAACTGCAAAATAACTTTAAGTCATCGAAACAAATCGAATCAATCAACACCGATTTTCTTTTTTAAAGAACAGTCAGTTTTGACAAAGCTTACTGAAAGGAAGTCAACAAAACTTACACTGATGTAAAAATTACTTCGCCCCAAGGGCAGCAATTCACCTATCTTGTATAGGAGTAAATTTAACCCTAATAAATTTAAACGTTTAATCAATTTAACGTTTTTTACACGCCCATTTCACAATCTGTGTTTTCTAATTTTCACATCAATATATTGTGAAATTACTATTCAACTCGAAATAAGCGCATGCGTGGTGAAAAGGCTGCAACAATTTGCCGCCGGCTGTTAGAGTATCTCAGAAAACTGACGAAGGAAATCTACTCACGAGTTGCTCTACAGGAGGCTTTTGATTATATTTCCAAAGGTGATTTCGCAATGAAGTCTTAAGCTCCAGCAGCTCAACTTATCTCTTGAAACATAAGACTTCGGTTTCAGAATCTATAAAGATGTGGAATACATATTCCAACATGGTACTGAGCGAATTTGAGAAGGTAGATTCATGCTCAATACATAATATATAATACCAAGAACCAACTTGGAGATTTAAATGTTATTTTATTTTATTTTTTCACGACGAATAACAATAATCAGGAGCATATTCGTTTCTTAATACCGTTCATGGTCATCTTTATCCTGATTGTGATTTCTTTTATCCACTCACTAAAACCAGGGAAGCTAAAGTAACGCTGATTACACCAGAAAGAATTAAAATTGTTCGTTTACGCGAGGAGCTAGTATTTGAGGCTGGTGCAACTGGGCTGTATATGTCACTGGATGGAAAGAAAGTCACTGTTAATGACACAGGTGCGACACGCTTGTTCATTGACTGTTGTTCGTTTTTAAAACTCAAATTATGACAAAAGGCTCTTTGAATTCACAAATGTCACACTAAAATGCCGTTCCTTCCAATTGGTTTCCAGAACTCCATTTCGCCGACTCTAGCGTCTCTACTGTGTTTATATTTGATTCCGTCATGAAACATCTAAAAAAGATCCAAAGAGGTAACGAGACGATCACCATTGCGTATGTGCAGAACAGATCTTCGACTTTCAAGCATTCGTCAGGAGGAAAAATAACTGTGAAATACAACGACAAAGGACTCCTTCGCGAGGCTCGATTAGATGATGGATCCGGTAACGAACAAAGATGGTGAGTTTGTTTTTTTCCTCGCTTGAAATGTTCTTGTAATTGTTCTTATTCTAATATTTCCAAAGTCACTTTCTACAGTCATGTCTTTTTTAGGTTTCGGGTCTGTAGAGACAGTATCCTCCTATCTTACGAGGTCCTCATACCGTACAAAATTCCGGGAAATTGGACATCAGTTTGCATAGCTTGTGAACAGGTTTTCTAGGAGAGGATGGGGCGAAGAGAAAGCCGGAAGAAATAAGACAGATAGGAGAGGAGAGAGAGGACGAGAGGGCGCCCTTACCCTCACCCCATTTTCCCTTGGCCACTTCACTCTCAGCCAGTCCCTTTCGGCCCTTCCAGCCGGGGCCTGTTGACAGGCTACTGTCTGCACAAAGCCTGTTTCTTAACAATTCTCTTCCTGGGGGGAGAATTAACGGTTTTATTGATCTCTGTTCTATTCTGCAGTTTCTACACTTATGATTGGAACACAGCAGCATTGCTGTCCGTGACCTTAGGCAAACAAACTACACGGTATACCTACAACTTTAACGGTGACCTGACAAGTATTACTTACCCTACTTCGACTACCGTCAAGTATTCCTGGAACCAGTATGGACTCCTGAGTAATATAACAGGTTATAACCGGGAAAACAAGTTTGTTCAAGGAATGTATTTCTCTTACGACTGGAATGGTAAGGTTACTATGTCCAGACTCCCACAAGGCGACTCGGCCGTGCTGGTGTTTAATGAAGACGCCAGAATGATGGACATAGCAGGCGGAGGTTTTAGCGGTGTACTATTTGACAGTGTTAAAAATGATGACCAGGTTGTGCGAATCACAAAGCAAGGAGAACAGGTATTGAGATTTCAGATTGACTGTGATTTTATTACGTAATGTTAGACAAGCTTATTTCACGCCTTCTCAAGCCTGTTAAGGCTAATTTGTATAAGATCTGAAAACAGCCGTAACTATTGAGCGATTTACCAAAACACCTTCAAACTTGACAGCAATATAAAAGCTAACCACCTAAACTCAATTCTGGTTTTAAGTATTGATTAGTTAGGTCACGTGACCCGTTATCGATGCTTGATTGAATTAAAAGAAAATTGAAAATGGGGTGGCGAGATGTCGTATAACAGAGTATAAATTGTAATCATTATGGTAATTTTCTTGTTGTCCCTTGCATGGTTCTGGCAGGAAGGGTCGACAGTGATGTATCGTTTAAGAGATAAATAGTAAAACAAGTCACGTGACTTATTTTGTCCCTTAAAATCTTGTCAAGTAAATAACAAATTTGACCAGGGATAGTTTTCTTGAAAAAAGGCAAAGAATAACTGATATATTATATTTCCCTTTAGTTATTCATTCTCACCCAATTTGAGGTTTTATTATTGTCAAGATTATGACGTCATTAGACACGAGACCACCAAAAAATGATTTCAAGCAATTTAAGGATGCTAAATTCCCTTTGATATGTACTTTTGGTCTTCCTGGGGAAAAAAATAACGTTTTTTCTATAGGAAAATGGTTTAAACTTCGTTGGGGGACCAAGGAGCAAGCCATGCCTTAAGATGCTTGAGTTAGGGTTAATTTGTCAATTTTACACTCCTAAGAAGTTTGTACATACACGTTATTTGATACCGCTGGTTAAAACTTAAGGTATCTGGAATAGCTGATGTGGACCTGCTATTACCAAAACAAAACAATAAATATATACAGACTTACAATTATAACATAAGTTAGATAAAAAGAATTACAGGAATTCCATGGATAAAGCGGTGATGAAAATTAAGTTTAAAATTAAGAAAAAAAAACGAAGAAACGAAATTTTGATCATACAATTCAGTAATATATAAATGCTATTTGTGCATGTTCCTTTCATAAAAGAAACTTTCTGTACTACTATTTTGTTGCTATAGACGTTCTCAGAGCCCTTTTGTCAAGCTGTTATTTGTCATATTCAACTTTTCAGGTTGTAATGAAAAGACTGTTCAATGAAAAGACGAATACCATGTCTGTGGTGGACGCAAACGATCATAAAACAGATTTCCTACTACGGGAGAATTTTGACATTCTAAACACCACCGATCCTGATGGCCTTGTTTATCAGAACATTTACGATGACAAAGACAAAATGGTCAAGTTCAAATATCCTGATGGCGAGGCCGAACTCACTGATTATGATGGCTTCGGCAGGCTGGTAAAGTTTACTGGTAGAGCTGGCAAGGAAGTCAAGTTCGAGTATGATGAAAAAGACAGGATTGTAAGTTTGCGTTATGGTTATTAGTAAGAGAGATCTTATTAACCCCCTTCCCCCGGTTACTCCCTTATATGGGCTATGTAGGTATGTGCAGCCCCAAAGGGTATGATTTTATAGCCGTTTTGGTCATAAATAGGGTATCGAATTTGGCCATTTTAGTCATAAATAGGGTGTCAAATTTCTGATCAGGTCATAAATAGGGTAGGAAAAATCACAGATTTTTGTCATAATTGGGGTAAGGATTTCAGGAAGCGGACCTCACACACCCACCCGATTTTTCTGGTAGAAGCCCCCGGGATTAAACCCAACCTGAAAATAACAGTTTTACAAGAAAGAAATCACAAAAGAGGTAGCAATAAACGAGCTTAAGGGACCAAAGGAAAGTAAAGACTGATCAATTGTGGAAGTCGGTTAGTCAGTCCTTATTACTTTTTCTCGGGGAACAATTAACAAGAAATTTTGGCTTCGTAGGCGACGGTGTGTGCATTTGGGTAGCAGTGTACACATTTATCAGGAAAAGTTTGTTGTTTTTAAGTATTGTTAGTGGAAGATGGACAGATGGGATTACTGTATTATCGCTGAGAGCTGTCAAATTATCTTTTAGGATGCACTCCGCCAGCAGGCAGTGCCTGCGGTTTTGTATTATGTGTATGCGCGCGCACCTATCTGCTTCGTGTTTTGTTATCGGCGGCCATCTTGTCGTTCGGTAGTATTAAAGCCCTTGAAGTCCACTTCGTTGTGCCGTTCTCTTGCTTTTTAACACTGGCGCTCGAAGAAATAAAAACAAAAGAACGGTCCTATTTCTGTTTTTAGGGTTTATTTATGCCTCTCTCTTGAGTCTGGTCTGCTAGCGCAGGCTCCTTTCCTGAACAGCGACTGGTAATCAAGCCTATTCCATTGTAGGTGGTATTTTTTAGGGGTCAAATAAAGCTTAAGCCACACCCAGTTTGGTCTCTGTTAGGAGTTTAATTCAAATTTTCCCTCGAGTATCCCCAGCCTTTTCCTATGGCAGTCTCCCCCCGGGCACTAGACATAAATTATACTCACTTATGCTTCGCTCATGATAAGCACTTCTTCGTACTGATGATAAACTTATCTTCATGCTGTTTCCTAGGTCAAAAAGGATGTCGATGGTCTTGGCTCTTCGTATTTCCTTCGTGATGACAACGGAAACATCATTCAAGCGACAAACGAAATCGGAGCAATAAACATTGTTTTCGACAGAGAAAAAAGACCTTCTGCTGTCACTTATCCAAATGGTCAGCGGCTCACTTACAAATTCAATGATTTCCAACGTCGTGTGGCTCTGAATGTCGCCGGGTTGAGCTTGGTATACACGTATGACCGGTTTTACCGGTTATCGGAAGTCGTGCGATTACACCCCAGCGGTAGAGTTGATGTCCTATTGAAGTTAGAGTACAACTCACGGGGAATGTTATCTAAACGGGTCCTTGGGAATGGAGCATATTCTGAGTACGTTTTAGATCGAACTAATTTCAAACTGTCGCGAATGGTAAATTATTTTCCAAATGGAAGCATTTCTTCCTATTTTGAATACAACTATGATAGAAAAGGACGTATCATTCAATTAAATACGACCTCAGGGAGCTGGTATTATAAGTATGATGCTGCTTCGCAGCTCATAGGATCGACAGATCCGCAGGGAAAGATTGTTCGTTACACTTACGACAAGAGAAAAAACAGATTATTCGTATCACAAGAGCCTGGCAACAAGACCTTGTACGCTACAAACGAAGTTAACCAGTACAGCTCGGCAGGAAATTATGATATCAAATATGACATGAATGGCAATGTGGAAGAGAAGACGAACAGGGAAGTACGGAACGATAGCGTCAAATTCAAGTTTAGTGCCGAGGATTTCTTGCTGCAGGCTGAAACTCCGAACAAAAGGTAAAAAATAAAACTGTCTTGACGAGACGCAATGGTTGAATCAATCCGTGTTACATTTGATTAATCCCTTTATGTTGGAGATGTTCTTGCTTTTTTATTTGTTTTTGAGAGACATACCAGTTGGTGAAGATCTGGCGGTATGCAAAAGACATCAAAGTAAATATTTCCTTCACTGAACATCCGTAGAGAAGGAATTACAGTATTTGATATATGAAGCTCTTGCTGCCAATTTTTTGGCTAGTAACCTAATGTAGACTTTATATCACCCATTTTTACTTGTTTTCACTTGCTAAGAAGTAGAGCAATTTTCACTTGAGTGTTGAAAAGTAATTGGTTTTGCATTACTACGCTACATGATTGCCCCAAAATCTCGCACCACTATTTCATCCAATCAGAGTTAAAACCAAAACCAATCGTGATTCGCTCGCACGCGTTTTCCCGCGCTCCGCGTCAATTACATGTATTTACTTCGAGTATTGATTGATTCATTGGATTATCTGTGTCCTTTGTGATTAGCTAGAGTGATTACTTAGTTTGGTTTTACGACACTCAACTGAAAACCGCTCTATCATAGAAAGACACGTTAACCTAATGGTTATTTCGTCGAAAGGTCTGGGTTCGACCCTGGGCGGAGTTGGGAAGTCACTTCACTCTCACAGTGCCTCTCTCTACCCAGAAATATATATTGGCACTGCGTGACAAAATGCTTAGGCAGGGCGTTACCAACGATGAAAAGCACCCCATTCAGGTGGCCGAAGTAGCAATACTAAAATTTCCACAACGTGCTGTGAGGTATATGAACACGTGTAGCACACGATATATAGTTTGTATAGTACACGAGATAGTTACGAACTAAGCGCCTTGATAAATTTATACTACCTGGCAATAAAATGGGATTTTCTCTTACAGATGTAACTTTGTTTACGATGGTTTGGGAAACTTGTACAAGAAGACATGCGGTCAGTCAGAAGTCCAGTACATCATCGATCCATTTGGGAATCCAGGAGCTGATGTTGTTGGTCAGGTAAAACATTTTCAGTGGTTCACTGTTAAACATGACAACAAAATAACCTCACGTGATAAAAAATGACTTAAACCACTCGGATCTCAGCGACAAAGGGGCATGTTAGCACAAAGGGGCATGTCGTTGCGACTTGTAGCAAGGACAAAATCGTGCACTCTTCACACACGAGGGGACATGTTGCAGCAGCACCTAGCGTTGTGCTAGTTGAAGATTAGTATACACGTGGACCTGTCGCCACAATGTGTCTCTGTTGCATTCTAGGTAGTCTTGTGTGAACAGTACATAATTTTGTCCTTACTACCTGTCCCTTAGTGTGAACAGACCTTTAGTGTTTGATTTTGAGTGTTTGTTCTGAGAATTCGGCTCTTGTTCAATTCAGTCAGTATTTGTTCCTCCGATGTAAGTAGGCTTAACTATCATATTGTACTGTAAGTATTGGGCTGAAATATTACCATTTTTCTCTTTTTATTTTGTTTAGTTTTTTCCTATGTATATTGTGTTTGAAAATTAATTAACAAAAAAAAAAATTTTCCTCCGGTAGATCTCTGGTGGAAATGTAACATACTTTGTCCACTGTGAAGAACTTGGTTTAGTTGCGTTGGTTGACAGGAATGGAAATTTGTTTTATTACGAGTTTGACGGTCTGGGGTAAGTTAAATATAGCTGACTCGTATGACTTAGTGATAAATATCTCTTCTACAAGGCTTAAAGAGTATGTTCCGACTAATATATTCTGTTTCAACACTGAGGCATGGCTAGGAACTTGCTATAGACTTGCTCTAGCGGACGGTTTTGTGCAGGCCCGCAAATGATCTGTCTTAATCAGTCCTGACCAACCGAGTCCCCTGCCTGAACTTCTGCTTTCTGTCTCTTTGATATTTTTTTCCAACATTTTTTTCCATCATATTTAGGTTTCGTGTAATCTCCAAAAAATTACATATAACGCAGTGACATTTGAATTGATGTTAACAGTTTAATGTTCGTTTGTCATTTTGAAAGAAGGTTCAAATATTAATAGCAAATGACCACGTCAAATATCCAGTTTTTTAACCTATGGTTTTTCTCTCCCGGCCAGATCTGTCGTAGGAGTACTGGGTCCCAGTGGTGATCGTGTCAATCGCTACAGTTATGATCCCTTTGGCAGAATGCTGGAATTTGACGAAGCGTTGCCACAGGATTTCACGTTTATTGGTCAATGGGGAGTGACTGCAGACCGTGAACTAAGGGATATTTACTGGATGAGATCCAGACACTATGATGCACAGCTTGGAAGATTTCTTAGCTTTGACCCTCTCGGTAAAAGCGCGTTCAAAAAGTATTATAAGCCCTCTGATTTTCAAAACAATGCTTAAATTCAGTTTTTTTACGTTCAGTGAACAGTCATGTAACGACGATTTTCAATACTGATAGAAAACAGAAAAAAGAAAACAGCAGCCTTGCTTATGACATGACAGTCATTACTCATTTTCCTCTTTGTTGTCAGGCTTTTCAGGGAAAAGCATCAATCTTTACTCATACGCAGCCAACAATCCCGTGATGCTCGAGGACCCCCGAGGGCGTTGTGTTTCCTTTGTTAACGTTGCTGGGGGTCCTCTGGGAGCTGTCCTTGGCGCAGGCACCAATGTCGCCGCTTACATCGCAAGTCAGAGAATAGCTAATCAAAAAATTACCTTTGGAGGTATGTAAGTTAAACATATAATCCATAAATTCTTCACTCTTCTTTCATCTGTGTAGTAGGGTGCTTATAAATAATTTTTTGGTCTGTGTTTTAATAAGGAAAAAAAAAGATAGTTAACATTACACTATTGAAATGAAATAATAATAAAAAAAGAAAAGCTGTGTAGGTTTTGAAAAAAGCAACTGTTAACAATGGGGAAAAAGAGTTTATTTTTCCCAACAAGCAGCACAGGAAACGTCTGGAGCCCAGCAAAGAGAAAGACGTTTCTCGTGACCACCGCATTTTTGTTGTCCAGTGTTTGCCTGTGGTTGGTGGTTAAAAGTGTAATCCTGGGCCCTGGCCATTCAACCTCTACCAGGAGAGGATGAAGGCTAAAATAGTTCATCTAAGGTAATCCCTTAAGTTATTTTTAAATCACTCTCGACTTCAGACATCTCAGGAGGGTCCAGAAATAGCCAATCTTGTGATGCGAATTTTATTCATCTGGACAAACCAAGTGGCTTTGGATACATTTTCATCCTTTACGAAAATATCTATACAACGCGCATAGTGAAATAATCCGTAGAAAGACTAGATACTATACCTAAAAATAGCTTGGGAGGGATTCCGTTGAGAATAAGGTTAATAAAGGGGAATAACTCTCACCCTTTATCCTCTCTTACCCCTACACATGACATGAAACTCAGAATTATCTGCGGGTTGTCGGCTGCATATCAAGCATTTTCAGATGAGCTATGGTAAGTATTACAACGTGAAACCGTCGAGCCTCAATACTCGAGTCGAAACCATACAAGCCTGATACACCGCCGACGAGGAATTTGCGGCGCTCGCATTTGGCCATAAATCCGGCCGCATCAGTTCAATGACTTGATCAGTCTCGCAGTAAATCAGGACAGTAGACAAGGTTTCTGCTTAGCTTGTGGAAAATTAGGGTAGGGTTAACGTGTTAATGGCAATCTGCACCAACGAAGACGGTTAGTTACCCTTTTTACGCCGCTGGAAAAGAGTTTATGCGAAAACAAGACGAATATAAATTCAGTGAAGTTGAAACATTATGTGGTCACGAAAATGGGTTCAAAAAAATGTTCTGAAAAAGGAAATTTCCTGCAATATCCTTATTTCTGTCAAACAGACTGACCTCGACCTGAAGATATTCCACACGAGTGTAGTTCGTTTAGTTCTGAAATTTTATTTGGTGTATTGTGATTGGTTGGAAATATCCGATGTCACCGAAAAGTATTATTAAATTTTCACCGGCAACAGTTTTCAGTGCTGTAGTTTTCGACGGCTTGAAACAACAGGCGGAAAACATGTCACAGGTTTTGACTTTAGAAGAGATAAATGTATTGAAAGTCGAAGCTCTCTTTTTTCCTCATGTCGACTGCATTAAACGAACAACTGTACGAAGGTGTGCACGTTAATTTTAGCAAAACAAAACTGTTGTATTGTTTACTTTCTGCAGGACTTATATCAAGTGCAGTAACAGGTGCTGTCTCGGGATTTTTCAAATCTGCTAGTAAGTATCAGGGAGCTTTCAGCTTTATTAGTAGTCACGAGGACTTCATAACTCAGTATTCAATCGCAGATACAGTCTCATAATCAAAATGACCATGCCCATACACTCAACCCAATACTGAAAATGACTGAATTATCCGCCCAACTTTAAGCACCGGGAAAATTCAATTCAATTTGAGGAGTTAATAGTCAGTCAGTC
>Ga0126338_10002803_pt1 | contig 12080 bp, 6 predicted proteins | sample OrbCmetagenome_2_FD_92529 | JGI IMG/M metagenome (GOLD analysis project Ga0126338, IMG submission 92529) | Coral microbial communities from Petempiche,Puerto Morelos, Mexico - Orbicella C C metagenome | ecosystem: Host-associated > Invertebrates > Cnidaria > Coral | place: Petempiche,Puerto... | reverse complement strand
TCTTCATCCGTTAGGCATACTTAGTTAGCCGTTAGAACGTTAGGAGAGAGCGTTAGAACGCTTTGATCATCCATTAGGCACAATTAGATAACCGTTAGAACGTTAGGACAAAACGTTAGAATGTTGTGAAGGCCGTTAACTATCCGTTAACTATCCATCCGTTAGCAGCCGTTTAACGGATAAGCATTAAGGTACGTATGGGGGATGGGGGGCGAGGTTAGGCAGGTGAAGTAGTATTCATGTCCGGCGTGTACGCAAAAGCACCAAAAGTGCAAATAATATTCGTCCCAAGACTTTTGTCCATGATTGTAGTCATAAAAGGGGATAAGTGACAATTGAGCGTCATTGAGCTTATGTGCTGCGTAAAATTGACGTTTTGCTGGTTTCTACGTGAAATCAACATCCTTGCTGTCACACGTTAACTTGAAATCAACATTTTAACCTATTCAGACCTGAAATCAACACCATTGAGCTTATGCGCTGCTTGAAATTGGCATTTTGCTGGTTTCTAAGTGAATTAACATCCTTGCCGTCACGTGTTAACATTAAATCAACATTTTAACCTGTTGAGACCTGAAATTAACGTCATTGAGCTTATGCGCTGCGTAAAATTGACGTTTTGCTGGTTTCTATGTGAAATCAACATGCCGTCACGCGTTAACATGAAATCAACATTTTAACCTATTTAGACCTGAAATCAACATCATTGAGCTTATACGTTGTGTGAAATCGACATTTTGGTGGTTTCTGAGTGAAATCAACATCCTTGCCGTCACGCATTAACGTCAAATCAACATTTTAACCTATTTAGACCTGAAATCAACATTGAGCTTATACATTGCATGAAATTACCATTTTCAGGGCTCCTGCCATGTTGCTGTTTTCTAAGTGAAACCAACATCCTTGCTGTCACGCGTTAATGTGAAATCAACATTTTAATTAACCTAGTTAGACCTGAAATCAACATCATTGAGCTTATATGTTGCATGAAATTACCATTTTGCTGGTTTCTAAGCGAAATCAACATCCTTGCCATCACGCGTTAACGTGAAATCAACATTTTAACCTATTTAGACCTGAAATCAACATCATTGAGCTTATGTGTGGCATAAAATTGACATTTTGCTGGTTTCTAAGTGAAATCAACATCCTTGCCGTCACGCGTTAACGTCAAATCAACCTTTTAACTGGTTTTGAGCTGAAATTAACACTGTTAAGGTTATGCGTTGCAAGAAAAATTAACATTTTGCTGTATTTTAAGTGAAATGAGCATCTTTGCGGTCGCACGCTGATGTGACAACAAATATTTGTTTTTTGCATACGTAATGTCTCAGAAACGATGCAAACTTCAGCAAAAAACACATACAAAACATTGTTTAACACACCTAAAAGATAACGCATGTGAAATTTGAAGCATTTTCCACTGAGCCCTTCACATAAACGAAACCAGGCTTTGTTATATATAAACTGAGCTGATCCTTTGTTATGAATCCTTTGTTATAATAAACCCAGGTGAGACTGACTAATAACAAAGGCTCGCTTCGGTTTAATATAACAAAGGATCGGCTCGGTTTACCATAGCAAAGGCCCTCACTTCAGTTATCTGAAGGGCTCCGCTGAAAAAGGGCGTTAGGTATTTTTCTCAAAAGTGAACTTTGTTGAAAACACTCCAAATTTTGCATGCAGTTTTGTTTAAGTATGTTTAGCAATGTCCTGTAGTTTTTCTGCTAAACTTTGCTTTGTTTTCGAGATATTGCGTATGCAAAAAACCACTCGGTTTTCCTTGCAGCATCTTTATAAAGTGAAGCAAAAACCAGCAACCAAAATACAGGACCACGTTTTTCTATTACATCGAAGACCACATGCAAAAAATTCAGCTCATTTGGAGCAAAAAAAAAGCAACCAAAATTGTCACTTATTCCCTTTTATGACTAGCTTCTTCACTTTTCCTAATACTTCAACTCCTAAAATGGCCAAAAATCACGAGATACATGTGTATGTAAGTGTATATTTTATCCACAAATGCGATCATAGCTTTGCATCGTGGACCCCCACAACTCTGAAATTCAAAATATGCTGGTTTCCAAACTGAACATGCTATTGAGCTGAAAAGTTGTAAACAGATATGAATTTAGATCCCCCTATGCCTGATAAAAACTTTTGTGGCTCTTTAGTTTTGGATTTTGCAACTTGATGACATCACATGAAAACGATATATATTGAACGGGCAAGTAAAATTTTGCCAGGCCAGGTATGTGATCTGGCATACTTGCCCGCCTGACAACTTGGAGAAAAAACCAATATGGATCGCTGGTGCTTCCCGTTAAAAAAGATGCAAAGATTTCTTTAACAGATTCCTTTTGCAGTTAAAATGGATGCTTGGATTTTCTAATGGATTGCTTTTGCTGGTTTAACAGATGCTTAGATTTCTTTAACAGATTGCTTTTGCTGTTTTAACGGATGCTTACCATAGAGTTTCTTAACAGAGACCTCTTTCTGTTTTAACGGTTTCAAAAGCTGTTCAAGCTGTTTGATCCTAATGTTAAACACTTTGCCTAACGCTTGAAATAGTTTTCATGGAGTGTTCAAACAGATTACAAACAGATAACAAACAGATGGCTCACATTCTTCACAATAAACAGAACTTGGTCATTCACATGTTGTTGTTTTGCAGAGGACGGTCATGAAATGCACAAAGAATTAAACTGCAACTACTAACACACATGCACAGCAATTGTTTTGCTCATTATTTATACCTTTTGTTTTGTGGTGTTGCTGTTGCTGTTGCTGTCGTCCTTACTTAAGCTCCGTATTCGTGGAAACAAGGCACCAGTACTGTACATGTACATGAATGTAATTTGCATTACACAATGATTTGTCACAGTGGGAAGCTTAAGCAAACTATTATGGCAACAGGAACAAGAACATCACTAAACAAAAGGTGTAATGGGTAGAGCAGTGGCTCTACAGCATCAACATGATCATACAGTACAGCCCAAAAATAATGCACGCGCAAGAACATCTTTTTGCTTCTTGCGGGTCGCTTGCGCTTGGATCCTGCAAGCTGTAAGAACTTCTTTGTGGTTAGAAGTTAAAACCGCAAGAACTTCTGTGTGGTAGGATTTTCGAAAAGCAAGAACTTCTTTGCGGTGGGATTTTCAAACCGCAAGAACTTCTTTGCGCTAACATTGTAGCACACAAAGAATTAAGCGTAATAAGACGCTGCACGCGACAGCGAAAGGCACGGTCGAATTTATATTTTTCCAGCACTTACTGTAAGAATTACTATAGCGACAAATTCTTAACTCTTGATTAAACTTTAAATTGAGACTGAAGTTTTTTCCTGATGTGAACCGCTGAAAACAACGAGTCTTCTCCATGCATTTTGATTCATTTCAATGATGTAAGCTTATGTTTATCTTATTGACATACGAATATCTTGATTTAATTGCATGTACGTTTATTTAAAATTGTGAAATTTCTGCTTGTAATTTCGGAAGTTTTCAAACAGGCTCAAGGAACATCACTTGGTAACTCGCTAGATCTGAATTATGTCTAAAGAAGAGGCTCGAAGAACACACAGGTTTCATTATTTCAGGTTATTGTCAAATGGTCAGAGACACAAACAAGATCAAGCGTTTGGAATTTTGCCAGAAGATCATAGAAATGAATGATGATTTCGGCAATGTTATATTCACTGACGAGTCCTCCGTTGAAATCGAACGAGCAACAATGATCCGATTCCACAAGCAAGGAGAGATGTACAAACCAGCTCCAAAACCAAAACATCCCCTTAAGGTCCATGTCTGGGGTGGAATAAGCAAGCACCGGCCAACAGAACTGGTAGTTTTTGAAGGCATTATGGACGCTGTACTTTACTGCAAGATACTGGAAACATCGCTCCTTCCTTTCATCAGAAACACGCTCCCTGCTCACAGATTCCAGCAAGACAATGATCCGAAGCATACTTCATGGTACGCGAAGCAGTTTTACACTGACAACAATATAAACTGGTGGGAAACACCGCCTGAAAGTCCAGACTTGAACCCTATCGAACTGTTGTGGCATGAATTGAAATGGTACATTCGCAAACACATAAAGCCGAAGATGAAGGAAGAACTTGTCACTGGGATCCACGAATTCTGGACAACAAGAGTGACAAAGGAGAAGTGTCAGCGATACATAAACCATGTTCGCACAAAGGTTGTACCAAGAGTGGTTGAACTTCAAGGCCAAGCAACCGGAATGTAAAAGAGCTCTTTTTAAGAGCTCTACCCGGCCCGGTTTTTTTTTAAAGGTAACACTTCAGTCAATTTAGGGCGGCACACTGGACTGAAAGGACACAGGAAAAAGTGCGTGCGCTCTACAAAGACCTGCAAAAGGATGTAAAATGTGTGCAGCGTGAGATACTTTTTAGAAGAATTGTCCCCGTTCGGCTTACCGTTATGACAGTTTTAAGAGAGTAATTCAAGTGCAAAGGCCACTGTTTTCTTGGTTTTGTTTTGTTTTGTTTTGTTTCAGAAAAAGTCACATATTAGTAGTCACATTTTTCAAAATGACTACTAGTAAAATTTGGTCGGTAACTGAAATAGTTTTGATTTAAGAAAGATAACAACAAAGACCGGATTTTCAAAAACAAAAAAAAGTAACACCTTGGTTCATTCAGTGTGGCGTGCGTGACTGAAAAAACATATAACTAAGAGCGCGTGCTTCGTGACAACTGAAAAAGCTGTTTTGAAAACTATTTCTTTCAAAAGGACTAGTAGAATCCAGCAATGATAGTTTTGTGCTAATAAAGACAAAAGCAAAGCCCGGTTTTTTTTTTTTAAGGTAACTCTTTGTTCAATTTAGGGTGGCACACTGGACAGAAAGGACACAGGAAAAAGTGCGCGCGCTCTACAAAGACCTGCAAAAGGATGTAAAATATGTGGAGCATGACATACTATTTAGAAAAATTGTACCCGTTCGGCTTACCGTTATGACAGTTTTAAGAGAGTAATTTGAGTGCAAAGGCCGCTGTTTTCTTGTTTTTGTTTTGTTTTGTTTTGTTTCAGAAAAAGTCACATATTAGTAGTCATATTTTTCAAAATGACTACTAGTAAAATTTGGTCGGTAACTAAAATAGTTTTGATTTAAGAAAGATAACAACAGGTTCGTACGTGGGTACGCGAAATAAGCGAGTACGTTCGATAAATTGTGAGCAAGCGCTGAGCATTTCGACCACCAACACAGCATTACAAACAGATCTTGACAGTTTGACCTGCAGCAACTTCTTGCGCCTTCTTGCAGCTTGTGGTAAGATTCATAAGTTCTTGCGTTGTCTTGCAGTTAGATTTTAAACTTCTTGCGGCTTCTTACAGTTAGACTTTCAACTTCTTGCATTTCGAAAGTTCTTGCGGGTAAACCGCAAAAACACGGCTTTTTTACTTCTTGCGGTAACTTGCGTGTTCTTGCGGCCCAAGAACTTCTTGCGCCACTTCTTGCACGTGCATTATTTTTGGGGTGTACTGTAGTCCTACGTGTACATGTAGCTCTCCTTTGGGAGAATGGGGCCATTGCCTTGTCCTATCTGCTCTGTCTCTCGCAGCATTGACAGCTTCATTCCAAGTGGCAAAATTCATCTTTGGCCTCTCTCCCTCTACAGTTCATCGTCCCACATGATTAAGTTGTCAGCTGAAGTTTGGCAAGTCGTCGTGCTTGATCCAGTATAGTTTGTCCTGAACTAGTCTCCGGTTTCCATAATCGGGTGTTTTTTTTAAGTTGCGGGGTGATGAGCCCTACGTCAGTGGAGATGACTAGTGTGTTATCAGGAGTTTCCTTCCCCCTAGGTAGTTGCCTTGTTAGGCTTGTTATCCTTGTTAGACTGCCAGGTACTACCCACTGGGTTTTGGCTTAAAGTTTTCCATCTCCTAGATGAACTGCTTCCCACCACTAGAGAGCCCCATCTGCCCTTTGCTGGCAACAGCCAATTTCTCAGCTGAGGCTATATATCCTAACGTAGTTTAGCTGGTGGGTCAAAGGGTGTGGTCATTGCCTTGCCTGCAACTTCTGGGAGCCATACGTCAGAGCTGGGTGTTGCATGTGGATCAGTGCAACTTAGCCACCTTGGGAAGAGTGTAACGGCCCCCCTGCAGAGGTACTACCACATGCAGGCACCCCATACACCCCACAATGGCTCTACACATTACAAATCTTTGTACATTTTGTAGCTGTCCTTTGTTAAACAATATTAAGAAATAATGAGGTTCTGTGTATCTTGGTGAAGACTGCTGAACCAGGATGGCTAATTTTTGTACTTACTTTTGGAATTGATCACAGGCATTATATACACTGAGGTTTTTAGACCAATTGATGATCTGAGACTGATCTAGATAATGGCAAAATTCAAAGGTACAGTACTCCTCAGAAGAAACCTAACAGGGAACGCTTGACAAAATGCACTCTGTTGCTGTTCCGCATGTGTTCCAATTCCTGCTCTCTATCGGTTTCGTATCCGTTCCCTATCTGTTCTGTACTGTTCTGTTCCCATTCTGTTAGTGTTCTATCGGTAAGTGTTCTCTGAACTTGTTCAGAAGAACGAGGTTTCTGAGAACTCATTTGCAAGAATGCTTCCAAGGAATTAGTGACATTTATTTGCATTTCACCTTATGCGAGAATATGAGTAGTAAACTTACATTTTTGTGGTGAAAATGTGAGGCCAGTTACTCGAAAAATACAGGAAGAAGATGGTATTGTGATTTCAAGGCCAGTTAGTGAGTCTTTTTCTGAAACGATGTAAGGCAACCGGTAGTCTGTGAGATAGCCCAAGGAAAGGACAAAGTAACAAGCTTGCCAAGCACTTTAAAGTCATTGATGAAGAAATGCAAGCAACAGACCAACTTTCGGCTCTTGTATTTACATGAATACTTCAAGTGAAATTTAACATTGAAGTATCACCAAAAACTAGTACTGTTAGTACTGTTCTGCAAATGCGGCAGAAACTTAGCTGGAGGATGGGAGCGGTGCAAAGTACTGCCAACAAGCCAAAGTGAGTGCAGCACTGTAAAACATTTTGTCATACTTTTAGTGATGTTATTTTCACAGGCAAATGCTCAGTTAAGATTAAATTGAACATTATACTCGCTGAGCTGGCAAACAACTCCAAAGTAAAGGTCAACCAAAAAATTGAGGTTTTGTTTTGTTTCTTTTAGTGCATAAACCGTTCAATCCCAATCTAACTTGACTTGCCCATCCATTTTCCTATTTGGCTGTAGCTCGGGCTTGTTGACAACAATGAACACGAAATGGACAAGAAGATGCAGGGAAGATGCTTGCTTAATGTGTGTAAAAAGAAATTTAAAAAAGACATATTAAGATGATTCGCTCTGTCATTTTCTGAAGATCAACGGGCTGGACAAAAATTGGACAAACGTGCATTTAAAGTTGCATCGTTTCCAAATCCCTGGTAAGCACTCTGATAGCACAACATACTAACATGCATTCTGAAGAATGCATTCTCATATAGTTTGTGTTCTAGAGAACACGTTATTCCATTTTTGTGATCCGTTACCGTTCTATATCCGTTCAATCTCTGTTCCATTTCCATTAGTTGTCTGTTCAGTATCCGTTCGGTATCCGTTCTTACCTGTTCTGTTCACGTTCTCGCACCCGTTCAGTACTCATTCTGTACCTGTTCGCAAACGCGTTCCCTGTAAGGTTAGTGTAGAATAGGGGAATCCTTGTTTACAATATTTGCCTCATTAGCATAAGCAATTCGGTTTCTGATGGAGCTACAAATAAATCAGTTCTGAATATTGAAAGGTCATAGTGTGATTTACTCTGGCAATGAATATGAGCCTGATGTATGGAACACTTTTTATTGCAACACGAGTTTAAAAACTCAAAATTTTACAAAGAATGTGTGAGCTCATTAGGGCTTTTGCCACCCAGAAATTTTGCAGTTTTTGAAAGACAATATCTCTTTGAGTATTACACCCAAAGAACTAAAACTTTAACCATGTATTAAACTTAACTACCTTATTACATGAAATTTTCGTGACATGTTAATTTTGTGATTTTGAGGTGTGCATGTTTCGCGACACTTAAATTTCGCGATTTTGCGAAAATTTTGTATTTTGAATCACTTTAATTTTGCATCTTTGAGTAAGACACAGCTAACCTTTCCTTGGCAACGTTGTTTAAAATGTCCTTTAATTGAACAAAACGACTTTATCGAAGGAACAGTAACATTAAAAATAACAAAAAACACACAGTAACAGTAACAAGAGCAGTTAACAGTAACAGTAACAAGAACAGTTCTCACAATATCCACAAGAAGTTCATGCTTGCAGGTGAATTTACATCGAACATTCCTTCCTACAAACTCTATAAGATAAAATGACGCCGCTTAATAACAATGCATATACAAACAAACACATACTATCAAACATAACGCTTGGTCATCTGTCATGTGAGATCAGCCGCTTTACAAGATTTCTCCTTTGAAGAGGCGCCGATGTCTTCGTGACTGTTAAAGACGCACACTTTCGACGGTCGCCACTTATACAAGGAGGTTTGGAGATTCCAGTTGAGGCGACAGTAAGAATGGAAGCATCTACAAAGAACATTGAAGCCATTGAAAGGTTTGAGCAGCTAGTGGAACAACATTACAGGGAGCCAGTAAATGGACAGTTTGAAGACTACAAAAGAAGTGCTGCCCAGAGTTGAGACAGAAAGCAGCAGTGATGAGGAGGACCAAGACAATGCTTCAGAATAGTTAAAAATATGATTTAGTAAGCGTTTCAGCGGTAATAAACCCATTATTTCATGATTATTGACATAATGTGAGTCACTTAATTTTCGCGTCATGTTATGTTCACGACACTTATTTTTCACATCACTTTAATTTTGCGATTTTTTTGGAATCACAAAATTTGCAAAATTTAGTGTCGCGAAAATTTCATGTAATAAGGTAGCTCTTTAGCTGCCTGGAGTCAATTCATATCTAACATGTTTCCTTCTGTACGCAAAGTCGTATGCAAATTAGCAAAAATGTAAACAATGACGTCAGCATGAGTCCCTCTATATGGATTAAGTCTCCTACTTGACATCCTCCTTGGAGTCACCGTCATGATTGCTTTTAAAACCTCCCTATGAGCCCATTGACTGAACTGGCCTTAAACTGATTATCTAATGCTGCTTTGCCTTGGGACAAAAGTTTATTAACTGATCGTTTTATTCCAAATCAAATATTTTCTGTTTGTTGACATGCAAATATATTGCTTGATGCACAGACAAGGTGGCTTCAGTGTCAGTTTTCACATGAAAGAAAACACAAACTTTTGGTTCTAACAGCGAGTGATGCATTTATATGATTTCAATGCTGTTTCTGTTTTTCTCTCTGTACTTGTTAAGTTAAGCCATAGAGAAGTGTTTTTGTGTTAGCATGACAAATTTGCATAGAGTGTGTTGTTTTAGCAACATAAGGAAAAAGGCTTTGAACCTGTCACAAGATGTAGCAGACCACATGTGAGCATGAAATAATCTTGAGACCTTAAGAGGTAATGTCCACTAACATAGAGCCAGTTATGGCACGTGATTACAATTCAAATTCTCCATATCTCACCTATGTTAAGTTTCTGGAAAAAGTTTTTTAACTCGCCAAAAAATCACAAATTAGTTACGGCCCCAGGTGTGGTGAAAAACATGCAAAAGTTAGTGACTGATACCTTATCACAAACTTTGCTATGTTCAATCCGCACCAAGGGATTTAAGTCTTTTGAGTCCATTTATACTTCTGTGAGTTAATTTTCAATTTCATGACGTGCCACTTAAAATCAAACTTGCTCTTTCAAAATTCTTAATTATATGCACACTTTTTCAAGCAGCAAATTTGCAAAAATTCTGACATTTTGAAAGAGGAAATGTCATGGTAAAAGCTGTGGACATGCTAAACAAGTGCTCAAAACAAGATTTTATTTCAATTACTGAACTCGTTACAGTGGGGGTGGTGAATGGTCTTCAGAAAACCATTAGTTTTGCATCATTTTTGCTGAATTTCATGGGTCTCATGGTCTCGTTTTTTTAGCAGTTATGTGTGTCTTGCAGTCTCCATTTTTTCGAAGGATGAAAGTTGTAAACATGCTAAACAAGTGCTCAAAACAAGACTTTATTTCAATTACTTTACTTGTTATAGTGGCAGAGATGAATGGTCTTTCAAAAACCCTTAGTCTTACAACATTTTTGCAGAATTTCATGGGTCTTGGGGCCTTTTTTTTTTTTGGCAGTTATGTGCGTCTTGCAGTCTCCACAACTCTGGATTGCTGAAGACTGCTAAAGCCTTCCGAAGAGAATTAAAAAATGTTAAGATCATACACCACAGGGTCGAAAATTAACTTTTTTGGGCAGGCGCCAACTGGCGACTAAAATTTTTTTTCAGTCACCAGATGGAAAAAATGTGGTTGCCAAAAAGTGAGGACAAAATCTTTCCTTCACAGCGAAACACAAAAACGCAAAGTTTCTCGAGACATTTCGTCGTGTGAAAATATTCCTACTCCTGAATGATTGCAAGAGTCAGATTCCATGGTAAAGGCATTAAAATACTGTATAGCTTGCAATTTAGTTGAAGTGGAGTTTTTGTTGTTATTTATGTTGTCTGCACATAATATGAATAAACTCGAGCTTTTTTGCCTGGTGAAAAAGTTTGATTGAATTTGATCAAATTTGTAGAATAAAGTATAACCCTTTTTGGCAGATGCAGCAACTGCATGTCTTAAGACTTAGTAACTAAATGGGTCACAGAAACTGTTGATGGTGTAAGTTTTATCTACTTGGATTAAGTTTGATGAATTGGTTTCAAAACTGCACAACTGTGGATTGCTTGGTAGTTCATCTTGTACAATAGATTCAGGGACTGCGTTAAAATCTGTTTCTAAAGATTAAAATTGTACAATTGTGTGCTGTAGTGACATTGGCACCCAAAAAAAATATGCTGCCACTATTTCCATTTTAATTTTGTTCTAATTTTGTCGATATGGTAGGACCCTGACAGCTTATGTATTGGAGAGTTAAAAAAAAGTCGGAATATGGCGATGAAGTGATCAGAGCACCGTGGGAACTGAAAACTTATGTCATGCCACCGCAAGTGGTTCTGTCATTGTGACCCTGGTTACCAACGTAAACCATGACTGATCATGAGGAAATTTTAAATTTACCTCGGTTATTTTTCCATTGTCAGTTGACATTTACACACAAAAAAAGTTTACCTAGATAAGTAAACACCAAAACCACAGAAACGCTCAAGTATCAAGACAGCATAAGTGAATGTTCTATAAACAGCTGTAAAATAGCTATGGACTGAGACAGTCAAGACAGAGGCTTATTTTTAACTAAGAAAACAGTAAAAATGTTCCTATTTTGACGAGAAACTGGCTGAAATTACTAATAGCTGCGAAGTGCCAGGATATTCTACAGTTAAACTTCAACCAAACCCGAAGTAGTTCTACTAACTTTCGGCAAACACTGACTTCTATTTTTTCCTGCAGTGCTACCAGGCAAAGGTCATTCTGGTTCAATGACTCCCTTGATCTTGTGCCAAAAAACGACACTTTTAGCAAACCTTGCGGTTGAAGTTTTAAAATGCTAAACACTTACCTTTTGGCGTCTTAGAAACAACGGTGAAAAAAATTTCCTGGACACCTTGTCTATAGCGAATGTGGCTTTTCAGTCACGTGCAATGTCACACTAAAATGTTATGTAACAGCAGAGAGGAGTCCTGGTAACTACTCAGTACACAGTGCAAAGAGAAGCCTACTTCATTACATTGTCGTTACTTTTTTTGGAAGAAAAGCCTGCAATTTGGAAATAAGATGCTTTACTTTTCACATTTCTACCAAAGAAATGAATATACTGGCCAGACTTGTTTCAGTGTTGGAAACTAAATTTTGACAGCACTCGCCATTTGGGTGAGTGACTAAAAATCCACTTGCCCAATGTAATTTTCACTCGCCCATCCAGAAAAATGCCCCCTCCCCCTCCTTCCCCCCCCCCCCAACAAAAAATTCTCGACATCTCTCCCACAACTCCTGCTTTTTTTTTACTAC
>Ga0126338_10002801_pt1 | contig 12083 bp, 6 predicted proteins | sample OrbCmetagenome_2_FD_92529 | JGI IMG/M metagenome (GOLD analysis project Ga0126338, IMG submission 92529) | Coral microbial communities from Petempiche,Puerto Morelos, Mexico - Orbicella C C metagenome | ecosystem: Host-associated > Invertebrates > Cnidaria > Coral | place: Petempiche,Puerto... | reverse complement strand
CTCGTAACCCTTGTAATTCCACTGACGGGTTAATTGTACTGTTCCAACGGTTTGCTTTTTTGTGTGCCTCCCCCCCCCCCACCCCCCCCCCCCCCACCCCCCCGCCCCCCCCTTGCATTCATCTCCAACCCTAATTTTTTGGTGGGTTTCTTTTCCGTGTACCCTTGAATTCCCCCTTGGGGGTAAAATTGCGTTTGCTAAGGGTTTGGTGTTTTTGTTGCCCCCCCCCCCCCCACCCGCCCCTCTCCTCCGCGCCTCTCTCTTTCTCCCATAATCCCTTGTGCAATATTTTTCCCGTGGAGGTGGTGGAGGTTGCACTCCCTGGCTATTTGTATTTTTTAATTTCTCCACTTGATGATTTGAATGAATGCAGTGAAAGGAAAGCGGAAAGGGCAAGATATAGTAAGCTAATTATATGCCATATAATTAGATGCATTTATTTTGTGATAAAAAGAAACCATAGTATAAGAGAGGAAAGAGTAAACATATGTAAAGAAATAGTTTATGTATAGCGCTTATTAATACTGAGAAAATAAAACTGGTTAAGTGCTTCTTTAATTTGTTTTCTAGTCGGCTTTCCCAGCGTGTTCCCCGTGTTACGTGATGCTTTATCTGTTCTTTTTAAATGCGTTCCGTCGCACTCTTTCTGGATCGTTTCTTTGTCCTCGCCCACCGCAACTCCTTTATATTCCCTGTGTGTTTCCTGTACTCTTCCTGGACCATTCCTTCATTCTTTTTCCTGTGTGATCAGTGCATTTACTCGTACATTCTACGAGCTTTCTTCGTTTTTCCCTTCATGTAATACGCAACGTTATCCATTGACCAACTTTGCCAAAACCCAACCGGCCGTACCCTGACTGACACCTGACATTGGGCCGACACCCGCCCTGTAATATCCTTTAATCATTCTACCTTGCCTTTGCTAGATATTTATTTTATTTTGACCAGCAGTATTTCTATTCTCCCCTGTTTATATGCGCGTTAGTCCGTCACAGGGTACTCCCAGCATTAAAGTTTGAAGTTCAATTTATGCACCTGGTTGTAGAGTAATGCGTCTTTTCACAGAGAACAACGAAATGACGTCGACCAGAGCTCTAACCTAACCTAGGACCCAGATCTCTCTCTGTTTGACGCTGAACTGTGAAGCTTAGTCGTGGAAGATCATTCATGCCCGACAAGTGCCCGGGGTGGTGGGGGGTAGGGTGCGTGCGATTGGAATTGACAGTACCATTACGAATGCATGGCGAGAGAAAAAGTATGTAGTCATCTTTACAAGGCAAATAACCAAAAAGAAAAGGAATGAAGTGGGGGAAATCAAATCCAAATAGGATATTCACAAACCTGATAAGCCGGGAAGCCCCTGAGTGAGGTATGCGTTTCAACTGAACTGAATGTTGTGTACATGGAACGTGTTCAACCATCAGAACGACCAGACGTTTTTTGTGTGTAGGGGGACACATTGAAATTCTTAGAAGAATCTTACAGAGAACACGGAAAGCCTTTTGCTTTAAAGTGGATTTTTTCCTTATTACCCCACCTGAGGGGGTTTTCTGACCGGATAAATTAAATTTGATTGGCTCTGTAATACTTTTACAATGCTATTCATAATCAAATTTAAAAGAACAAACGTATCATAACAGTCGTACAATCTAATGCAAAAAAGCAGTGTTGAAAAGTCAACGCGCAAGGAGGACGAAGACTGGGTCGTTAGACAGGAGTGGAGGATTTACTAAGATGTAGTATGGCGCATTGTCACTTCAGTCTTATTGTAGAGCAGTGATAAAAACAGAAAAGGAAACTGAGTAACGCACTCCTGTTTAGTCGTATATAAAGAGCAATACATACAGTATTTCACAAATTAACTTCAGCAGCAAGCCACCCATTTTCATAAGGTCATTAGGTAATCGGGCGAATGAGAGAGCAATAAAAAATTTACGAGCAATATTTAAAAATTCTATCACAATTTAAAGCTCCTGGAATTTGAAAGAATTTTGAAATATCACGAGTAGTTTAAATTCTTATCTGCTCGAACTTTCATAGGATTATTCGCTTATTACATCATTCAAACTTACCAATACTCGCGAATTAATTGCGCTGTAAATTAAATTTGAATTTGCCAGCTCTCAGCCAATAACAAAGAGGTTAAAATAGAAACGGAAGACTTGCTAAATTTAAAGCAAATGTTTCCCCCTTTTATGCATTCCCTTTCTACAAACTTAAGCACATACAATTTTTTTCAACATGAATACTTTTTAAAGCATTTTATTTAAGACAACTGTTCAAGCTATTATGAAGCCAACCGTGGAAAGCTAACTACACGGGCAACATCCTCTAGAAGATCAAGAATAAACATTCTTTCTGTGAATGAATGTTTGAATGTCTGAATGTACAATAAAATGCCTTCGACGTACACCAGGGCATATTTTTTTATCCACGATGGTGAAGGAAAAAGGGACAGAAAAACTGTTCTCGAAATGTACAGTGGGATAGACGTTCCAGTCAATGACATATTCTGCCAGGTTTACACAGAAAGACAAGATTTATAGTCGAAAACCACATTCAAAGTAATACAGCTATCAATAACTTGAGTTTCCACGCTAAAGCTCGAGCCGTTGACGTTCTTTGCTGTTCAAGCTCTTTACACCACTGAATCAGACTGAGCAGCTTTGACTAAAACCACGTTTCTCCGCATTATGGCCATCAGCTTTACGAAGGCAAAATCTCTTCATCCAGGTTCGAGTAGTCTCCTTTGGTCTCACTTTGTAGCCTTTGTTTTGGTCGTCTCGCTCTTAGCTGTTGCGTGACGCTGGGGAGACTGGACTGCGAGGCTCCATAGTCTTTTCAGCAAGCACCATACAGTGATTCCATGATAACAAATATCTTCGTTATTCCCGCTTAATAGCAGAGAAGCTCTGTTTATTAAACCCAACATGAGGCATTTTCCTTTTCACAGCCAGTGGACTGTCCGCAGAGTATTTACACAAATTGCCATTCCATTTTAAGTCGATGTTAGAAAACGGCGTGACGCGGTGTTTTTTGTCACGCAATCCATTATCACGTTGACCTGGCCTGCTCTCGTGTGACTCCAGCTGTTTTTGGCATCTTCTTACTAGAGCTGTCTTCTAGTTCCTTGGCTTTATAATAGTGAGGTGCCACCTCCAGAAGCCATTTGTTTTCAATCTCTATAATCTAATACAGACAATGAGAAAAGATAGTGATTAATGACTACATTATTCCTTTCTGCTTACGCTTACCCTCCGCACTAAGTTTAAGGTCCACCATAATGAAATTCCCAGAATGAATTTTGAACATTTTGTCTTGCGTTTGATTAGCGTTCTAATCAGTTCAAACTGTTGTTCGTCCCACTCTAGAACTAATCAGATCAGAAACTGATTGGTTTCAACCAATCAGCTTCTTACATAACCTTTGCCATGCTTGGGAATGGCGAGTGTTCACTCAACCTGATAGTGTAAAGCTGACGTTTGATGCAAGGAGTTATGAGTAGTAGCAAGGTTCAAAATACCTGTCTCATGAACTCTTTAGTAGTGAACACTAGCTCGTGATAGATGACCCATCTGGGCTGCTCCTGGAACAGGCTACTGTTAGGATGGATCATGACAGTCTGCAAACAAAACGAGCAAAGGAAAAAACAGAAACACATGTTACTGCAATAGGTCAGTTCCAATTTAACTCTGACACGAGATAGGTGGAAATTAGAAACGTGGGAAACCTCTCATGGAAAACCCAACAAGAGAGCGTAGCTCATTTGCAACAGACCTCGTTCCGAAAAGGAGGCTACAAGCACTCACAAATGGCCTACAGTCTTAAAAACAGTTTTTGGTGTAGACAGTTCAAAGCGAAATGTAAAGAAACCAAGGCGTGGTAAACTAAGATATGCCGCGGCAAACTCGAGTTTCTGTATTATGAGTCTCACGGGTAGCTGATTATTGGTCTTGTCTCCAATCTTTGTAAACAAGCCCAGACAGTCTGCGAAGAAGGTGAAAATTTAGGCCACAAATCAACCACGACTTCTCGGTAGAAAAAGTTAGCTATTTATCTATTTTTCAAGTTGATAAAGGCAAATTCACGGCCGTAGCGAGTTTGCGAAGCTCGAAGCGAAACAACAGAAGCTACTGACCTGCTGATGTTTGACTGTCCTGTACTGTCCACTCTTGCTCAGCCTGGCTGTGTGGTAAAAGTAGCCAGCTGTGATCGCCTGACGAGCAAAAAAAGGATGAGAGTCAGCCCTACGCACCTACGGTTTATTTGCCTTACAGGCATTAAAAGGAATATGAAGCAACTGACAGAGAAAATCACTATTTTGAAAGGGGGAAGAAAAGGGTGAAAAACAAGACTTCATGAAATGTCGGCAGCTGAGGATACGTAAAGCGCGCATCATAATCCAGTGGTGCACGCCAGTGGCGTCAGCATAAGCAAAGTTGACTTCTCTTCGCTTCGCCTGAGTTTCATTGTACAATTTCCACTAGCAATGTTATACAACAATTGATTCATGGTTTAGCGTGCATCACCATCAAATTTAGATGCTTGCGGAAGGTCTGGAGATTCCTCAAGGAGCTAAACTCTCACGCGTTTCTTATGCTCTCCAAACTTCCTGCGCACACCATAACTAAATGATGCACGTTAAAGCATGAATCGATAGTTATTTCTCAAGGAAAATTTTTCAACAGATCACGATTGAAACTTAAGCTTGATTCAGAACAGAATGAGAAAACGTGCTACTCTTTCGGCTGGTATCCGGTCTCCGGAAATTACTGAAGACGTGATTTTTCCCGCGCACATCATGACTCGACAATGAATGCTAAAGCATAAATCCCTCGTTAATTTAAGGAACCGTTTTCAACCGATCATGGTGTAAATATTAGCGCGTTTCAACAGAGAGCAAGAAAACCACTATTCCGGCTGGTTTCCCGCAAATGACTAAGCTGAACACCCGCACACAGGCTTATCACAAATGGCGTGTTGTTTCCTTTCCTTGTTACCTTTCTTATAGGAACCGAGTCGTTCGGATTCGACGAGATCTCAATCTCTACCCTCTCCATTAGTCCTTCCAGCTGTTCCCGGACGTCACGTGCTCGTTTCATGGAGCGGTGCTGTATAAAGTTCTCAAAGCACCACTGCGTGGAGTACCCAGTCTCCACCCACTGGTCATACACGTTCAACAAGGTCAGGTGATCTCCGCCGGGACGAAAGAAGTTAATGCGCGCGTTGTCCGCGTGCACAACTTTATCCTTGGGACGGTAGAAAATGGCGTTGTTTACCGATAGCATGGCGGTGATGGTGAGAATCTGCTCCACGCATTTGTATCTGGAAGATTAATTTAATAAGTACATCAAGGTGCGTTGTGGACATCTCGCAAAGCCGGTTTGTTACTCGTTAACACGAGTATTCCATAAACGTTGGTTAATTCATGATCTGATTTATACAAGACGAAAAATATAGGTCCGCAATGCGAACTTGTGTGGGATTTCAGTCAAATAAAAGTTGATGCTCTATGGATAAATCAGAGAAATTGTAGCTTTACAGTGAATATTTATACATTTTGTCGTGTTGTAGTGATGAACGTCGAGTAAAGATACCGTAGAGTCCTGATTATAAGATCCAGGTTGCAGATGAAAAAACGGTTACAGGAGAAACATGTTTGGACTTTAGTTTCCAGGAAATTCACTCCCTTAAGGATTAGTTACACGGAACTCTTTACCGTGGTAAATGATCCTTTTACCAGTGAGTATGACCAATATTTCCGGAGGTAAATTTCCCGTAGTTAATACCCATGGATACATAAAAAAGATCACATGCAGAGCCCTTGACATTTAATGTGGTCAGTTGCATTGGTGTTTTGATGTCTAAGGTATTACGAGCAAATCACGTTTCTCTGCTTGTCATTAATATGTAACCGAAAAGGAAAAATGTTTTTCCTCCATGTGCCATTTTTGTTACCTTGGCAAAATCCCGTGTAACCGTTGTTTCACAATGTATACTAAAACCCAGCAAAAAACAAAAACAAAAAACAAAAAAAATTCAAGGGAGGAGGGGTTCATTGAAAGAGTCATTGAAGTAAACACATTTTGCAGGTTAGGCTTGTTTTTCGCAGCAGGGGCGAAAAAAAATGACATCATCGAAAAGCAAGTGCACACGAGACGGTTTAGTTTTTGGTCGTGAATTTGGACCGTGCAATCAAAAATAACGTGGCCTGTTTCGTCGGGATGCCAGATGACCTGCTATATAACTGGGACAATTAATGTTCCCGAACACAACTTTTGAATCGCGTTGGCTAGGGGATGTTTACTGTGGGAACAGCTTTATTTTATTAGCTACATTTGTCCTGGATTTGTTGATTAGTCCCAGTGGAGACAAATAGATTAGTTAGCCTTAGCTCTTACGCAGATGCTCCCCCGCCCCCCTACCCCCACCCCTTCATGAAAAATTCAGACTGTATCCAGTCGAAATTGTTCGGAAAAGTACTCTAAGGCCATAAGAGTTAGCCTGAACCAAGGAACGGCAATAGAAATGTTGTCTACTTTTATTCCTCAGCGGAAATATCAGAATCGGTCGCTGGTTGCACGGAGTTTGTTCACAATAAATCAGCTCCGATTGCAAATGTCAGCTAATATTCGTGCTTCCAACTGAGAAAACTGTATGTAAATTTTACTTTTAGAAATTAGCTTTTGCGCTTAAACATGACCAGTAAATGTGAAAATGTTTAGCGTGAAGTTTGAAGGCAAATTAAAATATTTAGTCCTTTTAAACTTGTGAGTCTACGGAAACTGCACTGTCAGGCAACGTATCAAGAAATCATGGTTTATCAGTCGAGAGGACCTCAACTTGCTAACCATAAATATACAGGAAAATGCTGGGCTTTGTCATTATTTTACATCTGTCCGTAACACTTCGGTTGTTGCTATAAATATGATGATTTTAGCAATAGACGGGAGTTGAAAGTAATGAAATCAATCAAGTGTAAATTTTATTCCGACAGTTGCAGACTGCGCGTCGCGACATGCACAATGTTTACTAGAATTCATTCTCCGCAGAAATTGTCGGGATTTTCAGCTGATCAAAGGAATTTCAATGTGACATAATTTAAATATGTAATCGCAGAAAGATTTGTCCGAGAACTGGAGCTTTGTATGATTGTTGTATGATTGACTGATTGTTCCTTATTCATCCAAGAATTTCGCGCATATACAGAAAGCAAATGTTTACCCATCTTATAATAAATGGCACGTCAAAAATAAATACGGCAGCGCGTGTCTGAAAAACACTAAGACCTGAGGCCGACGACTCCCTCCGAATCTCAAAAACAAGTCAAAATTCGCCAAAAAACAACACCCGGTAAGAGTAATTACACATCTAATGGCCGCCGCTCAAAAACACTCAACCTTTTGCTGGTGGAACCCAGTCTACACGCCAAGTAGAAACCACGTGACAAACGCTTTGCTCTCGTGGACAAACAAATAAATAAATATCCCTAGCGTTGACAAAGTGTGGGAAATCCTACACAAAAAAATGAATTAATCAATTAATAGATAATGAATAAGCGTCTTTCCAGTTGAGCATTCCTAAACCTGTCAAAGAGGAAACCGCACACACAACTGGGACGAAACGAGTTCAAAGGTTGAATATTTCTTCAAGCTCTCTACAATTTCTTATTCCTTTTTTGGCCTCTGAATGTTTTTCTTCTTTCTCAGCTAGTGGAATGCGCAAATTAAATATTCAGTTTGAAAACAGATATCGAACGCTTCCCAGGCTGTACAAATGCCATGATTATACTTTACCTTGATAACAGACAAAAGAACCTGCACGTCTTATATTAGTCGAGCTACAACAAAGAATGAAATTCGATCAAATCAAAAAATCGTTACACGTACTTTTCCGATGCAATCAACATTTTTGACATGGTCGGTTCAACTGGAAATTCTGCCATGCGACGTCCAAGCTGGAAAAATAACAAACTTCAGTCAGTGTAATTTGATTGACACTGTTCAACAACATCAAAAAACAGTTACGTCCCCCACAACCAGGTAAGATTTTCAGAACAAATGACAGGGCCTTAAAACTATCCTAAATACAACGTAACTTGAGTTAAGTTTAACAACAGAGAGACGAGCCATAAGAGGGAGTGAGTGCTGGTCGTAATTGACTTAGAATATTTTCACTCCCCTCTAGGTAGAATGCTAGTCCTCCGCAGTTCCATCGATCTCTTGGCATTAGATTCACTAGAACCCATTCACAGTCCTTAATGGTGAGATGCACTGTGAGGGTAAAGTGTCTTGCCCAAGAACACAACACAATGACCTGGCCAGGGCTCAAATCCCCAAAAAACACTAACTAGCCCCTGTTGCTCGAAGGCTCGATAGCGCAAACCACTGAAAAAACCGCTATCCAGTGGATAAATGTTAACAAAAAGAAACCGCACTATCCGCTGGATAGTGATTTATCCGGTGGATAGCGTTATCCACCCTTTGAACAACCCAGTTCTGGAGTCCTTTAGCTCACGAAACATTACGCCACGGCAGCTTTTAAACTGTGAGTGTCATTAAAACACATATTTTCCCATACCTTGGTGAGCTCTCCATGATGATTTAGACCTCCTAAAGCGTAAAGCTGTTCAAGTGCAATGATCAGAGTTTCTGCTGGAGGGGGGTCCATAAAATCAAAATGAATCAAATCGTTGATGCCCAAGCTCTTTAGGAGAAGCACCACATTGCCCAAATTCGTTCTCTGGATCTGTACAAGTGTTATAACAATAAATACAATACATGTATAACCCTTGAGGGCTAACAACTAAGGACGAAAAGAGAAAGGCAATCACGATGAAAGTTTAGCTTAGACCAACGATTTTTTTTCTTTTTCTGTTTTAGGTTGTAGCCGGAATTCACGTTTCTGAGCCATCAAGCCAACTATGGCTAGGAGTGATCCTTTCCACTTTCTCTTCGTCAAAGTCACTGATCAAAAAACATATTTGTAATCCAAGAGGATCAGTTGCTGCGTGGCACAGTTAACAGTTCAAAAGTTGTAAATAGTAATAATGCAGTGCTAAATTAAAAACGATGTTTATAGCAGACGTTTCGGGCCTAGCCCTTCCTCAGTACTAAGTCACTGATCACTTGGGCGGAGTCTAAGAGAGGCAGTTGAGAGTGTCTTGGTTAGTTTTCTCATTCCGTGCCAGTTAATTTAAACAATCAAAGCAGCATTAGCGCAGGGTTACAGGTGTAAACCGTAGTTACCTCAGGAATGGTGTTCTCCTCCAACTCGTTCTTGTATGCCCAGGCTGTGTACATTCGAAAACACTTGCCTGCTGCCACGCGACCTGCACGCCCTGCCCGCTGATTGGCTGAGGCCTAAAAAGGCAAAACATTAATTTTAATTAGATGCTTTAACACCAAGCCTTGTAAGATTCTACCAACGGAAGCCAGAACCGCTGAAGACGTTCGCGCAAACTGTTTGTTTGCATCCTTTCTGCGTAAGCAATTCACACGCCACGTCATACACCGGGAGAGCACGCTAAGTAACAGAATCAAAAGGAATCCACTGCTATAGCTTTGCGTGGTTTTAACGTGGATTTTTCAAGTACTTTAACTGGAGCGAAGTCCACGTATCAGATATCCCCTTAAAGGTATTATACCTCACGATACTGGTACCAAAGAAGGGAATTGTGCACGTGATGAGTGAAAAGAGATTGCCCGTTTTCCACCACTTTCCTTCTCTATCAAAAGCCTGCCATCAGGTTACAATATTCAGAATTCAGATCTTTTTCAAATGACTCACTTTTGATATGGGTGTGACGATAAGAGACTCCATTCCTGTTCGAGGGTTGTAACTCTTTTGTTTACAAAATCCAGGATCTATGACGTAAATGATGCCGTCTATCGTCAGAGATGTCTCCGCAATATTTGTTGCCAGGACAACCTGCCAGGCAAAAATATGTACACAAGTGACCAAACTGTCCCAAAGACGAAAAAGTCTTGCAGGACGAAAATAGAAAATTCTTTCTAACTGGTGCAGGCCTTTGCCTGCAGTGCAGACAAGCGCGTATCTAGCTATAATCTTCGACTCGCAAAACAGTCAGTCGGTCACTCGCCATGGTAGGAAAAATGCCAAAGGGGAAAAAATGTCACAAAATGATTAGACTAAGAGACAATAGTCAAGCAAATGATGTAAATAAATATCAAATGGTTGCAAAATTACTGTTTCTACCATGAAATGCACTTTTCGCTTAAAAGGGAAATTGTTAACATCCAAGATTTTCATTCGTTTAATTTGCACTCAATTTTAAGGGGTGTCGGTAGTTGAAGTAGCCACAGTATAATTGTTATTTTGACACAGAAATTCTCATACGATGCGTTTACACTACCTTTCTTGCTCCAGGAGGGGTGGGTTCAAATATCTTGGCCTGTAAATCCGATGGAAGGTTGGCGTAAATGGGCAGAATCATAAGTTCGTTGATCTTAGAGCCCAGTTTACGCGTCCTCTCTTGCAGTAGTTCCTGTGATGCCTCGATCTCTTCTTGACCGGTTAAAAATACCAGGATGTCGCCCGGAGGCTGAGTCACATGAATCTGTAACACAGTCACAACGGCAGCTTCCAGATAATCAGCTTCAGGGGCCTGGGGAAAGTTGAATTAAAACAGTGAATTTTACTCCCACTTCAAACTTACTCCTACAAAGATGGTTGTTAATTGGCTTCATGGCAACAGTATTAATTGCTAGCATTTTGTTTTCCTTTCCAGCCAATCGAGTAAACCCAACAACACTCGCGACATGCCTCGCGCGTATTTTCCCGCGCTTGGCACCGGCCGCAGATTTTCCCGCGTTTGCCAATCGTTTCATGTTTTCCCAGCTTACCACTGGTTACCCAGTTTTGCTTCATGGCGTTATAATCTACTTGTTGCGATTAGCCGCGTGCGGCTACAATGGTTTCGGTTTTACATCAGCCATCAGGAAACCCTCTACTCGTGAACATAGTGAAAGCCAGTTATCTGCAGAAGCGCTGCTCTTTTATAAAAGTGATAATACATCAGTTAACTTTAGTTCATTTGCGTTCATTTATGGTGAAAGCCTCTCACGTGATTCTCAATCTTGACAACCTCTTCACACTTACCTGTCCTTCCATTGTAACCCGCCACAAAAATTAAATACGTTCATCTCTACTTTTTGGACAGTTTCAAAAAATTACATGTTCAACACAAACCACTGCAACAACAACAACAAAAATTAAAGGCGCGAAGCTGAAGCGATCTGAAAATGAAATTTGAGGACTTCACACAAGCAGACATTTCCGTGAAGAATTAAAATTTTATTGACTTAAGTTAAGTTTCCTCAGTAACAGTTAACAACATCAAAAAATTAAACAGTGCACAAAGCTATCCACTTACCTTTGTGTAATAAATATTCACAGGAAAACGTCGACCAGGGATTCTAAAGATGGGTGCATCATCAAAGAACTAGAAGAACAAAAAAAGGTAAATATCAAGGTAAAACAAAAAAGTAATTATGAATATGTCAATATTAGGGTCATTAATACGAGAAAAATAAGCCGCGGCTTACACAGGCCACGGCTTCCATAAGATGCGAACTGGACCATTTGTACGAGCACGGCTTATATGAGACGCGAAGTACTCTTATTACATGGCTAGCTTGGTGAGCGGGCAAGATGGAGCTATCTTGCCCGCCCGGGACTACCCGCCGTGTCCCGCAAGAAAAATTTCCCCGAAAGCCATATACAGTGAAACCCTGCCTCACGACCACCCCATTAATACGACCACCTCGTTATTACGGCCACTTTATTCTGGCCCGAAAAAAGGCTAGCTCAGTCAGTCATTTTCCTATTTAAGGAACCCCTTTAATACGACCACCCCGTTAATACGACCAATTTTCCATGGCCCGAAGGTGGTCGTATTAACGGGGTACCACCGTAATAAATCCTTTATTGACCAAGCGCAAGATGGCTGGATATTGGCCTCGTTCTTTTCTTGCGAGTTTATGGACCTCGACTCCGTCTCGGTCCATAAACACGCAAAAAAAGAACTTGGCCAATATCCAGCCATCTTGACCGAACAAGCT
>Ga0126338_10002800_pt1 | contig 12083 bp, 5 predicted proteins | sample OrbCmetagenome_2_FD_92529 | JGI IMG/M metagenome (GOLD analysis project Ga0126338, IMG submission 92529) | Coral microbial communities from Petempiche,Puerto Morelos, Mexico - Orbicella C C metagenome | ecosystem: Host-associated > Invertebrates > Cnidaria > Coral | place: Petempiche,Puerto... | reverse complement strand
TTCTTTTATTGACATAAGCAGTATTGCTTCGTTTAAGCCGTTTTTGATTGCCTGGTTGTGGGAATACTGCACTTTTTTGGACAGTTCCGTGGTTAGCTTGAAGTCATCGCCTTGGCCGAAATACACCCAGTATGGAACTATTTTCCAAAAAATATCATGTTCTACTTTCAAACTTTTTTCTTCTTCAAATATGTTCTTTATTAGAATGTTCTTAGCAAATACCTGGAAAAAAAATTGGGGGTCACCGTGCTCATTCAAGAGAAAAGGAGCATTTATTTCACTATGGAGCTTAGTTTGAGGGAAATCTCTTACATTTTGTATGAGCACGGGCTCATGTGTGCGCACTAATGACGCGAAACTCGTACGCAATATAATACTAAGGAATCACCTTAAAGTGAAATTGATTGCGCACCGTTTGCATCTAAGCAGTCAAAAAAGTTGTTCATGTTTCTAACAAACTATGCACTTCTCCTACACTGTATCTTGATTAATTGATTTCATTCACAAATACATCGAGTAGTTGTAGCCAAGGTATTCGCACGTCATGTTGTTTCTGAACTTGATCATTTTGTTCCTCAAAAAGCTGTTTAATATAAATACATAGAATAACAAAAGAAGTAGAATAACCCTTGTGTCCCTAGCATACACAGTTTCAGTTTTAAAAAAAATAGGTCCGCAGTGCATACATGTGTGGCTTACAAGTTATACTTTTAATTAGGATAAAACTGAATAATTATCATGAAAAAAAATGAAACACACTACTAGGATTTTCAACTCACAAGGTCAGTGATTGATAGCAGAAGGTGAAAATATGAGATATTTTAGAGAATAGGGTGCTATTACAGAGAACCACAAAGTGTGCTTGTGTGGAGCTTCCAATTATTTAGTTTTATCATACTAGTAGTTACGATATGGTAAATGAGATGCTGCCGTCTTGTAAATAAATTTGCTAATTTGTGAGTAATTGAAACTTATTGCTTCAGCTTATAACTTAAAAGATTAATAGGCCTTGATAAATATATCCCAAACCAAACTTAAAAAAAAAAAACAAGAAATATGAATTTTCCTTAATTAAGGGTTTAGCACACTATTTGAGAAAGTCAGCAAAATCAGCAAAAGATTAACTGATTTATTGTATTATACATTCATTGTATTATTTCCTGCTGCAAAGCAAGCCCTTTTTAAAAAAAAGTAGGCAATCAGTTAATTGGGGAACATTTGCCATTTTTTGTGCTAGCTGATGAGATGAGATCTTGATTTTGCTACTGGATTGTAGGTATCTTTCAATCAATCAATCAAACAGTAAATCATTCAGTCAATAATATTTTAGCTTCATATATACCACAAAGTACACACTCACACCATACGTGTATCAAAGCCTGCAAATAATTGATGGTTATTCCATGAGTGCAGGTTAGATAAGAGACGATGGATAGCTAACGAGGCATGTAGCATTGAGTTGACTATAACCAACAAGCGTGAGTGCAATAATTGTTTTTATTATACATTCTAGTGACCATCTGTCTTCTCATTAGCTAAACGCCTACCGTTAATTCTGGGAAACAGCGCAAAGAAATCATTGTCTAAATCTCCAAATATAATAAGCTTGCTTTTCAAACAATGTGATTATAATTTCAAAGTACAGTAAAAAATGCAAATCAACTCTAATATGGTAATTTATTTCACTTTTGAATATCTAATTTGGACAAAGGGAAAAGGTCACAGTTCAATCATATTCAAACTGAGGTAAAGAAGCATACTTACTCAAAAGGGTAAAAATATATTCCGCAAATTGACCGCTTTACAGTCAACTGATCATTGAATGACCTCTTCTGTGACTTACATTTGTAAACAAGTAATTCCACAAACTCCATCCAAATATAAAGTGATGAAACATATTACCTTCTTGTTTCCGAAAGTCTTGAGGAGGTGTCTGTGATTTATATTGTTTTCAAACTCAAGCAGTACTGTCTTTGAATTTGTGAACGCTGATGGAGACATTTTAAACTTCTGACAGCTCAAAGCAATGAATATTGCCTTTTAAAAGTACAACGGCTGTAGAACCTGCACTGGACACATGCCAAGTCTGTCCTAGCTTTCGCAAGGAACTTTACTCCCACTGTCTCGATTTGTCGACTTGCATGAACACCTGAAAGTGAAACAACAATTCCAAACGGGTTTCGTTATTAATTTTGTACTTAATTACAAAGCTAGATTTTTAACGCGTAAAAGAAATGATAAGATGCAAAACTCAAGACCAAGCTCAAAATGAAAAACAACTTACCTTTAAAACTATAAGCAGGGGAAACTAGAGACCACACTTACAACCGAAATGGCTGACTCAGACTAGTGCGCCATGGGCCACAAGACCACGTGATTGACTCTCGTAGACAAATAAATAAATAAATCCGATCATGACATAGTGTGGCTACACACTTTTTGAAAGCCACACAATAACTATCTCTTCAGGTACACCTGGAGAACAATAAAATTTAACATGTGGAGAAGCACCATCCCATGTGCTAGTAAAGCTCTTAACCACAGAGCGATCCTATAAAAGGCAAGGACATGCCACTTTTGAAGCACTTTGTTGGCTTTTTTGTGCAATGGTGGGCCGAAATAATGGTCGCATAACATGGATGTTGTGAAGAAATAGCATTTTTTTTCATCAAAACAACAGAGTCATTTACGTAGAATGACATAAGGTAAATAATGAAAATACAGTGAAAATAAAACTTATATTAACTCTTTAGAAGATGCCTTTGGAACAACAAAAACGATGAATTATCCTCATCACTTCACAGAACAGTCAAATTTCGCTGCTAACTAAAATAACAAAGCTGATGTCTGCGCTCAACGAGCTATCTGTTTCCATTTATCTCAGCACGCTAAGAACAAAAACAAATCTCGTAAGAGGTGATTTTGGTTAGCCTGTGAACACAGAGAGATTTTGGTGGTATATTTAAAATTATTCAGATTTATGAGCATTATGATGGTGCAAACAAAATGTAAATTGAACAATGAGTTATTCCTCAACCTGCTCTACATTCAGAGCAAAGAAATTGGAAACAAAAAGTACTACGAAGAAACAAGAGAACTTGAAAAATGGCAAAGTGAGACGCTACAAAGGAGAAGGAAGACTCATGGCTGAAAGCAATAAAAACAAAAACTGCGTTCGTAAAAGGCCCACTGAATTTTAGCAGCAAGAGTACAACAGCAGCCAATGTTCACCTTATGGAATCTCTTTTAGATGACTGGCTGAAGAATAACCATATTACCTTAGATATATTGCATTACCTTCGCAGTCTGCTTGTATCTGTTTTTATCAACGAGTTTTAGTTTCCAAACTTATTTCTCAACTCCATTAATCCTCGAAGGAGCAAAGACACTCTGCCATCAAAGAAACTAGATATGGCATTTTATAAATTTGAGTGAAGAGCTTCAATTCATATGATTGACTTTCGCAAGTGGAGGAACAGAATTATGAAGTTGAAATTAAAAAAGTCAATTTTCTTTGTAAACTCTTCTCCTGAAGCTATTGTTCATTTAGTTCAAAAGGCATTGCTTACTTCTAAAATAAAAGAGAAAATTACACCCGTCGCTCACCAGAATTTTGTGGCAACATGCTAAAATTAGACCTGAGTGAATAAGCCAATCAAATGGGAGCATTGGTCGTCCATTGGGATTTGTGATTGGCAGGTTGAACACCTCAGCCTCATTATATAGGATTGCTCCATGTATCCCTCTGTTCTTATTCCTAATACACTTCCAAAAAAAATGTTTAACAGTGCATAGGACTTGATGGTGGTGGTAGGAAAAAAATGCCACAGGCATTAATTTTTCCAAGTTTACAAAAAGACTGACTCCCATAACGACAAACATACATTCCTCTGCAACAGTAGAGCTCACCTCAGATGATAATGACTTCTCAAGTTCATCAATTCTGTTTTCAGTTGAGCCTTTGTCAACAAATCCAATCAACTTAACTACGTCATCAAAAACAAGGTCTTTCCTAATATAAAATTCATCATATATTTCACCCATCCAAGAATCAGTATCTTTGAGATCAGATCTTTCAAGAAAATCTTTCTTAACTAAATCTAGAAATCATGGATCAAATCCTAGACCAGATTTACCGTAATGATTCAATTTAGCGTCCGGGGCACTTATTTACTTTTGGTACCATGAGGGAGGCTGCTTATTTGAGAGAGGGTCCTTATTCAGGACAGGGCACTTATTTGGGACAGGGCGCTTATTTCTTTTTTGAGAAACAACCTAATGTTCAAGACAGAAATTGGTCCATATTCACTGTACAGATAGAAGGTGATCTCTGCATTCTAACTAAATAAAAAAATCTTTAGGTCCTGGAACTCGTTTCCGAGGAAAAAACGAGGATTTGTTTCTCACAAAGAAAAAGCCACCATTTTGTATATGCTGTGTATGTGCACGCGCGCTAATGACGCAAAAATCGTGTCCAGTAGGGATGCGCAATGTAATTCGGAGGAATTGGTTATTGTTGAAGTTAAACACACCACATGAGTTGGAGCGAGCATCAAGGGAAATACTATCGAGAAATGAAGCTCTTAAGTGCTCTTTCAAAATACCTTGCATGCCTGCCTGGTGGTTGCGAGGTATCATGAAGCCTTGATAGACCAGTAAGTCATTAGCATGTTTTAAAGAACCAAAATGTGCTTCCTGATGTTCAAACAAACTGACACAATCGAGTTATTGACATTTGAAGTCAGATCAGTCCAGGCAGCAAAGTCTAAGAACAGTTCTTGCCCAAGAAAACAATCCTTTCGTGAGTTGTGGCCATTTGCCAAGCGTTGCCGTCGTCAAAGTTTGGAAAGCAAGAACTGATTTTAGACTTATAAATTATTATATAGCTGTGTCTCACAAGGCCTAGGAACTACCAAATTCACAAATTTGATTGGCTGAAATTGATATTGAAAGTGGTCTAGATTTTCCCATCTAGACCACCATCTAGACTGGTTACATTTTGTGGTGATAAAGTTGCAAACTAAAATACAAAAATATTGACTATTTTCTTCTAACAATATTTATTTATGGAAGTGACAAAAAGCCTGATGAGAAAACAAGTAAAGAGGACGAGCAAACTTTGGCAGACCAAAGTTTGGCTCGTCGCCGTTTGCAAGCAAAATGTCAGTTAGTACAAACCAGTTACATTAAACGAATTTTAAAAATTGTTCCTTGTTTGCCATATAATAAACATCTTATTAACTGAGCTTAGTCAGTCTGTATGGGAGAATCTTGACCTCGGTTGTCTGTACACACCTCACTGTGTTTGGTCTGTACTCAAGACCTCGGTCAAGAGTCTGCCATACAGACCTCCTGCTCCGTTAATAAGAGTTAAATACGTCCTGCATCGACCACCATGTTCCCCACATGTGAGCTGTAGAGAACCTTCCCGGCATGCATTGCGATCACGCACAGTGGATGTTTGGTGGCTTTAGAAGCCTGATAAACAGCAATATAAGTAAGAGGAAGTGGATTTTACATAGTTATTACATATTTATTGACACAGGGAGTACCACAGATAATGGCCAGCAAGTAGCGATCAATCATATTTAGAGCAATTTTATTTCAAATCGCCATGATCTGTAGCGTTTCGAACTTATGGGATCAGGGGACAGACCCCTAACCTCAACAGCCTTGCGAAATCAACATTTCGCTCTGTCATAAGTCAAATGAGCATTTCTGGGATCATGCATTCTCCTGAAATCTACATTTAACTGTTTCTTAGGTGAAAAAATGTCTGAGGTTGGCCGTCGACACTAAATCAACACGTGTGTGTTTTTTTTCAGGTGAAATCAACATCTCCAACCCTCCAAGTTAACTTTTTTCCTTAGTGGCCATTTGGCCACTGACTGTTCATTTTTACCTTATCGCTTATGATCTTTTTTAAATGTTCAACCTCGTTTTCTGCTCGAATAAGCAAACGATATAAAACTTCATCTGAAAATTAAAGACTGTATTGAAATGGACAGAAAAGTTCACGCTCAAATTGTTTGTCGTTTTGAATTTAATACGCGAACCATGGAACGCAAATACTCAACGTGAAAATACTTTCACAAGTTTTTGGGCAATCACTAAGACGGATATTTTTTATTGATGAAATCTTTGACAATTTAAAAATAAACCCAGGTTCATTCACACAAGTGAAATTTATTTACAACTGCGAGCCGCTTTTCATCACAGTTTTTTTTATTTATAGAATCCCCCATGCTTGTGTTATCAAGTTTGCTGTAAAGTCAAGTATTTTTGTGTCCACTGAAACAAAATACGTTTCTCAAATTCATCTGGATGTTTCTCAAATATATTGTGGATCCTGTCACCGTCAAGCTTTCCAAGCTTTTGCAATTCCTCTTCTTTTCGATGGCAAATGACCGGATTGCGTGCGTTGGCTCACGCTTACAGGTAAAATTGTCATGTGCCAAAGTTCAGTCGAGTGGAACGAATTTCGTCGCGTCCTAAGCTCAACTGAATGCAATTCCTTGATCTTTGTTTACCGTGTAACATTTTGGTTAAAATCCCACAACAACTAGCTTTGCAAAGTGAATTCTTAATGCTCAGAACATTTTTCTTTTCGCTCCAGTTGATAGTCCGCTCAAGCTCCTGACGCATAGGTCACGTTAATTTTAGTCGGCGAGCTGGCAACTCGCGTTCTAATTTAGTCGCCAGCTCCAAAATTCTAGTCGCCATGGCAACTAAAATGGTCGCAACTTGGAGGGTTGATCTCTAAACTTTCACGTTGACGTGAGATCAACATATAAGTGTTTTTTTAAAGTGAAATGAGCATCTCTGTGGTCACACAATCTCATGAAATCAACATTTAACTGTTCCTTAAGTGAAAAAAGCATCTTTGAGGTCGCCTCTTGACCTGAAATAAACATTTTGCCTTTTTTGAAGTGAAGACAAATTTATTGCTTTCAAAGCTTGAAGTGAGGCAAAGTTTTTTTCTTTGATTGAGGACCAGAAACTTGTTTTGAGCTTTTTTCTGGCAATTCAGCAAAATGTAACCTTAAATTCTATATAAGGCGGATATACATACGGCCCTTCAACTGCCATAATCTCTAATTGTTCGGCAATCAGGTAAAATAAGGATTCAACTGTCCTTAAGCTACTGGTAAGCTTAAGGTGTGTTGAGTTCAATTAATAACACCATCATGTCACCAAAGGGTGCCACCTTGTTCCTCTTCTTTCAATCAATGTATTGATCTTCGCCTGTTCTTGTCTGAAGTGGGTTTACTGCTTGACTTAAGTTAGGTGAGCAACCCTTCAAGCACACTATTGTGTTCATCATGAAGGGATATTAACTCCTACAGAAAGATAAACAAAATCACTTAATTTGTTGCAAGGCTATATCTCTCTCCTCTATAACAACCATGTACCCTCTACATGGAAAAGGGAAAGTGTGGCCATTTAAAGAAACCAGGAACTTCTTTGTTGCTCTCCTTTTCCTGACTGTGGTCTTTGACCTTCACTTTGTCTTTTATGTACAAATTCATGTATATGCATTTAAGCCAAGCAAATAGACCATATTCATATCCTCAGTATTGGACTGGATCTAGCTTGAAACGAAGGCTCATGCGGCAGAATATCATGAAAAAGAGATAAATGCCATTTGCATTTGAAAAGACTCTCTGCATTAGCCTTAGTTGAGAGCAAGATTCAGTCCAATGCTGGGAATACGAATATGGTTTATTGAATCTATAACAACAACTGACACAAAGTCACTGAGCCCTTTGCAAACTTCTGCTATCTAAAATACAAGTTTATATAAGCTTTAAGGTTGGAATTATATTAAGCATATTATACGAAAATAAACTCAGTTAACTCTATAATAATACACATGAAAAAATTACTCAATTCTGATTGGCTAAGAGCAGTGCAATTCAAGTGTAACACAAGTGCAAAAAGTGTAACATCAGTGCAAAAAGTGTACCACCAGTGTAAATTACACATTGAAATTCTGGATTATGATTTACTGAAAGACAATAGGAACTTTTCTAAGAAAATGATATCAGGTAAAATGATGACAAAAATTTTGTGATGAAACTTTGAAAAAAGTTTTCTCAAATGAGAAAAAATGGCTTCAAGAAAGATCTTCCGGCACTTCCTCCACGCGAATTTTTTCATGTTTATATTATTAATAAGTAATCATACGGTTTTTTTCGCTCAATTTGGAGTTAAGTTGCACTTGTGAGTTTTTCAAAAAGCTCACTCATGCAAATTAATTCCAAATTGAACTCGAAACCGTATGATTACCTATACCGGTACTTAGTGCAGCTGCAGCCATTGTCCAACTATTCGTATTGGTGTGCATGTTCAAATGAATATGCATGTTTAACCCAAATATGTCAACACACTTCATAATTTGCAAGAAGTAGACCCAGATTTTAGATCCTAGAAATATATATCAATGGCAAAAATATGTCCAAGCCACTTTTTGAAGTTTGAATCAAAATGTTAATGCTGTAGCTTACTTATACATACTGAAGAAACGAGGGAAAAACGAGTAAAAAAATCATGGATTTAGGCTTGAAATATGGCTAACAGTTGACCATTTGTGACTCAAATTTTCCCATCCTGAGAAAAAATAAATTACAGCCTTAACATCAAACTGTTACCTTAGTCATCTGTGTGTGGCTTGGGCGGGATGGTTTGCGCAAAAAAAAAGAAAATAAGGCAGTTAAATATTTAACACTGTGTTGCAACTAACCAAAAACAAAACAAACTTGAGGAAACACAATAGTAAATTGTCCTATACTTACACCATATTCACACCATCTTCTTCCTCAAAACTTTCCACTAAGTTCCACCATGTTGAAATACGCCCCTAGCTAATCAGCGTGTTCAATACACTACATGTGACCTATAGTTTTCAAACCCAGTCTCTTCTACTATCCATGGTGATATACACACTCAGTGTCACAGAGAGAAAACCTCTTAGGTAACCCTTTATATAGTGCACCTATCTGCCTCCGATCCCCACAACCCACTCCAGGAATAATTAAGTAATTGATATTTAATTATTTCATTCATGGACCATTTAAGTCAAGAACAACTAATAACAAGGAACTTGGTCAGCAGATCAACAAAACAGTTAACAGGAATCGAGGGAAATCGCATCACCAAGAAATAACCGAAATTTCTAGGTACGCTAAAAATGGACCTATCAGTCCAGTAAACGCCCACGGATTATCAATAAAGCTGTTCAACTAATTTCGAAACTTCGCTCGTTGTTACCTCAAATTCTGGGGACTTTTCAACAGCAGTTCCGATGACACTTGCCCTCGAGAGATCATGGTATCGGTGCCTCTGAGCTACCAGAACCCGATAGATTTGTCTGCCACTTTGCTGTAATACCCTTGAACTAGTCATTTCAATTTTCAATTAATTAACAGTTGCAATAAACGAAGAAGTACCCTGTCCGTCGAACTGTCCTCCTCTTTGCCACGGTTTTTGCCACGCGAAAGCGAATTAGTGGCCAGTGGTGCCTGGCAATAAGAAGTGAGTACTTTGTGTATGACAAATTTGGACGACTTCGGCCGGGGTGTGTGCACGAACGTCCATGTAGCAGTAGGCCATATTCGTGTCGCGGTTGAACACTGACGTCAGACGATGCGTCCCCAATGTTCGGCAGTTTCCAATATGGCGGCCAAGTGTCGAGGCGGTCGTGAGAATTCCCAATTCTTTCTAATATTGTACTTCTGAGTTATCTGTGAAATTAGTATCATTTAAGGTAGGTCTTAAGGATTCTATAAATGTATCATTTTGTTCTTAGTAAAGTTTATTTGGTGAAAAACGTCTAAACACGCATTTTTGCAGTCAAGAAGGGTCCCTTTGAGTCATCCCTTGGTCCTTTTGAGTCATCGCGGTGTGAAAAGACCATATCGAATATATTTTTTTGCTAGAAAATTTTACAGCATTCCATTTTCGAGCTTCATTAAATAATTGTTTGCCTAATAATGAAGCTGAGTTATATAATGTTATTGATTTTTCGTTGTACTTAAATAAGTCTATCTTTGTTATTGTCTTTCAATTAAATTGTAAAACAAGCATTCCACCTAACGTTGTATAATGGCCGTTGATGGGGGCCTATTTCTTCAAGCATTTATGTTTGTCTATAGACTTCTCATCACTCTTTGATTGTAAAGCTTGTTACAAAGAATACTTTTATGGTATCAAAAAGTGGTGGAATAAAGTGAAAGTGAAAGTGAAAGTACTAAATGCCTAAGCTTAAATGTATAGTTTTATTCTTTGTAAAGTTTCTCTTTTATGCAAAGCGTATAAAGATGTATTTTTACAGCAAGAGGGGTCCCTTTGAACCTTAATACTCACCAACGATGTAAAACCAAGGGAAACAAATAGCTTAAAACAATATAAAGCAGGAAACAAAAAGCCCCAAAGCAAAGAAAAACTTTACAGGTAAACCCCTTTCAAATATATTTTATTTCTAGACAATTCAGCAATTAAAGCCAAAACATTTCTAATTATAACATTTCTAATTATAGCATTTCATTTTCAATTTTCATGAAATAATAACAAAGCTTAGCTGTAATTTCCTTGATTTTTTCATTATACATCACACTATACTAAATAATATAAATGTATATAGTTTTTCTTTGTAAAGAATATTTTGTGCAAAACATATAAACATGCATTTTTGCAGTCGTAAGGGGTCCTTTTGAGTCATCGCTTGGTCCTTTTGAGACGTCCCGGTGTAAATTGTTCATGTAGCAAATAGATTTCAACCTCGTTCCCAGGGCTTTTCCCTTTGAAATTGGAGCCCTGGGAACGAGGTTGAATAGATTTTATTTCTAGACAGTTCAGCAATTAAGGCCAAAACATTTATAGTATTTCATTGTTGATCTTCATGAAATAATTGTTTGCATAATAACAAAGCTTAGCTGTAATTCTGTTGATTTTTCATTATACATCACACTATTCTAAATATTGTAAATGTAAATATTTTTTTCTTTGTAAAGTTTATTTCATGCAAAACATAACTGAGCCATTTCCCAAAAACATACCTGGTAGGTTTTAGCCTGGATTCGGGCTGTGTCCTAATCCAGGCTAAGCCAGCGACTTGAAACCCAGGAGGGACTCTGTCAAGGCCAGGCTGGGTACATGGCCCAGGCCTTGGCCTATCTGCTGGCAGGTTTCTGGGGGTCAGCTGTCAAAAGCAGGGGGAGGGGAGGGTGTCTTGTACTGACACCCTTAGCTAGCTTGACTTTGAGTTTTTAGTGTTAGATAACCTGGTTATTGACTGTGTTTCTGGGTATTTTACTCCGTTGTTGAACCTTGTTTGAGGTTTCTGTGTTGACATGGCACCCTGCTTGAGTGGTCCATGCCACGTGCATTCGTGACGGGCCAGTCTCCTGGCCAGGGGGTGCTCAGAGGACTTCTGGCTGGTGGGATTGTCTTTGAGTCAATGCAAGCATGTTTTTTTGAATTCGGTCAGATATAAACACAGATTTTTGCAGTCAAGAGGGGTCCTTTTGAGTCATCCCAGTGTGAATTGTTCATATCGAATATGTTTGTTTACGAATATTTTGCATATTATATGAAAAAGCTTCAGAGGTGTCTTTCTATTCTACACCAACAGCTACTAAAGCAAACTGATTACAACCTCATCATTAAACATGGGAGCACCTTGCATAGAGTGTTAGTGTCTATAATACAAAATTTGAAAGCAATTGAAATAAAATGAAATCTCATGCCCTAAGACTAATATGTTATATCCTGTGCGACTTACACGAAGTAGTTGTTAGATGATATATTTAGTGTAACTCGCATGAAGTGTGTTAGAATTAAACCATGTGCTTTTAGAGTGTACACATCAAGCTAGAGTGAATTTGGAGTGTTACATTGGCAATGAGGAGAAAAACAAGACAGAATTATGACGGAACAAACACCAGCAACAAGTGGAGCAGCACAAGCGATTCAAGTCATCACAGAGACTAGAAACCTTCGAACACAGCCATTTATCATTCCTGACGAAGCGAACAGCGTCGGCAAAGCATGGGAAGAATGGCTGGAGGGAATTGAGCGAGAAT
>Ga0126338_10002798_pt1 | contig 12087 bp, 13 predicted proteins | sample OrbCmetagenome_2_FD_92529 | JGI IMG/M metagenome (GOLD analysis project Ga0126338, IMG submission 92529) | Coral microbial communities from Petempiche,Puerto Morelos, Mexico - Orbicella C C metagenome | ecosystem: Host-associated > Invertebrates > Cnidaria > Coral | place: Petempiche,Puerto... | reverse complement strand
TATTATTATTATTATTATTATTATTATTATTATTAGCTGTTTACTGACAAACTTCAATGGAAATAATATTATTCTTAGTATTATTTTTTGCATAGTCTGGCGAAAGGTTAGAAATTATAGGTACAAAAATGCTTTGAGATAGATAAATACCCTTGTGATTTTTTAATCACAAGCAACTGAAGATAGATGAAGTATCAAGTATTCCATTTGATTACCGCGATTTTGAACATGATTGGCCGAGGTTTTTGTTATGTTAGTTATTTCCTGACCCCCCGGTGTTCAACTGAAATGTTTCGCAGTCTTGGTTGTGAACTACTTTTTAAATTACTTTGTAAATTGCTTTTGTTCTTTGCAGGAACTTGAGAGATACAGGAAGTTGGCCATGCGGAAGGTTCGAGACACATCCAGGGGGGCTGGAGCAGAAAAGCACTCACGGTGATACACAGCAGCATCGAGTTGATTTCAGAGGACTCGGCGACACTTCAGAACAGCTCTGGCAGGCTGTGTTCAATATGATGAACTACTTTTATTTATAAAGTATTTATGCTGGACAAGTCTAAAGCAATGTTAATAAAAGTCATCATCATACATAGGAACGATTTGTATTTGCACACTCTTGAGTTCTCTTTATAGTACTTCACTGAGTCCAGTATTTCATTGCTAACGTGAGAGCATATGGCACAGAATTAATGACAATAAAATGTAAAAGGTTTCCATTGCCACTCGCACATCGTTTGTCTTTGTGTTGTCCACAGGCACCCCAGGCCATAACTGTTATTGAGTAGTTACTTAGCGTGTAAGCAACCACTCTTAGACGCGTGAAGGCAAAACGAAGAGTTATACACAGTACATGTTGACCATACCATTCACCTTTCGCGCCTTTCTCGTCGTTTTGGGAACAGTGGGACTGTGTTTAAGGGGTTTCAGTCGTATCTCTCCGACCGTACGGTCTGTCGAAGTGTATGGCTCCGTTTCTGATCGTCGCACCCTTATGTTTGTGCTTGGACCATTGCTACATTCACTGTACACCTCTCCAAGTGGTGATATTGCTCGAACTCATGATATCAATTTTCACTTAAACATATATGCGGACAACATGCAGCTGTATTTATTACTCAGTTTAAGTCTTCCCCTGATGATGGACCGGAGTGAGTCCAAGTTGATGGTCTGTGTTCGTGATATCGCCATCTGGATGCTTTGTAATAAACTAAAAATGAACGAGGACAAGACTGAGGGTATCCTCCTTGCATGGACCTCGGCCTCCTCTATCATTTATTACAATATGTGATTTGACAGTATATTTTTCTTCTAATGCACGTCACATTGGTGTTATATTTGATCAGTCTCTTTGTATGGTACCTCATGTAACATTGTTTGTAAAGTGGCTTTCTTCCATTACGCAATATTGGTATGATTTCACGTACCTCACAACTGAATTCGTTGTACGTTTAAATACGGTGCCTCATTCACGCCTCAAAACTTGAATACTGTAACTCGCTGATGTACGGTTTACCTAACTTCGTCCTTAAAAGACTTCAAAATGTACAACATATTGCTGCCCGCCACGTATCATTGTCACCAAGATGCTGATCTACACTGGCTTCCTATAAATTTACGCATTGAATTCAAGACCCTCCTTATCACTTACAAAGGCCTTCATGATTTCGCTCCTCGCTACATCAAGGACTTACTTATCAGCCCGCGCGCAACCTCAGATCGTCTCAAAAGAATCTCCTTACCATAATATTAATCTAAAATCCTATGGCCGACGTGCCTTCTCTGTTGCGGCACCTCATCTCTGGAACGGCTCACCAGAGGACATCAAGAATGCTGGCTCTATTAGCGTTTATAAACGTAAACTTAATTTAAACGAGGTTTTTAAACTCGAACGTGAGATTTTTACCTTTCTATGATATTTTTCTCTATTTTTTTTTTCTTGAGAAAATAATTTTTTTACTAGCCGACCCTGCCAGACAGCGCGTCACCAATACATTATAGCTTGTCAATTTTGTTTAAATTGCTCGACTTACATCTAGTTTACACAAATGCATGGAAAAGGTGAAATTATTTCTAAACACAAATCTCATTCTTTGGCGAGCTACCCGACAAGGAAAGTTTGTTTTCTGACAACAAATCATGGTCACTGCAGAGCTAGTCCAAGCTACAACTCGGAAACTTTTCTAACCACATATCCTGGCCATTAGCCAAGCTACACGTCCCGAAAAATTTGTTTTCGGACCACAATTATGGAAATTTTCCGTCGCTGAGCTGCACTCTTGATGACGAGGGTTGAGCCACCTATTACCGAAAATCACAGCACCAAAGTTTGCAGTTAGTGCCAGACTGCAGCTTTGAACACTTGCATCGAATCAGGAGCTGTTCACGTGACTGCGTACAGGCACGTATGACGTAATTTGCCCCTGCTGTGGGGAGGCCAAATCGGTGAACAAATCTGTCCCAAAAAATCTCGATACAGACTGGATTACGATTGCGTTGCACTTTGTCACCGCAATTGTTAGTTTTGCGATAACTGCAGAAATTCTCGCGGGCTCATTGGCTCAATTTCATTGTCAATAAGCGGAGAGACACATGAATTTATGCGATGCGTCAACGAGCGAGAGAGGACAATTTGACAATTTCTTAACGTAAAAAAACGAATTAACGCCAGTTTTTCATGCATCTGTCCTGTTATTGACAATGAATGTCAAAGTAGTCTGCGGAGCCACTCAGCTTTCGCTTCGTGGACTCACAGCTACTTTGACAATGTTATGACGAAATTCATGATCAGCGGTGAACAGGACAAACCAGGGATGGCAGAGCGTAATTGGGAGGGTGCGGGGGCGGGGGGGGGGGGGGGGGGGTTACAGGGGCTGGGGGTTTTTTTAAAAATTTTTTTTGGTGGTTTTTTTTCTTTAAAATGGGGGGGTAATGTTCCCCCCCCCCCCCCTCAGTACCCCCGGCTCCGCCGTCCCTGCAAACACATGAAGAACTGAACTCAAATAACACACGGAATACAGAACTTAGACTTAAAAAAATGTTATAACATTTATATACCCTCCCTACAACTTAAGATCATTTTGTTACCAAATTAAATGGATGACTAACGGGCAATAACTTTTAATACTTAAATGCCAAGAATTTAAGTCCGGTTATCAACGGCAACGTGTTTGGTTGGTTGCACTACATGGCGTGTAAAATTTTAATTTCGGATTCTTTTGATCACAGATTTCAGACGTCACTTTCTTTGATCCGCACGGAATCAGCAAGAATTCAAAATTAAGTACAAGTTCGTTTCTTTAATTACAGGCTTCATCTGGGCACGAGAATCGTCAGCAAACTATTTATAATTAAGCTTTCAATAAAGTGTTAATAGTTAACTTATTAAATTGGTTTGAAAGAAAGCAACTTATAGGCAACAATGTAGGTCATGATCTCTGGAGCTGACAACCTAGAGTGAAGATCGAAGTTTCAAGAAGTTTGTTTTGTAGCTAAACATAATCTCTACTTTTTAAAACAATTTTCTCCGATAGTTGAGCCTAACTAAACGATTTATGGTATTTTTGCTTAATCCACTTGAATATTTTGTTTATCTCATCGAAAGAAAGATAAAAATCTGTTTTTGTCTTGGGAAAATAAAAACAGTACGACGCATCGCTAGGAGACAATCCACTAAGACGAACACAAAGAAATTAATCAGTGAATTGATCAGAGGTTTCCATAGTAACAGCCGGGACTTCGTAGCCTTTGTTCGCCGTCACAACAGAGTGCACTGGCCGCCCGCTCTTCATTGATCAGTCACTCTCGCCATGGCGGCCCTAAACCTTTCAGAACCATGACGGTGTCTAACAACATGGCTGATTCTTCCTCACGGGAACGTGAAGGAGAAGCAGAACGCAAACACATCGAACAACAACATCGAGAAAAGAGTCTGACACCTTTCGAACGCTTGACGTACGATTTATCTCACGACGAACGCTATATCAAGGAAATAACTCTCGGCAAACGAATTGGATTTTATCGCATTCGAGGAGAATTGGGTAGTGGGAACTTTTGCCAGGTTAAAATGGGAATACATTCACTTACAAGAGGTAAGAATGTTAGGCGATCGAGAATTATTGCATGGCGGCCTGCGTCACTTAGCGTGAACTTACATGCTACCTTTACTTGCAGACAAAGTTGCTATCAAGATCTTGGACAAGACAAAGTTGGATCAGAAAACGCAACGATTGCTATCTAGGGAAATTTCTTCGATGGAGAAACTCCATCATCCCAATATAATCAGACTTTATGAAGTGATCGAAACGCTTTCCAAGCTGCACATCGTGATGGAATACGCGCCTGGTGGCGAATTGTTCGCTCGAATTTCGAACGAGGGAAAATTGCACGAGCGAACAGCTCGTCGAATTTATGCCCAAGTAGCATCCGCAGTAGAACATATGGTAAGTAGGCAAAACGGGATTTTTTTCCTTAATGATATAAAAGCATTCAACACTTGATGTAACAAGCTTTAGAGCGCCAACAGAGTGTATGGCTACTCGACATCGTTTCCTGCTAAATAAGTATTTAGCGTTAAGACGTAAGGTAAGCTTTCATTTTGTAAGCTAGAACTTCTTAAGACCGATCGTTCTTGTTTGGGGATTGAACAACTGGTACACTATACAGATTTTAACAATGTAAAATAATGAAGGTCGATTTTACTTGCAACGTTGCTTATGATGTTTCATTTCCTGAATTTCAGCATGACAACAACATAATTCATCGCGACCTCAAAGCAGAGAATGTGTTCATTGCGGGTCCGAATTTAGTGAAGGTTGGAGATTTCGGGTTTAGTACATTGTCAACTAAGGACAGCACACTTAATACTTTTTGTGGTTCACCACCATATGCCGCCCCGGAATTGTTTAAGGATGAACACTACATCGGAGTGCATGTGGATATTTGGGCTTTAGGAATACTACTTTATTTCATGGTCACTGGCGTAATGCCATTCCGTGCCGAGACAGTAGGCAAGCTAAAGAAGTGTATTCTCGATGGAACTTATTATTTGCCAGAGTTTTTGACCGATCGCTGTCGGTTCCTTTTACGGAACATTCTAAGACCTGTTCCTACAGATAGGTTTACAATGGAGGAGATCAAACACTCCGCTTGGCTTGAAAGCGAAGTGTTTCCACGGCCTGATACAAAGTACAGTCTCTGTCCTTCCGGTACGGAGAGTACGGAGTTGTCTGAAGACGAACGAGATGCCTTGAACACGATGAAAGAACTTGGAATTTCGTCGGAACATTTTGCGAAATGTAGAGATTCAAGGGACAGTATAACAGGAACCTACAGGGTAGTCCTTCATCGAATTACGAGAAAGAAATTAGACCTTATCCGGAAAACGTCTACACTCAGCACTTACAGCAACAATAACCACCTGATGGTGGATTCTCGACCACACAAGACTGAAAGCAACGAAAGAGGAGCTAAGACGCAACCCAAGTCAAAATTCTGCATCATTCTATAATCTCTGTGAAATAGTTATTTTTGTTATAAACTTCGTTAAAAGTTTCAAAAAGTGATTTTAATTTTGAACGTGCCAATTTCAATTTATTTTTTGCGAGAACTTCGAAACATTTTTTTATTGCTGAAAAACAGATTTGAAAGGTTCGTACGGTAAGTATTTGAATGCTTTCCATGCAGGTTCGTGGTTTAATTCTTTAGCATCTGTTAACACTTGAGTAATATTTGCATATAGTTTTTACACATTTTGTCTCAAAAATTTGTATATAAACATATCATACGCGAGGCTCTCGTTGAGGAAATTGAGACATGCAAACATACATACATAAGTTATTTGTTTGGCAATACGTTGCTGGGTTGTGACCAGAAACCGATCACTGTAATATATTTTGCATGAGAGTGATTTCATAATATACATTGCAAAACTTCGTAAACCGTCAGTTGAAATAACCAATCAATTATTGGGAATTTCATCTGTCATCAGAATGTTCAACTTGATGAATTTTGTCTTGTCAGGCTCCAGATTTGCGAGTGACACTAGCCTATATCAAATTAACATTCTCAAGCCCTTTCAGAATATTTAATTGAAATGTTCTCCTAATATTGTTCAAGTTCCGTTTATTGCCTCACAGTCATGGTCTAGTTGTTTAATTTTTGCAGAAATATTGGTTTATTACATGACCAATCAGGTGTCAATATCCATAGAAAGCTGAGTTAATTATTTATTAACACAACCCATCTCCAATCAGCATTCTTAAATATTGACAATGTTGCAATTTGATGAATGATGTACCTCATTTTCTGAATGATGTTTACTGAAGAGTGAACTTGCATAACATCATTGACGTCTTTAGCAGACATGTTCCTAGTTCAATTTTTTTCGCCTGAGGCAATGAAATTATCATTGTTATCGATGAAAAATCCACATAAATGCAAAAGCATGTTTGACAAATTTATGAGTTTTAAATTAATGGAGACATTTGAAACAAGCTTTGCGAATAAGAGTGATTTGGGACATAGAAAATGACATGAAAAGATTTGTAGATATTGAATTTCTCGAAGACTGGAACATATTTTTGCGATGCAAGTTTGCATTAACTTTATTTAAGTCCAGCATCTTACTGGTGTGAAAAGGAAAATAAAAATATTTTTTATAAAAAAAGATGTTGTCGCTTAACTTTCCATGAAATGCGAAGGCTTCAGGTCATATGATTGTTTATCAAAGCAGCAAGTTAACCAATTATCCATATAAATTTTTCCCAGCTCATGACTTACAATTCTTTTTCTTCATCTTTTTGCATTTTGTTCCACAATCAACTGATGTTGACTGAAAGCTAGCGGATACTCTGTGACTTGCACAAACAGACTTGTATGGGATATGGTAACTTTTCAAAATACAGATAATTGTTATCTCAAACTCGGATACCTCAAATCAAGCTCCCCGGATATTTTTTTCAGTAATTTAGTATCAGCACTATCTGGAACTATCTTTCATTCCCTTGAAAGTTCAAGATAGTGGGCTCAGCTGTGTTAAGTGAAAACCACCAAACTGAGATAAAAATCAAAATATTTCATACCAATCGGTGACTTAAATCCTGATTATGATGGTCATGCTTTGAACTTCTGACTCCAGAAGGAAATTGAAAAACAACAACAATAAACAAAAAACATATAATCAGTATATTGAAAAAAATTAATTGCATATGTATAAACAATATAAATTTTTAAAAAAGGATATGGGAGGATGATCAGGAGGGAGCAGCATGTATTTCTTACAGTTTTCCATCCGTAAACTTCTCAGAACTTAATGGCATAATTTTGTTCAAAAGTGGCGGGTTGAAAACAGCTGCTAGCAGATTGCTCTGTATACTCCAGACTCTTTACATACACAATTAAGCAAGAATAATGGGAAAAAATAAGCAATAGTATGAAGAAAAAAAACTTGCCTTCTGAGTCTATGAAAACTCAAAACTTCTTGTCCACTATTTTTCCCTGACCCCCCTCCCCATTCTGCACCTCCTCGCCCCAGGCTCCTCGCTCTCTCTTTCTGACGTGGCTGCAAAGTAGCAATCCTTTTGGAGAGGTTACCAAGAATTCAACATGGCGCCTGTCTGATGTCGACTCCGTTATAATTATCGATTATATTTCGTGTGTCGCACCTTCGTGTCCACTCCATTTTCATTTTCTTTTCATCTGTTTGCCACTTTGGTTAAAAAATATAATGGAGAAACAAATAACCGTGTCGCCAGTACAAGCGACAGCAAAGACAATTCTTCAACAAAAGGTAAAAACGCTTGCTAAAATCTTTATGGCTATGCTCAAGCCTAACTATTGACTTACTTGCTAAAAGTTTCTTATTAAGCTTGAATATTGTATAAATTCAGTTTCTGTTTTTTTATATTATAGTCTACGTTTACTTTACTTAGATCAATCTATAATCTTATAGGCTTAGTAGCAATGTGGAACTTTGTAGATCGTTCATGTTAGCCTATAGTTAGTGATTGTGATTGTATTCTGATGTAAGGAAATTAATATTTTCAAATGTTTGTACCAGCTGCTGACTAACCAAGCCCTAAACATTCTTTGTCTTGATGTACATTTTCTGGATCATGTGTACTAAAGGCATCCACGGGTGAGTGTGTATCAATACTCTCAATCAGTATCTCAATCGGTACTTGATCGACATCCCAATTGATATTCGATCGATACTCAATCAACACTTGATCAACTTTTGATAAACGGTCAGTGGATAGTCAGCCAAGTGTGGACTGACTCATGTAACGATAAAAAATTTGTTGATTGTCGACTGAGATGTCAATGGAGTGTTGATTGAATGTCAACTGAGTTGTTGTTGGAGTGTGCATTGACTGAGGGTTGATCAAGGGTATTGATTGAGGGTATCAATTGACACTCAACCGCGGACGCCTTTAGTACACATGAGCCTATTTTTTTTAGTCTTGGGCATCTGGGCTAATGATGACTATAAGCTGATCTTTTCTAGCATGTGGTGTCCTGTTATGGTTAAAATTATTAAAAGTTTGGACTTAATGCAGCATCGTGTGGCTATAGAAGGTTATGTGAAATTTGTGGCTTATTTGCTCTATATTAAATCAGGTGGGAGGTATGCCACAGTCTTCGGGGTCAGGATCTATAGCAGGTTCGGTCAACAGCAACATGTTCAAGGTGCGAGTACCAAGGTAGGAAACTTAACTGATCTTTTCTGTCTTCCGTGGAAAAACTTGAACCCAAACAAGTGAACCCTTTGCCAAAGGGATAATCAAAGTCTTGGTATCTAGTATTATCAGCCATAACAATTAGCTTTGTTTAATAGCACTATAATTTTTCTTGATTATTCTGGATAACCAAAACATCATGACACAATGCTATTATTACTTTTCAGATATTTTTAGTTTTCCTCTACTAATTATTATACTTGTTTTGGTTTCTAAGGAATTTGGCAAAAAAATATTCTGTGATGCGTTTCCAGAGCACAAAAGTAGACTTCTCATCAATCTCAAAGGTACATTGTTGCACTAAGGAAGTTGAACATTGAATCATATGTCGGTTTTAGTTGCCAACTCTGTTGTGAGCTTTTAGTGATGTAATAAAGTTACAGTAACCTCTATCTGGCACAAAAATATGCACAGATATTTGTCTTTGGATGTTATCTGTTCCGAGAATTGAAATAGCAAATATGCTATTGTATTCATTATCCTTCCAATTGTTTTTTGTGACACAGGCGTTATGATTGGGCAATATCACTCAAATATTCGCCACTTTTAGCAAGGGAGTATTCAAGACCAATCGCCTGCGAGTGGTAAAATTGCTAGATTATAATAATTGTTATTGATATTGTTTTATTTTACTTAAATTATAGTTTGAATATTATGATCTTTCCTTTAAGGCCCAGATGTCCCGTCAAACAGAAGCAGTAGAAGAAAAAGAAAGTGAAAATCTTCCTGCTTTTGGTGCTGGTAGTGAATTTGGTCGAGAAAGACGTGAAGAGGCACGTAAAAAGCGCCGTGGGTTTGTTCCAAAACCCAAGGATCCTGAGGCGGAACCGTGGAATTTGAAGCTTGGTGGCAAAAGTGGGAGAAGGTAGTTGAACTAGTTGAACTATTATAGGAACATAGTTCTCTCTGGATAAACACAATGATCATATTACCATTTTCAATTATTATCTCTAATAATTATTATCCAGCAATTTCATTTTGCAGTGTTAGGTGTATGTAATCATGACCTTTTTAATCTTGAAGATCTGCTCATTTAGTCAATGGTTTTTAATGTGAATTTCTGATAAATAATTTTTTCCATTTGATAATGAAATGTTTATGGCAAATTGGATTTTTTCTCTGTTACTCTGTAACGAATTCATATTTTTAAGCTTGTATTATTAATTACAGGTTTACTGGTCGAAAGGAAGCAGGAATCAATGAGAATTCATCTTATTACATACTGACTCAGTGTGAGGATGGAGCATTTGAAGCTGTCCCAGTCAATAACTGGTACAACTTCACTGCCGACATCAAATATCAAACTCTAACAGCAGACGAGGCTGAGGAAGAATTTGGTCGCCGTGAGAGGACAGTGAATTATTTTTCTCTGATGGTCAAGAAACGATTAATGGACAACAAGGAGGACTCGGAAGAAGGAGATGAGAAGAACATGCTGGATAAAACTGTTAAAGCAGCCAGTAGGACAGGAAACCTGGTGAGAAACAAGGGTGGGGTGTAATAATTCATTTACTTTTTGATTCCATTATTATTTCAATTATGGCCTTTCCAATACCAATTTTTTGACTGATAAATGCAAGTTTCTCTTACTTTGCACTACATGCAAAAAAGAGATGAAGTGTAGGCCTTCAGTGACATTGACATCTTGTTGAAAATGTGTAGTTCCATAAAATATCCATACGTCCCCCACGGAAGAGATTTTTTCTAACACCTCCCCACCCCTCTGGAAATTCCAGTTAAGCTTCATACATTTCTTTAAATGTTTTGGCCTTCCAGAATCCCCCACCCCCCAGGAAATTCCATCCCTTCTGTGGGGGGAGTATGGCTATTTTTTTTGGAACTGCACAATCAAAAATGTGATGTTGGGTAGGTGATTTTCCTGACTACAGGTTATTTGGATATCTTGAGGTAGAGGAAGTAGGTAAGTTAATTGTCACCAGGCATCAACACTAAAAAGTGAAAATGGAGTACCTTCACTAACTTTCTATTCGGCGATCAAAAGGCAAAATTCATTTATCAATCGCTGTAAGTTTGGGAACAAGGAATCTTTTACATTAAGTTGTGAAAACCTGGTCTGGCATTGGCAATTTTTGAATCAAATGAAAATTGACATCTGCTGTCAAAACTTTGTGAATCAAACTGGATGGTCATAATTGCAAGAAATTGAAATTTTGATTGAATGTTATAGTCCTAATGCTCAGATCCCTAATCCCTCTTCTCTGATCATCATTTTTAACCAAATGAATGGACACAAGCCTCTGACTGTGAGAGAAATCAGCTTAACAATTTGACAATGTGTCGCTAGGAATTTGCATTAGGACTGGTTACTACCGAGTCTCAGAGATTATTTTGTTTTCTGCAGATCATACATGATGATGAAAGGGATCTCTCTCTGTCAGAGGATGAAAATGATGAGGAAGATGAAGAAGGTCAAGGACGTGACAAAAACAAGGAAGGTAGGACTTCCTCTAGTCCTGTTAGGAGGGATCAACGTGTGTAATTAGAAGTTAGTATGGTGCACAGGACAACAGCAGCAGACATACTACTAATAGTAGGCAGTGTGTCAGTTCATTTGAATTTTATTGTTAATATTTTTATGGTGAGCCTGTCTGTTTTGCTTCAAGCAGCTAAACGAGGCAAGAAAGACAAGCATAAAGTTGGTCAAAAACGACAACAAAAGAAGGGTTCAGATGACAGCGATGCATCATCTGAGGAAGATGGCTACCTGGATTCTAAGGAAGTGGATTATCTGTCAGACACTTCCTCATCTTCTGAGGGTCAGTAGATTGTAGTCTCGTTAGACAAAATATGAAATTGTTAGCCAGTGCAACCCTCAACGTAAACTGTGAAGTCAAGGTGACTCAAACACATAGTCCATGTAACTTTTGTGCAAAGCCAGGTTATGGAACTGTCTCAGATTGCTGATAAATTTTTGTAGCTCAAGAACTCGGAATTAAACATCCACTTTCTCCTTGCAGCATTATTGCATTTTCAAGGAGTCAGATCCAGCAAATAAAGACACTCATAAGCTGGAAATCACAAGCTGTTGTGAAGCAATCTTAATGTACTACAAAACTCTCAAACTTGTTCGTTTTGATACAGAGGCTGTCAAGACTGTTGAAGTGAGTAAACCCAAAGCTGAAGACGATCTAAATGCTGAGGAGACGTCAAGTGAAGAGGAAGATGATTTGACACGTGAAGGACAGGAACTAAAAGATATGCTTGACAGAGAGGAAGGGAGAGAGTCCTGGGACGAGGAGGAGGAAGATCCTGATCAAGATGATATTAAGGGCACTTCAGCTCTCTTTTTACAAGGTTTGAAAGAGCCTGGGTACTATTGTTACATGTAGTT
>Ga0126338_10002797_pt1 | contig 12089 bp, 5 predicted proteins | sample OrbCmetagenome_2_FD_92529 | JGI IMG/M metagenome (GOLD analysis project Ga0126338, IMG submission 92529) | Coral microbial communities from Petempiche,Puerto Morelos, Mexico - Orbicella C C metagenome | ecosystem: Host-associated > Invertebrates > Cnidaria > Coral | place: Petempiche,Puerto... | reverse complement strand
GAGTGTTTTAAAGACGAAAGAATGATGTGGTTTTGCATGCGAGGCTTTCAAACTTCTGTAATAAAATGGTGCGTTAAATGACGATTTTAACGGAATTTGGTAATTTGCATATTTCTTTGAAATAAAAGGATATTTTACCAAAAAAACTATCCAGTAGTTTTTGTCACGCCCTAGCCTGTCTACCATAAGAATATTAGCGAAATCGAATTTTCGACCCTTGCCGCGAAATTAAGAATTTGTCTGATTTTTACAGGCAGGCACTCTTAACAACCCCAGAAATAAGCGGAATTTCTGGTGCTAGTCAAGCAGGTAATTACTCTTACATTAACATATGTTATCTTTCCGCACTTCCAACGTTTTTCTTTCGATAAAAGCTGATCCAAGATCAATCAGGAAGGTAAGTCTCAGGACTAACAATTTTGACTAGCTAAAAGGTCCAAAACAAGCTAACAAGATGTAAACGTTACTATTTCTACGCAAAATTTCAAGCTGCAGCTGTAAGTTTGTCCTCCTTCCACGTGAGTTAAGGAAGCTCTTCGAAATATCTCGCTTTTTTAATTTCGTCGACTTATCCACCGCCTATTTAGCTTTTTCTAAGGCCTTCATGAAAGTCATCGACCTTGTTATCTCATTTCTTCTGTTTTAAAGCCTTTCAGATTAAAACTAAAAATACAAATAAAAATCGTTACTTTTGACTGACAAAAGAGATTAACAGGATAAAGGTGAAGATTTTCGCCATCCTCTAGATGAACACCCCAAGTAGTGGTTTTAGCAATAACGTCTTTTCTGAAACTAGGCTGGGCTCGTTTATATGCCTTTTACCTTCAACTTCTTTGACATGAATATTTAAATCACATGCTTGACGTCCCTTTGGTTTAACCTACTATTTGTGGAAAACGTTTTGTTTAATGGGAAATGAATAAGTAAACACGTAACTGCTAATTTGTTATGCAATCCGAACATAACTAGCATTTTAAAGCTGTCTGTTAGATATTTGTTCCATTGGTTCCATTAAAGTGTCATGTTTTCAATGAGCTTTGTTGTTTTCTGCAGGTGTGGCATGTTAAGACAAATATATAATTTCTAAGTGGTGGATTCACATTTCAAAGCAATTTTTACTCTCAAGAGAGTTTATTGAAGCTAATTTAAATGTATACTAAAGAATTCCAAATTTACAACCATTTTTTAAATTGTCTATGAGAGTCCTTTAACATTTTTGAGAGGTTTAGATTAACCTTTACCAGCTTCAAGTTGATAAGTTACGAAGCTCTTTGAGCTACAGTGTTGATCACTATCCGCTCTTTCCGTAACGTTCTCTATTAAATTTTGAAACCTTCTCAGCAACTTGCAGAGTTCTCATAAGCAATTAAGAAATCCAAACATAACTGTGACCTCTTACGCGAAAACGTCACTAACGGATATTCGTTAAAGGCTGGTTTCCATATGATCGCAGACGATCGCGGATCGCGAATTGCAGATCGCAAAAAGTTCTGCGATCTGCGATCGAAACGTATCCCATAATATTTTGAATTCCGACCCACGATTCAACGCTTCTTTGCAACAAAGCGACCGCTTATTTTTTGTAACCATGGCTGGCGTTGAACAAGGTAACGTTAGTAACGAGAAATTTATGGAGGAAGTTGCGCGATATCAGTGCGTTTACCACCGTAATAGTAGAGATTTCAAAGACAAAAACAAAAAGGCTAACTGCTGGGAAAAAATCGGGGAGAAATTTAATTTATCGGCGGCTGAGGCGGAGGTCAAATTCCGCAACATGAGAACCGCGTATGGTCGTTATCTGAAGTGATTGAAAACGCTACCTTCTGGATCGGGCGAGATGCAGTGCCAAGGGAATTTCAAAATAGGTTGACTAAAAGAAGAAATAAATTTGCTTGCAGCAAAATGTCCTCCTCGACGTCTGCCATATTGTTCGCTGCGATTTTCCCGCCAGCACAACGCGCGTGTAATTGTGACAGTTCCGCTGTCCGAAATGTATACAACAGTCGGCTCTGCGATCGCTTGCGATCGTCGGCGATTATATGGAAACAATTCTCTTTGCGATCGTCTGTGATCTGCGATTTGCGATCCGCGATCGTCTGCGATCGTCTGCGATCATATGGAAACCAGCCTTAAACGGTCAAAACGAACGACTGCTAACGAACGGATGAGAAACGGATATTCCAGCCGTTCAAAACGGTTTCAAACACTGTTCGAACGGCCACGGAAAAATTTCGAACGGATGCTGTAAACGTTTGAACGGCACTAGAAACATTTCCAACGGATGATGCCTGCCGTTCGAACGGCACCGGAAAAATTTCGAACGGATGACGCCAGCCGTTCGAACGGCTAACGAAAAATTTCGAACGGATGATGCCAGCCGTTCGAACGGCTAACGAAAAATTTCGAGCGGGTGACGCCAGGCGTTCGAACTGTCTATCTGTCTATCTATCTATCAAGCGCACTTCGACAACTCAATATAAAACAATAACATTGTCTTGCTATAACATCTCTCCTCAGAGTAGAGCACCAAGCTGATTTTAATATTATGTCCTGTCTGTCTTTTGGTGATACCTCGTCAATCGATTTGGTTCATTGTAATATTCCGGATTTGAGTTTTCCAAAGAAAAAGAAAGAACGTCTTTTCCAATGACCCATTAGAGTCTGAGTTTCAAGTTTTCAAAGTTTGTTTAGATCAGTTAGTTGGGGTGCAGCGCGAAAAACGGCGAGCGAAAAAGTAGGGGAGAGGCGCATTCTCTCGCCGCGCTTCTCCCTGGACGGCTGTATAAAGTTCCTTCTGAACAGATAATCCCAGCCGTTCGAAAACCTGAGTCCCATCAGATACCGTCGGCCAATCGAACGACTGATTAGTTTTGTGGGAACGGATAGCAGCAGCCGTTCGAACAGCTGAATACTATTTTCCCGAACGGGTGACATTAGCTGTCTGAACCACCGCAGTTTCTTTAAAACGGATAACATCAGCCGTTCGAACGGCTGCATTTTTTTCGAAAGGATAACCTCAGCCGTTCGAACGGATAACTATTCTTTGGAACGAATGACCAATTTTTTCCAACGGATGAAGATTTTATTCGAATGGATGACAATTTTTTTTCCAACGGATAACCTCAGCCGTTCGAACGGATGAAGATTTTATTCGAACGGGTGACCTCAGCCGTTCGTATGGATAGCAGCAGCCGTTCGAACGAGTAGAAATTTTTCTGAACGGATGATCCAGTCCGTTCGAACGGCATCCCATCGATTACGAACGGATTACAAATGGATGGCAAACGACAAGCGAACGGTTTTTCGGCGTTCAAATGGATAGCCGTAGTGTACGTTTTCGCGTGAGAGGTCACAATTGGGAGTTAGGGCGGTCCGGTCTCCTCTCCATTAACGTCTTACTTAATAACGTTGATTTTTGTTTTGCTTATTGTTTTTTGTTTTTTGTTTTTGTTTTTTTTTTGTTTTTCTCGGTATTTTTCCTTCACATATTTAATATTGCAAAATTTGGCTTTGTTTTATATTCTGCGGCAAATTATTTTTGAAACAAACACATAGCCGATAAAAAACTGCTATAAAATATATTTTTTGAAACATAATAAATAGGTAAAAAGCGCAAAAGGTAGGGAACGTTTCGACGTTTTCGCAACATCATTATCAAGTCAAAAGTCGTTTATTGCTAAATGTTTTTCAAAACCTATCCTTCTTCGTGAAATAAACAAACAAACAAAAACAGTGCCATTATCAGGTATATTATGAAGTAGAAATCAATGTAGAGTCTTGGCCAACGAAGGCAAATTTTTGGAGAGCAGGTACCAGCCATTTGCATTTAGCTTTAGACCTCGTACTCGTGTTCTTGAAAACTCCAGAAGCCTTAATATTTTAGATGCGATTCAAAACTCTGATTCAAAACAACTGTAAAATTACATTTCTAACCTGAATGTGGAAAGCAACAGCATCCAGTTTCAAATCCAAAAAAATCAATCTCGCAATCATTTTACCCTCGCCAACAGTTGTGTTTAGTATACAACGGGTAGGCCCAGCTATTCTTTATGTATTTGCGTTCGAACTCTTCATTTGTAAATTGGAGCAAGACTCTGTTGTCATGCTTACGCTTCTCCAGTTAGTTACGGCAACATCAAAGGCAGTCACATTCGAGAGTTTCGAAAACAAAACTGAATCTAAGGCTCTTAGTAGCTTCTCATTCAAGTTATTGTGATTCGAGTGTTTTTCGTAGTATCCTATTTCAAAGCACATGTAGTTGCCTTTCGATGGTATGCTATGTGCTTTTTGTTTCCTCTGGTAGGGCCACTGTTTGAAGGAATACCGTTGCAAACGGTCCTATGGGAAAAGCCACCTGTGCTGTTTTCCAATGTTACAAAGCGCGAAACCGCGACGGAGATGAGGGCGCAAGAAATCTGTGACAGTTTTTAGCCACTAGCAACAGCAAAACATGGAAAGCGGGTGAAGAAAGCTTCCATGTTTTATCAGATCAGGCGGACAACATTCATTTTTAAACAAGGTTCGTTTACTGTACTGTTATATTTCGAACGAGTTAAATATTAGCCAGAAAATTCTGATATTTTTCTACGAGTCCGCACTGATAAGACACAATGCATTACTATAGAACAATTTAGGGCCTTAAAATGCCATCCATACTATAAAGGTGTTGAATGATAAGTTGAGGAGACCGTAGATACTTTGTATAGAAGTAAAATAATCTTGAATGAATTAGGTTGACGTTTCTTTATCCGTATTTTAAGAGCATTTCTGAATTTCACTTAAAGGGGTTGAACATATCACCAAATATATATTACTGCAAAGTGTTAAAACGAATCTGGTAGAAAATCGAGTAAGTTTAGCTTTTAGTGGACAAAAACCTTGCACCAGAATTTAATAATAATAATTATCAAATATAAAATAATTGTAACGTCCCATAATAACTCGAGAAAATAAATGTCAAAGTTCAGAGAAATTGTGTAGACACAGGTGAATTATCATCATCAGTTTCATTTTACTAGTTGAAATATTTAATATGAACTTCAAAAGTTCTTTTCGACGTTTGTTATCGTTAGAAATGATTTCTTTTGACATTTAAAACAGTCGCACAGAAGTTTCCAATCAGTGGTGTAGACAATCTTGGTACAAAATATTGTGCAAACAATTGTGCTTGAACCTCTGGTGGATTCCGTTTTAATAACATTTTGCTTTTTCTCAAGCAATTGCCATATTAACTGTTTACGCTTTTCTTAGTCGATATTTAATTAGCTTTCAAAAGGTCTCGGACGATTCCGGAATTTCGATGGAAATTTCGACGAAATTATGAAAGAACAAGGAACCAAACTCGACAAATTTCGTTTGCACAGTATTTTATCTAAAACGAATCGGGGATGACAACCGATCAATTACAAAATTTTCTTGCGGTGCTTCTCCAGAATGGATGTATTACTGAAACTCTTCTAAAGCTTGTAGAGCTTTGATTTTCTTCAGCAATACTTAAGATAATTGCATTTAATTTCCAGCTTTACGGAACACAGGTAAAATAACCTTTAAACTGTATCGTTTTCCAACTTCAGATGGCGTTTCGAGCAGGTATCGCAATATTGCTCCTTAAGTTCAATCTACGCCAAAGATTAAGAGCCTTGATCTAGACCCTTTTCATGAATGGAACAACTTATAAATTCGTTTGTGAGTATTAAAATAAGCCTGATTAACCACGTTCTTGAGTTGATAATTCAGAAGAATATTTAGCCAGCCACAAACTAGTTAAGTCGGTGAGACCTTTTAAATCAATGCAAATTAAAGAATTGTAAATTGTAAATTGGCAGCTATTTATGAAACGGGTCTATTCGGGTAGTTTCTTTTTAACTATCTCCTGGCATAGTTTCATCCTTATTACGAAGTTGAAAGTCCTTAGGGAATATTCAAGACGTAAAAAGCTAATCAGAAAGCCGTTCAAATCACACAAGTTCATGTGGTAAGAAAAAGTAGGAAACAAAGCCGATTCCATAACTATAAGTCATATTTATAGGATTCTACTGCAATAAAGTGGTACGGTTTTATATATATTTAGGACTTTTTCTTTAGCAGCCAAGAATTCTGCACTAGTATTTAGAGTATAAACAGCGAGTTAGCATCAAGCGAGTTAGCGATCATGTTAGTTAAAATTCGTGCCGTCGTTTATGTTGCTTAGAAAGGTCAAATTTTTAGCCATGGAATTGTGCCTTCGGTATAAGTGCAGTGAAATATATTTGTTATGAGAAATGTAGATCGGGAATTTACCATTTCTCGGAATGCAAAATATTTAGCCTGATCTTTTGTAGTGAAAAAAAAAATTGCATATTTTTTTCCGTTCTGAAGCAGCTCTTCTGTAATCTAAATAATTAGTAAGTAATGTCGACCGGGAATTTTCCGTTTTCAGGATGTAAATTAAAGTATTTGGATTGATAGTTTTGTAGTCTAAAAGTCTAAAATTGGTGAGCAATAAAGTTCTCATGAACAATCCAGACATGGACCGTATTTCTGGTACTAGCGAGGGAGGTAACAGTCCTTTCCATTAAAGTATCCTGTTTCCGCGCTTTAAGATTTTGAAAATTTAACGAAGTCGTGTTTCTCGTTCGAATAGTTAGCCAACCTCTTCTAAGAGGGATTCGTCCAGCCGTGAAAATTCCACTTGAAATCGCCTGAGTAGATATCAAGGCAAAGCTTAACAAGAAAAAGGAAACCACAATTTTCAATTTTGCGTTTTGTTAAATAATTAGTAAGCAATGTAGACCGGGAATTTTCCGTTTTCGGGATGCAAATTAAAGTATTTGGATTGATAGTTTTGTAGTCTACAAATCTGAAATTGGTGAGCAATAAAGTTCTCATGGACAATCCAGACATGAACAGTATTTCTGGTGTTAGCGAGGTAGGTAGCAGCCCCTTCCATTAAAGTATCCTGTTTCCGCGCTTTGAGATTTTGAAAATTTAACGCAGTCGTGTTTCTCGTTGGAATAGTTTGCCAACCTCTTCTAGGAGGGATTCGTCCAGCCGTGAAAATTCCCCTTGAAATCGCCTGAGCAGATATCAAGGCAAAGCCTAACAAGAAAAAGGAACCACAATATCCAATTTTGCGTTTTGTTTCCAATTTAAGGGTTAACTTCCACTTTAATAAAATCGAGTCTCGCAAGGTACTCGTGACTGCTATGATAATTTCGAAGTTACGCATGTCTCTTCGCAGTTCAAAATGGAACATTTTTTTTTATTATTTGACAGCTTCAATGTGAGATTAAAAGATGATTTCCAGTCCGCACTGCGCAGTCTCAGCACCCTAATGTTTATAAGCATTACAAGTTCTCACTCGATTGAATGCAAATCGATGCCATTCGTTACGACCCACATACCTTAGCTTTGAGGCCTTTGAAATTCTTTTTTCTACAGCTTCATCGATCTTTACAGCTGCGATGTTGTTTCGTTAAGTGATACGAGAAAGAACGAAGCAAAGAGTTTCGACCGCTTCGCATCTATAATGGCGATTGTTTTGAAACTTTGAATTTACTTCATGTAAGTACTTGCAATGTTTACATTTTGTGGTGCCTTACATGAAACAAAACAGAAAACGCAAACAAACTGTCGAGAGTGCACAATATGGACTGGAAATCATCTTTAACTTCAGAGACTGGCACTATTCATTCGCACAACCAGTTCCATTCTCTTGGAGTCTACCTTAAAGGATTTTTCAAGTAATAAGCCTCGTGCAGCAGAACTGATATTAGAGTCATCTGAAAATCTGGGAAATTAGAAGCTTAGTTCAAAGGGATTTCTGGTGCTTGAAAAATATATTTCTACTTAAAAAAGGTCCTATGATTTAAAGTATCTTTTTTTCTGGCTCAATGTTCTCGCGTTATATATTATGGCAAATTTATTCGAATTTGTTTAACCTAGATAGCGGGGTATTTAATCTTGTATTTGACTTGCACAGACCTAATCAGCGATATTTTTTTTTACTTACAGACCGACTAATTTCCATGTTATCACAACGATCACTGCGATCGTCAAGATAGAAACTCAATCTGTGCGATCGTTGTCGCAACGATCGCTAAGACCGTTGAATGGCAATTTCCATATGAGCGCAATGATCAGTAAGTTAATCTTTTTTTTTCTGCGATCGTATCGACGACATGGAAACCAGCCTAAGGGTACTTTTATTTTTGGCGATAATTTACTGTTCATTATTTTTAGACCGATTTCCTTATGACATCTCTGTAAGTTAAATCAAAATAAACCTGAATTCCTTAGAAATAATGTTAAATTCCTATAGTTTTCGTAAAGATTCCAACATCGTCTTACTACAGCAGGTATCAAGTCTCTCCATTTAGTTATCATTTTTCCATGCCAGTCTTATAAAGCTGTGATCGCAATAATACCGCAATATTCCTCTCTAATACAGACAACAGACATTAAATCTGGGCCCCGAAGAGCAAATTCATATAAACTTTACGTTTAATCCCCCATTCAAGGCAATTTATTGTTTTCGGTATCAGGTCAAAGTTAATCAATGAGCCATTATGCCGGCATACAAGGATGGTGCAGCAGGAAGAGCACAAGCCTTCAAGCAGTGTATGTTCGATCTTCATTCATGTACATGTAGATATGTAATTTGTTTAATTAATTTAAATTTTAGGAATTTCACTCTATCTGTTTGAGCTAGGGGCATAGAAATTCTCCCGTGCTTCGAGAATAATTAGGGTATCTATCTTCAGTATCTATCTATCTATCTATCTATCTATCTATCTATCTATCTATCAGATCAATAGAATACCGTAAACACCCAACATATAAGAGCAAGTGGATTAAGAACATCAGGCCCTATACATAAATAAAGCACTATACATAAAGAAGGGAATTTTATTGAGGTTGACTGTTTATTGACAGGTTATGACGTTTATTTTCTTCTAATATTCGAAAGAGTTTGTCTGGCTGCTGATAGCTCACAATTTGCGAAGCTCGATAGATAGATAAATCTTCAATCTTGGTTAATTTAATTCTTCTGTGTTGTTTAGTACTTCGTAGAACTCTGAAATTTCTGTAGTTTCTCAAACAAATAAAAGGTAGTCTTTTTGTTTCTATACAACACTGATTTTCTTCATTAAATCACAATAAGTATTTCAGGTTATTCATCAAAATATTTTTATTCGTGGATCTGTTTTTATTGGAATTAAACGCTTGCTTGACGAATATAGTTGTAGTTAGAATTTATCGACAGACAAGTGGCAAGACTCCAAAATAAAATATTTATTCATTTTCGTACACGCGTCGTCGACATCTTTGCCTGGGGAATCAAATTCGCTGTGATCATGACTAAAAGAACTAGCGTTGAATAGAAAATTGATAATTTGAATACTACGATTATGAGTTGAGTCAAATGCCGTGTTTTCACGAGAGAGGTTTACTGCGGTTACTGCTTACCGAGGTTTCGTAACTAAACCACAGTTATTAGAGAAGCTGTTTACACGGAACTAGTTAACTAAAGTAGGCCGCATACAACGGACGGTTTTAGGTTTTCTCGGAAAGCAAGTGCTGCGATGTTGCCCAGAGACTATTGGAAAATTATAAAATTTCTGACTTTACTCCAATGCCGAACGCATGCCGTTGTCAATTTGCAGGCGGGAATGTCGAACCAAACTCTCCTTAAATATAAAGCTTTGTAGTAGATAAATAGTGGAAATAATATTTTGTTATCTCGCTGTGCCTCTTCCCGCAAAAAAAAACCTGAAACGGCATCTGCCGCGGAGCCTGGGCTACGTAAATGTTTACCGGTACTTCTTCTTATTTGGGACCGCTTTAAATTTTAACATTTGCTTTTCTTCTCCATAGACCTCAATTATGATTTTTTTCCCCTCCAGTTTCTCCCTCTTTGTGGTAGGTCTTCTTCTAGTTGCGTCTGCCTGTATACTGCTACTATAAAGCTACAGAGCTTCTAGCAGAAAGGAAACGCTTACGGCACTTGACGATGAAAGGGAAACAGCAGTTCGGGATTTCTTTGCCTAAACATGAGTTAATTTAGCTTTTTTTGCCCATTGACTTGAAACCTACTTATATTAGGAGGAATCTTTGTCTATTTTGCTCTTCTTTACGTGTTGAACACGTGAACACCTGCTGCCCTGACGTCGCGACAACGTCTGCTTTTCCTCGGTTAACGTCGGTTACTGAGTTCAACTGTCGACAAACCAAGGTTGGCTTACTTTTGATTCTGTCGCCGTTTACCGAGGTTTGCTATTGTGTTTATACGATTAAAAATTTCAATTCAGTGAGGTTAAAACAAAACCAAGGTAAACATCTCTTCTGAAAACACGGCCTAAGGCGCGACGAAAGTTTCGTAACCAGGTTTTGACGTTCAACCGTGTGTTGTTGTAACAGGCAACTGGCTCCGTTTCAAGTAGTAACATGTTGGCCTTTGACATAAATGACGGCAAAGCGCGCAAAATTGAAGGTTATATCGTTACTATTGGAAACGAAGAAAGTTGCTATGGCAACACCGTAATTTTAAGTCGAAAACTTTGTGACTAAAGTTCCGTCGCGCCTTACTCAACTGATAATCGTACTAATTTCCGAAAAAAAGGACAACTTCCTGAGATATACCCACAGTTTCGATTTTTTTTTTTTTCCAGGAAATTTCTGTTCCAATTGGTTTTCATTCTGGAATTTCCGGAATTTTGAGTTTAATGATTCGTTTTTCGAAAATTCAACAATTTCCGGACTTTTTCTGAACTATTCCCAGGAAATTTTTGAACTGGTTGTCCCGTCTCGAAAGTTTCGGAAGTTTTGGTTGAATGGAAAGCGCTCTGTATCCCTGATCAGTAATTATATAATATATCGTGTTATTCTCGCATTTTGATCGGTTCTTATTTATGATCCATTGGGGACAGAAGTAAAGACATCAATACCCTTTTCATGTTTTGCTTTTGTTGTTATTTTTTTATTATATAAAACAAGTAGATTCCATGTTGCCGTGCATCTGTTCAGTGATTGTCAAAATGTGGTAAGAATATCAGAGAAAATCCATTCGTGGGTTTCCTTTTATTTTCTAAGAGAGTACGGTGCTCCGCTATTGAGGAAGAAAACAATGACCAGGTCTCCTTCTTAGGCCCATCTTAACTTTAAAAACATGAAAAAAGAAAGTTTCTAATATGTCTGCCCTCGCACGGTACAGCGACCATTCTAATGATTTTGACAATGTCGGTGCAATTGACAAAGGAAACTATCGAGTTCGGAAAACTTAGGAATCATCACACACTGCCAACATCTAGCACACTGCCAGCACTAACGAAGCAGATAATAACAATACTCTATTATCCTAAATTAGTGCATTTGCTCCTTATTTTACCGTTTTTAAAGTTTTTTTTTTTTTTACACTTTGTTTTCGCGTACTGTGTAAGGTTATTCTGCTTCACTTTTACCTTTAGCTTTTAAAGGCTTTAGACTGGAAACCAAAAGATCTACTTTTTATTACATTCTTAACCGGGGAACGTTATCACACAAAGTGATAATTACAGTGAGGTAGTCTTGTGAATGCGAGTGCAATTACGAATTTACACTGCGGGTAATATTTAACTATTCTTTCAAAATTCCCCAACCCCTTATTAAGTTAGTGCAACTGAAATGAATTTTCAAATATCACGAGTAGTGTAAATCCTTAATTGCTTTAGCTTTCATACTATTACTCATAACGACTTCTTGATTGGGCCACACATAGCCGAATACAAAGAAGTAAATTTCTCACTCATGTTTACCAACAAGAAACATAATTGACACCCCACGCGTTCTTTTTTTTTTTTTAAAAAAAGAGAGCTATTCACTATCGACTCAAATTTGAATAATAAGGAATCAACTAATTCTTACAAACTTTGCTTACAGGCTTTACAATACTATGAAATATTAAAGTTAGATTTCAACATAAAAGCTTTATACTGCAGCTGCAACAAGCTGTTTATGCTCATTATCAGATTGAGTTACTGCAAGACTGTCACTGAGCCAGTGTGCGAGCGACTTATTTTGCCATTTACAAAAATACCAGATTTATCCCAAGGAGTTTGAAAAAACGTATTTAT
>Ga0126338_10002794_pt1 | contig 12095 bp, 5 predicted proteins | sample OrbCmetagenome_2_FD_92529 | JGI IMG/M metagenome (GOLD analysis project Ga0126338, IMG submission 92529) | Coral microbial communities from Petempiche,Puerto Morelos, Mexico - Orbicella C C metagenome | ecosystem: Host-associated > Invertebrates > Cnidaria > Coral | place: Petempiche,Puerto... | reverse complement strand
AGTTAATTAACTTGATTCTAACTTTGGGTTTATGTCTGTGCATAAAATCCTGGTCTTTGACCATTCAAATGAAAGCCATTAAATTTCATTTTCACGTGATAATCCTCGATCGTGAATATTTCGCTAAACTTCATTTAGTTTTTTCTCCTAGAGTTCAGAAGTACTATACTCCTGGGAGCGAAAGGGTTAAACTTGGTTCTAACGCAACGTAAAACGAAAATAAATTAAATAAAGTGACAAGATAGTTTGATCAGTTTAAGTTAAAAAGTTCACTGAGAGTTCTGAACGTGGTTCCTATAGAGAACGAGTTTTTTCGACTTTTAATCGCTTTTCTAGTAATAAATCTTCAAGTCCAGAATTTGAACAAGGCGAGTGCTAGCAAGACCTGTGCTGTGCGCAGTACTGCAGAACTGAAAGACACCTTACGCAATAGTTCTTCCCCGCAAAAGATAGTTTTTGCAATCTAATTGCAAGACTTTGAACCTAAGTCTTCCAGCATAATTTCGATAACTGACAGTTTTAAGGTTATTTTTTTTCTTTCAGACTCCACTCCGTGTGAACAGTTAATTCGCCTAGAAAATTTTGACGTAGGTACTCGTGATCGATTTCAACCTCCTAGTTTTCCTCTCAATTAAAAAAACTCCTCCTTGGGATCAAATAAATTGCCACAGTAACCGTTGAAAACCATTCTTTTTTCTGTTTTCCTTAGTTTTGATTTTAAACTTGAGATTTATTTTTATGACAGGAAAACGTGTCCTTACAAAGTTCATACTTGTCCAAGCGTGTTCCAAGTTGGATGAAGTGAGATTCCTGGCGCTTGAATACACTTCGATCTGTCGTTTTCCTTATGACCTAGGTCCATATCGATGCTTGTTCGTGAAGTGGAACTGTAAGATGTGCTCATGAAAGGACTCAATCCGGGGTGAATCTGGTGTGGTCCGGCCGGAGTGTGATGAGAATGCGCTAAAGAACCAGTCGGCATGGAAATGTTATCCAGCGCCGTTGGCCCAGGCAGAAGAAGCTGGTTGGATTCTGTTGGAAAGTACTGCGGCGCGTGAGCTACTGAAAAAAAAAAAAACGAAAATCGGAGCGAGTATTAGTCTTTATCTGGCTGACAACTTAGGAACAAATCTACTAAACCAGGACAAAAAAAACTGAAAGAACTAGCAGCTATTCAAATCAAAATGCGCTCCAACAATTCAACAAAACCCGAACATAAGAACTAAACGAACCAGCAACTATTCAAATCAATTTGCTCAATTCTTCATTGATAAGAGCCAGCAATCGTCTCCAAGACGCCTCTTTTCACGTCACATCAGTTTCAATAGGTTCCCACGTCTTTAGACGGCAAGCCTGGGAGAGTTCTTGACTTTTTGTGCGGAAAGAAAAGGCCAAAAAAGACGCCATTTTAGCGCGTTCATGTGAGATGATTATCATTCGTTGCCAGAGGTTACAACTTGCACCAAAAGCAATCTTAATCCTGCTCTTTAATGTTGCCATTCAAGCCATTTTGGTTTACAATAAAACTAAAAGAAATTCTGAAACTCTGCGTTGGTACACTGGGGTCCAATAAATTAACCAAAGCCTTGATTATTTTGCCTCCCGAAGGCGGTTTTACAAGACACAAGACTTTGATTTTGAAGGACGTTAGTGTCTTTTGTTCTACCTTGCTCGTGCCATGTCACGAATTTCTCTTTTGATAAAGGAACTGCTTTGCGAAAGGTTAAAAAAAGCTTTTCTTAGAGGAAGCGTTGCTGCAAATGATTAAACCGAAGATTTAAACAAACTATGTTGTGAAATGGTAGAGACAGGAGAACATATCAGACCTCGGGGAGATTTGTTTAGGTTGCCTCAAACGCCTTTGATGACTAAGAACGAGTTTAGAACTTCTGTGCCAGCCATTTGGCCGATTGGTCTATTGTGTGTGGTGTTCAAGTGTATTCTTTTCTCAACAATATAAAAGCCCATCTGCGCAAACCGCGAAAGATACGAAGGTTAAAATAAAAAGAAATCAATAACTTGGTCCTTTCGTGTAACAAGCGGATATTACTGTTCAGTTAAAAACAGAATATGTTAAGCTAGATTTTCGGTAAAGACGAATAAACGAATACTTGAAAAATCTATTGTTTGGTTTCTTTTCGTCACACTCTTTGCACTTTTTCCGTTTAGCTAATGTTTTATGAGTTTTTTTTTTTTGGTTGCGCCTTTTTTAATTTCTGTTCTCAGTCCAGCTACTTCTTTTAGATAAATATTATAATAGGAAGCGATTCAAATTTTCTTTTTGTTGACACTAAACATTTAACGTCCAGGAAAATTATGACAAGAGTAAAATTCCTGTCAAAAAAGCCTTCTGAATTGACACAAAATGTACATTGGACGAGTATATATCCGGTCTTGGAAATTCCAGCGGCGAGTAGTTTTATATTCCGAGGGTGCGGAGTCCAGACGATAGCAAGAAGATAATTAAAAGTTGTTTTTACCTTGATTTGGTAGATCTGTGCGCTTGTTATATGGATTGGGATAAGGCGCCGGGCGGTGACTCCTGAATCCCAAACGATCATATGGCGAGGAAGGAATGTGGGCATACGGCCTCGAATGATGATGATGCTGGTACACTGGCGAAGGGCCAGCGCAAAACCAACCGTCTGAAAAAAAAAAGATATAATTTGAGAAAAACCTCAATATCAACAAATCGTTGAAACGTACAAGATCTAAAACAGAAAAAAAAAAACACGTTGGAGGTGAAAATATCTGCACGATAACGCATACAGCGTGAAAGATGTGTGAACAAAAGTAAGGCTGATTTCTCACTTTTTCCGCCATCTTATGCCAACAAAGAACACTTTAAGCAATCTACACACTTCTTCGTAAAGGAAAGTCGAGCGTCCGCGCAACAATTTGATACGTGGCTCGAGAGAATAGGTGTGAACCGCCAGCGCGAGATTTAACTAAGTGCTATCCCCTCTGTTCGATGTTATTCGAGCATCGCAAATTCTCGACTGCTCGAAGAATTTCTCGTCTCGTGAAACCGCGGTCATGAGCGCAGCATTAATAATTTTCGACGATTTGCTGATACGCACACGTAAGCGCAAACTGCAAAGAGATGCTCTAATCGGCGAAACAGTTTGAACGTGCTCTCGAAGAGCAACACACACCATTCGATTGATCAAGTTTCAAGTGAACAATTCACAAACATCTCTTAAAATAACAAATCAATTTGTTGTGAAATAACAAACTCACATTGCGAGTATGCGGAATGTGACTCTACTGCTTGTTCCAGAGCTTCCTTCTGTTCTTGCCTTAAGGAGAAATAAAAAAAAGACATATTTAGACTTAAATACACAGTTAAGAAAATTCAAACCAAGTGTACGCAAAGGGAGGAAAACCTACCTTTCTTTCGCGTCCAGGAAAGCTTTGGCGAAAGGGTTGTACTTAATTTTAAGACTGGTAATCTGATCAAAGATAAGAAAAGAAAGCAATTTACTTTAGTTTCATTTAATTTCCTTGGATACTATTGAAAAGAGGCCTCAAGCAGTGAAATCTAATTTTCGATTAAAAAACGCCCTTACCTCTTCGTTTTGATAAGCTGTCACGGCGATGAATTGCGTCTCTGGAAATGAGTGAGAAACCACTGTTCGATTACTTTCTGGAGCACCGACACGGATGATGTGAATTCGTGGCTCATACTTGTGTAAGGAATTCAGCATGATCTGAAAACGAAAAGACACAGTTATTCAATAACTGTTTGTTTTTTTTTGTACCGAAAAAACGAAATTTAGTAAAATAAAACGAGTGATATTGAAATTCACGTGTTTCATTCAAGAGTTAATTTCTTTGTGGGCAATATAAACACAATCAGCGAGGTACCTGGACATTATTAAATTTTACCCAGGTTAACTGGCCGTAATAAAAAAAGAGAAGTGGTTTTCTTTTAGTTCGTGATTAAAAGGTAGATTAGGCGCAAAACAATATTTCTTCTGTAGACGCAATAAAACGTAACAACAAAAAGGAAATACGCTTACTTGTCCATTGCCATTTTGTTTGTTGGTCAGTTTGACTTTGGAGAACACCACAGATTGTTTCATCCAGTGTGCGCCAAAGTTTGGTGAATCAGGATGGATGTACACGCAGCTTGGTGTCGGAGGTTCTGGCTTCCCACCAGAAACCCACTCTCCATTCACGTACTTCCAACGGTGGCCCTCGACGGACACGAAATCAAGCAGGAAGGAGTACATAGCCTTAGGCTCCAGACCGGTGACGTTTATTTTAAGAACTGGAAACATCCGCCTGAGAATGAGACACCACAATTATTTAATTTGGCTCAAAATAACTTTTAAAACTTTCAGGATGAGTTAGTTACCTTCCATTCTTTGTGACGATCATCTCGTTGGTCAGCGACTTGAAGCGCCGCCATAAGTCGGCCTCGTCAAGGGTGATCTTGACATTGCTGTACTCGCTGGAGTCATCAGTATTTGCGTTCTCTGTCTCTCTTGGCCTTTCACTAGACATTGTGTTCTCAGCGGCTTGTAGAATGTGGTTCACGGAAAATGAAGTGGGTTGTTTTTTCTCCTCTGAGTGCATAGCGTGTGTTGACTCGATGTGCTTTTGCTCACAATGACCAGACCTTCACACAGCGCGAGGTACTAATAAACTAGCACAAGAACAGATGATCGAACCGAAATGAAATTATTGCTCCGTCGATTCAAGCAGCTTCCTAATTAGCCGTCAATGAATAAAAGTCACACCTCGTTCTGATATGTCAGAAAAGTAATTAACCATAGATATTTAAATCCATGCTCGCGGACCAATCAGCGCGCACGCACCACGACAACTAATTGAAATGCACAAGCAAGGAAATTTAGCAATAAACAGAGGCCGAACGAGCTTGACTCAGTGTAAAGAGGCCGACCAATCACGGAGCCGCTCAATAAACTCTTCTTTGCTTAGAGCATATTAATAATTATTGGACCGCTCTCAAAGTTAAACATACCGTACGGGGTGTGAAATGATAAGAAAACGAAAATGACATTGCCCTAAAGAAGTTTAACCTCGAGGTCAGATCTCTTAAGTAAAATCAGTTAATTGGCCAATGAGACAGACAAGGACAAGTTTATCTTTCCGTGTTTAGCCTGTTTTGTTGGTGAAACACGTTTAATGCTATTGTTATTCTTTGTGGTCTGCCTGGCAGATCCATAATTTATTATCGGCCCCTGCAATAACCTTAATTAAAGGCAATGTTCGAAGTACTTATATTATTAAACCTGACATTCTAACGCTATTTTGGTAACTGGATGCCATTCACTGACCAAGTTAGTCAGCATTAAGTTGGTTTTCCGTCATGATAGGCAAGTGTCAATTTCTAAAATGCCTTATGTGATGGTCGAGTACCATAACTAAGTAAAGGTTTGTGACCCTTATTCAAGTGATGGTGTTTAACATACGTTGCTCTAATTTTCACTCATTTATAAATGTCAATAGTTTTGCGAGTCGCTTCTCGACACCGTTCGTAGGGGCAATCTGTTTGGGAAACAATCACCCACCAGTCGTTTAATATAAGGGGCGAGAAAAGCTGTTAAGCAAAGTACACCGCCTGGAGGCAATAACGCAGATTCTCTTTTCCTAAATAATGGCGGCTTCTTCTCTTAGGCGGTAAATTATAATTCCTAATCCACAATAGACCACTTATACGGATCTCCGTTGGTTTTTGTTTATGGTAATTTTAACACAATGTGTTTATCTGACCGTCGTGGACAATGGGGGACGATTTGGCCCGCTCTTGAAAGAGAAAAAGCCGCCCACAAGGGGTTAACCCGTGCTTCAGCCAGACAGAGTGCGGGGCTGACAACGAAAAAAGGCCGTCTTAGGATAATTCATGGCAATTATCGAAGACTCTTAAAAACCGCGACCAGTAAACCTTTAGATTCCCAAACACGCACCCTTTTGAGTCTTCTCTTTGGAGTAATTGAATTAAGATTACTCAGGTATAAATATAGAAAAAGAACTGTGAAAGTTATCGTCGATGTCCAAGTTCTGTCGCTTGTTTTTTCAGATATCTCGTACTCTGTTGCTCTTCCGTTGGGATTAGCATCTAAAAACCACAAATAAATGAAGATTATGACAGCGGTTGGGTTAACTCATTTCTCAATTTTTGCAAACAACTTCGATACAAAACAAGAAGACCCAAAAAGATGCAAAATAGTCATTGACAACAACAACAAAAAACAACACTTGAAAATTTATTTTATCAAAATGTCGTATCAGTTATTGATCCAAAAAGTAGCCTTTATTTAATTCGTTTTCTCAATTTTGATGATTGCAGAATCTTTTATTTATCTCTCCCTAATTGGAAATGGTGTATTTGTCTAAAATAACATTCGAGCGGAAACTTCAAAGAAATGACTGGAATTCAGTTAACTGATTACCATATTAAATGAATTTCATAGTTTAAGCTCTAGTTTAATCATTTTCTTTTTCCTGGTACTAAAAAAGGTTCCGTTTCGTTTATTTTTACTGTCTATTTAAATCAGTGCATGATATCATTTAACATACCCTCCTACAAATTATATACAGTTTCATGGGCTCTGGTAGAGTCAGTGAAAATCGGGCCAAAAAAAAAGTGGGTGTTATTACGTAACGTTGCACCTCACCACAAGCAAACATACGTTAGCCTGCCAGTTTGCCCGCAAGATAAGACAACTCACTGCTACTACTTAGCCTAGAACTATTGTTTTCCTATTTCTTTTGCACTTATACACGAGGAACTTTGCGAAAACCCGTAGGTCTGCTAAGAACTGATGTTACCCCCAAGTGCCGGCCTTTAAATTAAATGTCGATGCGACAGCGTGTCTTCACGAATCTTTCACGGGACCAGCAGCGACCGGGGCTTTTTTGCAAACGGCAATATCGAGAGAAAGGCAAGACATTCTGTTTTATTTTTGGTTGAATATGTTATTTTCTCTTAAGCTTAAGATTACGTGAAATATGACTTCTTCGTGCATTTTCACTACCTGGTACTTATGTTTGTCGTGTTTTTGCGCATAGCAACTCAAGTACCACGTCACACGTTTCGATACTGGGTATAATCCATATGAGAAAAGAAAAAAATATTTATTTAAAAGTTTAATTCTTGGAATTTTGAAGGCTTTTATTTAAGCTCCGTTAGATTTAATGTCATTACAAGCCTTGAATCCTTAACTTCTATGCTTTAATCTCCTTATTAGACATAAAGAACAACTCCACAAAATTAGAAAATATATTTAAGTTATCTGTTTATTCACCGTAATTTTCATACGACGTTTTTAATATTTTGGATGAAAAGAAACTAAATGAAGTAGTAAACATTTGAAGAAGACACCCTTATGTTATTTTTGACGTTGAAGGAGTTTTTTATGGGCGGTTGCTTAAACGTTCTCGTAACAATCTGTTATTATTTCAATTAAAATCTTCCTAAACATGACTAAAAGATAACTTACATTTTCCCAGCATAATAATAGGATGACCTTACAACTAATGCTTTGCTTTAATTGTTGGTTACTTGCTCATTTAACATAACACAAAAAAGGCAAAAAAGTGAGAAGTTCCTCCTGGCGCCAGGAGATTTAGCTGCTTATAATGACAGCCCGTTTCCATCATGCAAAGTCGTAATTTAACGTACCAATGTACTAAAAAAGAGCATCTTCAAAACAAAAAAAAAACAAAGAAAACACTAAAAATCTGAAAAAAAACCGGAATTTCTAGGCGCCAAAGTGACTGAGTGTGCTTTGTTCTAAAACCGGGGACATTACCTCCTTCTATTGAAATATTGTGTTTTCTTGTTGTCGAAGTCCTAAAAATTGGAAATAATAAAAGAGACAATGGTAAATTAGTTATGCTCAGTTCTCTAAATCATTTTCATTTTCAAGCCTTTTTTTTAATTAACAAGTCTTTCGTTTTTTTCCAGGGCAACGAACAGACCCGAAAAGAAGGATGACAAAAAGTGTTAATTGAAAAGCACCATGTTCTAATCTGGGCCTCTTTCAAAAATATGCTTATCACTGGTAAAGGTAAAAAAAATCATTTTGGAAAAAATTGAAATCTCACTAATAAATGTTACATTTTTAATAATCATTTTATGTTTTGGCCTCAAAGCTTTGTTAATATTAAAAATCGCTAGTCTTGTTATATTCCAAGCAGTGTTAAATACAATACACGTTAACGAGTGTCTTTTAGAACAGGCCATTTCACATTAAATAGAGCTTCTTGCGGCATGGACCTCTAATTTAAACCAACTCGTCCAGAGCCTGCAAAACAACTGGTCCATAATGGCTGCAAATTACGGAGGGATTAATGTTTACGACCGATAATTGCCGATGATCAAATAAACAAAGCACAATATTAAGAATTTCAAAGTGACCGACAAGAGAGCGGGGCTTATTATCCCGTCTAAGATCTTAGTGTAAAAAGGTTTTATGTTTTAAATCACCATCCCACAAAATTTTTCTCATAAGGAGGCACACAAAGGAGTACTTAATGCATTTCTTTTGCGTAGATTCTGATCGGCCAATTGTGGTGCGTTAAGATTCTAACGTGGCGCCGAGGCTATGGGTTCCAAAAAGTAGCTGAGAAATCGCATTGATATTGGGGCGCAATTAGACAATTTCCATTGTTTTATTCCGCTAATCCTCGGCGCCAGGTAAGAATTTTAATTTATCAAAATTGACCTATTTAAAGCCATTCAATTTCAAACAAAGATGGCAACAAAGAGCCACGTGTAAAGGACTTGGCAAAAACAATCTTTTTCTCATGAAAAGGTACACTTAAGCGTTTTCAAAAGTAGGTAATTTCTTTTAAATCAGTTTCTCCGAGGAGCTGACTTGTTTGAAAATAACTTTTCCTTCAAAGACAAACGGCTTCTAGCAGACACACTTGAATAAACTATGGGCTCTTGAAATCTCGCTGCAACCGTGAATATCCATACTGATTAAAACAAGTAATTAGTAAAATGGTCGTCCATGAAAGGTAGGCGGATGTATATTAAAAGGATTACAATAAAACAAATTCACGAGTTGTATTTGTTACATAACAGGCAAAATGAAACTAATATTTCAGTGCCAGAGAGCTAAGGGGTTTTCGCAAATAAAGCGGCACGGTCACGTTCGCTTTGCGTAACACAATTACGTAGAAACAAATCAGTGGTCGCTAATTCGAGTAATCAGGGACAGCGCGCCCTTAAAAATTGCTACATTGAAATTCAAACTGGATTTTAAGTCATTTTGGCAGGGACAAAGTCGTCGAACTTTTCTTCGTTTGTTCTCACTGCATTTGCAATTTTTCCTCACAAATAATAAATAGGAAAAAGTTAATGAGAATTGGCAGTGGTACATCTATGGAATGGCTGTTCGTCCACTGTTCCCAGATCAAATTGGAATCTTAGTTACCAAACGATTCCTGACGTATGCGTTGTGTTGACAAGGAAACGTGTCGGCAAACTGCTCTCGGTGTATTTCAAAGCGCAAAAACAGTCATAACGACGCTGAAGAGATCAATTCTTTGTTTGCACCTTTGGTGTAAAATTTAAACTCCTATCCAAGGCAATATAATTGGTGTAAAATACGTCCCAATGTTGGTGTGTTTTGGGCTTTGATTAGTTGATTACACTTTGTCCGGCAAATTAAGGAAATATTGCAGTTAAAAACACGTTGACAAAATTGTACAGGCTGTTCCTAGTCCTTAAAAGAACATACATTGAAGCCATTGTTTGCGTAACCAGCGAGTCTTGTTCGCGTTAATACCTTTGTTTCATTTTGTGTTATATTTTACTAGTTTTACCGTGACTTGGAAATCCCAATATAATTTGCTATTCAGCAACAGTGTTTTCTCTAAATTCTTTTCTTTTCTCTGAGTCGAGAAGCTCATTAAAGTACAACGGTTGTTAACGATTTCGTTCTCTAGTACTTTGGTTTGTCATGGCTAAAAAAAAGTCTGCTGACAAAAATATTACCTGCATTGTTTGTGTTTCAATTTCCCGTTCAATTACGGACCATAACGAAGGGTGAGTTGACTAAGGATTGTTTTATGCCGATGAAAAGACTGATGCAACCTCTTGTTCGCCTCGAATGAAACTGATAACAAGGCAAAGGTAAACTACAATCCTATCTTTGTTTCAAGGTTCCTTGTATGCGGTTCAACGGCAAATGTCAAGAATCAAAGCACTTTCTGTGCATGTTGTTAGTTAGAGGTCGGTTGTGATGGTTTACACAGACTCGTTGGATTCCGATTTTAGCACTGACTGATGTCCTTGAATCGTTTTCGTGGGCGAGATTCTTTTACATGTATCACCGTGTTTCGCTCTATCTAGGAACATAAAAATTTTTCCTTGTGAATTGTTTGGGCAATATTACGGCATGCAACTCGCCAAAGCTTGCATCTACACATAAAACGAGATAGATTCCGGCGGTATGAGCCACTGCTACTTTGAAGAAACTTCACAGAAAGGTTCCTTTAAAGAACATGGAACTTTTTACTGCCAAATCCAAATCGGTTCCAGAAAATCCAAAGTTGGTTCCAGCATTCAGCCAATCAAAATAAAGGTGCACGCGCCATCGATCAAATTGTATCACCTCTGTTAGTTTGGCTGTCTTTCAATTTTGATTGGCTGGTCAATCCAAAGATTGTTTCAATTTTTATGAGATTTTGTGTTGTTTCCAACAATTCGCTTAACACCTCCTGGATCTAAACCAATTTACCAATTGGGTCCCACCAATCCATGTCAGCCTCTTTCTAAACCGTTATTTGGTTCGAGAACCGATGCTTTTTTTTTTGTTGTTTTTTTTTTTGGGCGTGATTATTTCTAGAAGAGTACATGTACGTACGACTTCTTAAGACTATTCAACGGATGGTTGGTCGTATACCCAAACAGAGGTAGTGATCACATTGCATCAACAAACAATAAATCTCTCAATTTTTGGTTTTTAACATTCCAGTCTTTCCAACGAGAGGTGTTGAGAAGACAAAAATGCCACTCTCAATGAATTTGGAAGTAGAGTTTCCGAAATCGCCCGAGGATTACAAACTGGAGCTGGTGGTTACGGTTGTCAACGTGAAAAAAGCCTAAAGAACTACAGCTTTGTTGCGTCGGAGGATTTAGCACTGGTTGTGCTTATCGATGACACGAAATAAACAAAGAAATGCTTCCAAAAGAACATAAACCTCTCAAACCAACCTGCTGCTGTTAGGCTTGGCCGTTGACTATTTTCAAAATATGGTCTAGTTTTTGAACTGGGACTATCGAGGGCAAGACTATATAATGATAGGACAGAGGATTTGGATCAGGGATCCTCAGATTTGAAATCCAGCGCCCTAAGTTATTCAGACACAACGACTCTTTTAATAAGCATAAGAAAAGAGAGATTATAAACGGTTTAGGCTGAGACAGAGTCTTTCTGCCTGAGCCACCTTGCCATCATCACTGCAGCTCTTCCTTTTCAGCTATTCCTCCTTCGTTATATCATGGCTCCTAATAGAGCACTTTTCACGTGACTGCCGAAAGTAATTCGCGATTCCTGTAGTACGGCATAACTTCGCTCGTGTTTGATTCGCGCCATTTTTTTATCGACTCAGAGATAAAACCTGTCAACCTGTAGGCTTCTCGCGGCGGCTATACTTATTATTGTCTTGTGTTTTGATTGGTTCGTTGACTTATCTCTCTCCTTTTTGATTGGCCACAATATTTACCTTAGATATACTCAATAAACCACTCTAGAGCGGTTGTCGCAAAATCAAGACCAAAGTAATCACTCTAGCCAATCACAAAAGAACACATGCAGACAGTCCAGTGAATTAATCAAAACTCGAAGCGCGGGAGAAACTGTGCGGGTGAGTCACAATTAGTCAGTTTGGTCTTACTTCTGATTGGATGACAAAGTCAGTAATAGTAAAGTAGTTTATTAAAACTCTCTTGCAGTAAAACAACTGAATCAACGAGTACATTTTACAATCTTAAATTATCTAAAGTACAGTAATTTACAAATATAACAGTGGTACTATCAATTGAGTCACAAAAAATATTTAAATGTAAAAAAGTCCTCTACTCTCTTTGTCGTGCAGGCCTGCATGTT
>Ga0126338_10002792_pt1 | contig 12097 bp, 11 predicted proteins | sample OrbCmetagenome_2_FD_92529 | JGI IMG/M metagenome (GOLD analysis project Ga0126338, IMG submission 92529) | Coral microbial communities from Petempiche,Puerto Morelos, Mexico - Orbicella C C metagenome | ecosystem: Host-associated > Invertebrates > Cnidaria > Coral | place: Petempiche,Puerto... | reverse complement strand
CCCTGGCAGCCTTCCTTTTGTTCAGCTAAAACACAGTCTAAATAGCTTTTCCTCACAACTAGAAACTAATCACGTGTTGAATAGGCTTGCCACTTCCATTTCATAATGTAAAATGCAGAGGTATTGTGATATTCCTGGTTTTAGTACAGGTTCATTAACCTTGATTTGGTCACAGTAGGAAAATTTTGCTTTCATTTTAGTCGTGTACTTGGTAGCATAGTTGATTATGTCAATGCCAACCCTAGCGCATGCCTGGCAGTTAAACTATGCCTTGTGTGATGTGCAGAATGAGTGCGCACTAATAGCAGCATTTAGATCTGCACATGCACCAGGATTCAACATGTTCCTGGGCCACAAGGCATTCAAGTGGTATTACATGGTCAACATTTTCCTCAAGCGTGTGAGTGTCAAGCACGGGGACTTCACTTAGAGGTTGTTTTCAAGTTGTTTTCCTCATCGTTCTTTTCTGCAAGTTTCCTACCAGCTTTTTCTTCTTCGAATGTTTGGAAATGAAACATGTTCTGGGGAATTCAACAAACAACAGCTTGGCAGCCATGTTGGATCCAGGCCAGCCTTGTCTTCGGCTCCGCCAACCTCATTAGTTTAACAGGTTCAGTGCTCACGATGCCTCAACCTCTGACTCAACAGGTAATATCATCGTGCCTTCTTTTATCTCCACATATTGCACGTTAGGCAATTCTGCATTATCCACTCCAGCTATTGTCGCAGTGCCACCTTTGTTTGATGCTCATGGTGCCACGAGCAGATCGCTGTCTGCTTCTATCTAGTCTTCCACTCCATCGTTTTATTTAGGTTCTTCAATCTCATTCACATCATCACTAAATAGGCCATTTATGTTTGGTCCAGAGTACTCCCCAATTCCTGAAAAGCATGTGACAAAGATCAGGTCAGGCCAGTTCGTTGATCTAGCCCACTTGTCAGCTGAAAACCTGAAAGCTATGGATAAAGAGCCCCAAACCTACCTGCAAGGAGAACTTCTTGTTAAGTCCTGCAAAAAAAGATTTTAAGAAATTACTGACATCATAGCAACATTGTTTTCTCCTGGATTCTCTGCAGTGCTCATCCATCCAGGTGGCTGGACTAAACTGAGTACAAACTTCTCATCTTGAAGATGTCACGCCAACTCCCAGGTAGCCTGGCTTCATCATGACATCGCCTTCAAAAAAGATGCCGCCACATCAGGTTTGGCATATTGGTCTCGCATGAATCTTGACATGTATAATTTCCACACTCGTGCATCACTGCCACAAACCAACCTGCCATCTAATGCCCCATTGCTAACCTCAAGAGTCGTGACTAGCTTGTCCAGTTTTTGTTGATCATGGAACGATGGTACCTGCCATTGCCATTTGGCCAATGCCGTTACCACTATAGCTGCGAGAATTGTGGAGGTGAGCACCCTTGCATCAACTGTACTTTTCTGTCCTTGAGTCAGCAGTTGTGGTCAGCTACCCCTCTTCCCCTTACACCAGTGGCATTGATATGGTAGCCAGATCGTTCCACACTACAGTATGTTCCAAGAGAACTTTGTACATAATGTTGATATTCCCTGTTCCATTCAGAGTTCAAACTTTGTGGTTCCTGTGTCTTTTACTGTTCTTACATCAACAAGACTCCATTGTCAAGCCTCTTTTCACTCAGTTCCAACCTCTCATCCTTATTTATCTTCCATCATGTGCTCCCTGCAGCAAGGTCTGGTCTCTCCTTCTAGGGTTACTCCAATAAATTCTTAGGCATGAACTGTGCTTCCATCCCAATCAGGCTCAGGTAGATTTTGTGATTTCCGGTTGCAGCATTGGTTTCCTCTTGGTTTCAACCCTTTGGCAGTTTCAGCCTGCAGTTATTGACCATTATCTCCACATAGAACTTGAGAAAGGCCGTGTTGTAGGTCCCTTCTCAATATCCCCTATCCCAAACCTCCATGTTAGTCGCTTTGGGATCATCCAAAATATCAGCCTGGAAAATGGAAGCTTATTTCAGAGTTATGTAGCCCAATAGGCCATAGTGTCAATGATGGAATTCCAAAGACACCCTTTTCTGTGCAGTACATAAAGGTAGACGATGTTATCAATGGGATCATGTCCTTTGGAAGAGGAACACTTCTGGCAAAGTTTGATGTGGAGTGCACGTATCATAATGTCCCTGCCCATTCTGATGATCATTATTTATTAGGTATGAAGTGGCGGGGGAAGTATTTCATTGACTGAGCGTTACCCTTTGGTTTACATTGAGCTCCATACATATTCTCGTCCATTGCAGACCTTCTTGAGCGGACTCTCAAACTTAATTATGGCTTAAGCTTCTTGTTACACTATCTGGATGACTTTCATACCTCGGGCCCTACTAAATCTCCAGTTTATTAATACTTGTGTTCCTTTGTTTGCCTTCCACAGGACAAGATGGATCGCATAACTGCGCTTCTGAAATCCTGGTCACTAAAACAACTTTGCACAAGGAAAGGGCTGGAATCCCTTATCAGCAATCTCCAAAGTGCATGTAAGGTTATTCCTCAGGGTCACACCTTGCTGTGCCATTTGATTAACCTGCTGTCAGCCTTTCGATGGGATGACCATCCAATTAGGCTCAACCAAGACTTCCATTTAGACCTCTCCCGGTGGCTCGAGTTTTTCCAATCCTGGGATGGTGCTAGTTTCCTGCTTTCCCCACAGTGGGCTCCTTTACCAGAGTTTCGTACATGTTTCTTCAGATACAGCAGGGGCACGTGGATATGGCACCATCTTTGATAACGAATGGTTTATGGGTGAGTGGTCCTCCACACAACAGCCATTGTCGATCATGTATAAGGAGCTATTTCTAGTGGTTGTTGCATCCCATTTGTGGGACCACTGTTGGACCACAAAACGTATGGAGAAATTGCCACAAAATGCACATGATAACATGGCAGTGGTCAGCATGTTGCATTCGGGCACCTCAAAGGATCCAAACATGATGGTTCTTCTTCGTCACCTTTCTCTTATTGCAGCTCGTCATTCATTTGCCTTTACTGCCTCTCACAGGGCTGGTATAGACAATTCCGTTGCTGATGCCTTATCCCATTTTGACTTTCAGCATTTCAATCGTCTCGCACCACAGGCAGTACCTCAGGCAACCCCAATTCTGCCATCACTGCTTGTCCTTCTTCCCATGATTTGACAGACAAATGCCATTTCTACTTAGCTAATGGCTTGGCTCCCTCCGCTCGTCAAGTTCACGGCTCAGCACAACACCAGTTCTTAGAATTTTGTAGCCAGGACTCACCTTCTGATAGGAATCAGCCACTGCTTCCAGCGAAGGAACAAACTTTGATGCATTTCTCTACCCTCTTGGCAGATCGGCTTCACCACACTTCCATTAAAGTTTACTTGTCAGCAGTCCATTCCTTACACATTGACTATGGCTTCCCAGACCCACTCACCAACTGTCTCCAACTTCAATGTCTCTTGTGGGGGATCAAATGGCACCAGGGCTCTAACCTGCCTCAGCGACAGCCAGTGACTGCAGATCTAATGTCAGTGCTGCACCAGTCATTAGATTTTGCCAATCTTGACAATGTCATGCTTTGGGCTGCCTGCTGCTTGAGCTTTTTTGGCTCCCTCAGAACTGGTGAATTTACAGTAAATGGAACTTTTGATCCTACTTTGCACTTGACATTGGCTGATGTACAAGCACACTACTCCATGAATCCTTGGAGTTTCAGAGTTTTTATCAAATGTTCAAAGACGGACCCCTTCCATAAGGGCTGTTTTATCTTCTTGGGTCGTGGTTCCTTCCCTCTCTGTCCAGTGGTTTCTTTGTCAAACTACCTTCATCTCCATGGACCAGGTGTCAGACCACTCTTTATTTACCAGGATGACACTCCTCTTTCAAGGTCTCAGTTCTTGTCATTTCTCCAAACTACCCTACAGTCTGCAGGCATCCCTGGCAAGTATTCAGGTCATGGCTTTAGAGTGAGAGCTGCAACTACTGCTGCCAAGAAGGGCCTCCCTGACCATCTTATTAAGTAGCAGGAAAATTTGCATGGCAAGTATATGGGCTCATCTACCCCCCTTTATTTTGCGGTTTTTCTTTTCTGGGTGCCGTCAGAACTGGGCATTTTGGGGCTCTCTCTTCTCCCACCATGAGCCCCCTTTTCTCTGAGCATTGCCAAGCCTGCTCAGAGATCCTCTGGCTTGGCATGGGGGCTCATGGCTGGGTTGCCAGGATTTGCCAGTGGTCTCCATCTAGGAGCTGGCTGCCAATAGTGGAAGCCCCTGGATGTCTCGGGCACCCAACCTCCACTTCGTGAGGCAGTTGTTAACTATATTTTCTGTAATTAGTTATAATTAAAAGCAAGAGAGAGTACAAATAAAGATTGTTGTTGTTTTTGTTATTGTAGGGGTCAGAATATACAAATTTGTCACTCACTCAGGTGTAAACTTATCAATATGTCAACCACCAATATCAATTATTTCAGGATATGCCAATTTGTCACTTGATCAGTTGAAAACAAATCAATATGGCAATGACCAATATCAATTTTTCAACGTATCAACTGCAGGCTGCAACATAATGCAATGAAATATTGTTGGACTTTTCTTCATTCTGACTGATTGATACTCATTGCAGTGAGCACTTGTTACTGAGTCATTGCTCAGTGTATAGCTGTTTGGAAGACTAAATGTGTGACTATGTGTGTAGAGAATAAATGTGAAGATTCTTCAACGTATTGAGACATTTGCTCATCAATCTACCAAGCTCGCAGGGGGTTTACAAATTCCACTGGCTGAATAGGAAACACCAGTACTGCAACTTATCAACCCATAATACCTAACCAAAACATTCTTGCGGCCAAGTACAAAATGCAATTAGAAGACTTGTCTAATGCTAACAGTGTTACAGAAATGAAGAAGTACTCAAGCAGGTAAGTCCACTCAGCTCATTAAAAAAAAAAAGAAATAGGCAGTTGAGGCCTGTATGTGGCTGCCTTGAATATATAGATAATTGGCTGAACTCCTCTTTTTGATAGCGGAAAGGAAAGTGTTCAGAAATTTGCATTTAGTAACTGCAGCAGTTCTTTTCATAGCTTCATCTTCATTACGCATTCAACAATAATCTACAATCTGTCTAAGCATTGTTTGTTAGTTCACATACTACAGGGTTTTCCCTTACACGCAAATGCGCACCAGAGACACACTGTTTGGATGCAAAACAGCAAGGAGAACAGGTCTTCTTGGATGCACATGGTTTAGGATGGTAGTTTACTACTGACTTAATTTAAACCTGAATAGGTCTGCGAAAAAATCTTTTGAGAAAGGCAGTTAGAATTTGGAATCTTTGTTCTCTTTTCTTAATCCATCTTTCAACCTTCAAACCTGCCACATTAACTCCTTTGAATCGACTATTGCAGCGCCACATTTTGTTTGAATCGTTCTCAAGCTTGCTCTTGCTATAAACTCCTTGCAGAAGCTTGGGAATTAGTGCTTGATTGTGAGGTATTCAGGGGCACAATGCAATATGGCGGATTCAGAATTACAGCCCAAGAAAAAACAAGGAGTTTCTTGCCAGCTTGGCTTCAGTTCAACCAGCTAGTACGCAGTTACAGAGCTATGAACTTTGAACAGTTTATAAGCACTCGTATCCAAGAGTATAAACATGTTCATCCTCATTTTGGGCAGCTAGCTTTGATCAGTCCTGTAATCCCAGTATCAAGTGCTCCTTGTGAGCAAGGTTTTTCTGTCCAAAATTCAATTAAAACCAAGCTGAGAAACAGACTTGATCCTGAATGGTTGAACAGAATGATGATGGCAAGACTAGTTGGACTCGCTTTGAAGATGTTGATTTTCTAACAACAGCAAGAGCATTCAGCACCATGAAACCTAGGCAAAAGTGAAAAGTTTTGAAGTTACTAATTTGTTTCTTGAATCTTGCACCCTGCTTTGAAAAGAGATACCACTGTGGTAACCTAGAGAGGCTACTTCCAAACCAAATTTCAAAATAGCTTGTGAAGTTTCTCTTCAGTAGCATTCAAGTTTTTGAGTTAGCAGAGTTTTCTACTGTAGCTTACAATGTCATGTATATCTTTCTGACTGAGTTTATGAATCAGTGAGAAATACCTTTAGTACTTTGTTCCTTTTTGATAGGAAAACATAACAGAAACTGATTGAATAAAAGATATTTTAATTTATTCTTGGGTGCCCATACCATATTACTGTACTGTGCAGTGCAATATACTGTTGAACCTTGGTTTCACTATTTTTGGGGAGGGGGAGGCATTGGGGTAGGCTCACCACTTTCTGAGGGGTCGCTACTTTCAGGGTTTGTTACTTTGGAATTTTTGCAGTATGAAGGGTAACAAATGCAGTAGCCTCCAGTTGGCTTCAAAAGATAAACATGACTGTCTTTGAATAATTATTATCTCTTCACACTGCTTAAAGTTTTCCTGTTCCCTTCTCATAACAGATGTTGCTCATAAACAAGCACATATCCATGCATATTTCTGCAGCAAATGGAGGCTACTTACCACCATTTTGGCTGGAGCACTTTGCATTAAGGAAATTCTGAATGTTTCGACCAATAATAAAATTGATGGGTATATTAAATATAGGATGAATTTGTCTGAAAAATGTCAGTTGTTGCACAAAAATCACATAAAGTTGTAGTGGTGTTTATCAATACCTCACATTAGTGTAAAAAGTCATGTAAATCAAGATTTACACAGCAAATATGTGTATTACATAAAGGTGTAGTAATCTCCTGTTGTAGTAATGATTTGACAAGTGTCTATCTTCATGATTTGTTTACAACTTGTTCATGTTACAGTGCCTGAGTCATCACTAGTCATCTCTTGTATGAAAGTATTGGTAAGATGCAGGCGATGATGAGAGAAAGGCAGAGAATAGAAAGAGACCTAGTGTCTACTCTTCTTCCAATGATTCTTTGGTCTTACAATTTTTTATAGGAGACGACCAGGGACAAGTCATTTTCTATGTAAGCCCAATGCTGACAATGATTTTTTTTCCACAGGAAAACTTGACATCACTTCTAACTGATGATGAAATGCAACAATTAATAGAAAATTTCGATAGACTGGATGTTAACCAAGGTAACACAGTGGAAGAAAGAGTTTTTGGACCGAGTGGGGTACTTTTCAGGGAATAATCGGGCATGAAATAATTTTAAAATCAAACAAGCACACAGCAAAGGCTGATTGAAATTAAGATTACCCTCTGAACTCTTAGTCAACATTACATTTTTTTTCAAAAGTTTTACAAACAGTAGCATTAAACATTAAAAGGAACATGGGACCAATGTGCAAATAGCATACAGTGTCCACTTACAGGCATCCAGTTGCAAAAGTTATAATTCCAGGATACCTGCAATTGCAAAAACCCATGGGATCAGGTACCAATTAGGTGATAAATAAGCATGGGGAAAACCTATCAGAATCAAGAACTTTGTGAAAGGTACAATTATTGGTAATGATATCATTATGTGGGAAACAGTTGACTAGGGTTACTTAAAGTATACACTGATGCTCTTATGGGTCAGCTTAAATTGATGCTTAATGCTCTTATGTCGCTGTTCTTGCTTCATTGTGGTAAACAAAAAATATGCATGTAGTCACTACATACCTGTACTTAAAATGAAGAATTGGTCCATGCTCACAAGTATCTAGTGTGTTATGAATGCATTCTCTAGGGAGTTTGGATAGCACTCACAGAGTTTAACAAAAATGCATGAGGTGCGCAACCAAGTGTATAGAGACACTTGGTAGATGCAGAGCTAAGCGTGTGAACCAATTGGTTTGTGCTAAAAAATATATTCTTTTAGAATGTGAGTGAGCAAGCAAAAAAAATCTGCTTAATAGCAACACGGGAGTGCATCCATCTTGTTTATGGATGCACACTCCATTGATCAGTTTAATTTTGAAGCTACATGCACCTTTCTAAGGCTCCATTCCATAACTCACTGACCTTTTGATTGAATTCCTTGTGAGCAGACACTCAGGTAAATGAGGATGAATATCTACGATACAAAACATCCCAGTACAAGGATATGCATCATGAGCACATGCCAGCATATATGGAAGAGGAGACTCGAAATGAGGTGCTACCTCTTGTTTCATATCAGAGATTATGTTTCAATATTAATTGTAGATCCAGTCTCTTTATACATGTACTCATGCCACTTTTATAATGTCATGAAGAATGACCCAAATTTGTTTAATTGGAAGCAGTTTAAATTGATTGAAGGATCGTATATTAAATTGCTGTTAGCAACCAGTGCAGGGTCATGTTGCATTCTTTGAAAACATATGATATTTGGGCACAAGTTGAGAGTATTTTTTTCTCACTTATATTGTAGCGGAGCTCTGGCGGCCCAAAGGGCGGCCAAGTGGAGCCCCATACCCATATGGAAAGGGAAGGAAACCCATAAATTGATTTTCTCATGGTTACCATAGCTAGCGGTATTGCTCATAGGTGCGTACGCATGACGGCGGAGTCGGGCAAGATGGTGGCCATACTCCAGCTAATAGGTTGACAGAGACATGCAACCTTGGTTTGTAGCGTCCCTCTTTAATATTGGACATCATGTTATGGTCAATGGACACCTGTCAAAACAAGGTATCCGCTGACCAGTATTACGTGACCATATCGTTAGCTCAAGTTTAGAGCTCAACGAGGTCACATGTTTTTTTGAAGTTCATGGCTGACCAAGTCTGGTTTTTGATTGGATTGCAGGCTCATGCCATATTAACTTGTTGTAAACATGCCGGCCAGGTTGTTTGGAAGCTGGTTAACGCTAACCCAGGATTATAAAAGTTAACCGAAGTATATTTTTTCTTGTGTACAAATATTTTTCACTACTTTTGTTTTGTGTATTTTGAGGACCTTGAGATTATTCAAACTTGAAACAGATTGGGCCAAACAGCATACGGTAAACGGAAAACCTCACCGTAAAGTCACAAAACCCAAATGGAAATTCTCGCTTATCCTGAGTTAGCTTAATCAGGCTTTGAACAACCCGACCCAGGAGCTCCACTTTTAGGCCTGGCTAAATCTATTAGTGGCAGGTCAATAAAGAGGATGAAAGACTATAGGTACTTCTCAACTTACAGTTACAAATGTATGTTATTTCTAGTTTAAACGAATGGACAAGGATCAAACTGGCACAATTGATTGGTGGGAATTCCTTAATCATGAAGCATTGAAAATTATCAGTAAAAACAGGAGTAAGGTAGGAAAAACTCTTTTGTCTTGTAAACGTGCTATCGCTATATTCACAAGCAGTCCAGCTGAATTTCTGAATGCCGTTGTCATGGATAATTTTATTATGACAAAGAAACAGACAGTTGCACATAAAACAAAAACACATCACAACACAGTGTGGGTTATTGGCCTCAGTCGTAAATTAATGAAGGAAAAAATAAAGTTTAAAAATAAATATTTAAATATATCCACTCTCCCAATTGGGGCTTTTAATGGCCAATGAAAACAAATGATGAAACAAATAATATTAACGAACATAACATGGCTAAAAATCTGGTAGAAAACAGACCAGTTGGATATTTTACAAACATGGGCAAGGAGTTGGACTCGGAACTACCCCAAACAAAACCAGCTAGCTGTAGTCAGTATGGGACTTGAAACGGCGACCTTTAGATTTCAACTCTTGTGCCCTAACCACTGTTACGTTGCCTCCATGGCAACACAATGATTGTTTAGTAGTGCGACCACTGAACCCCTCCACAAAGTATCAACAAATGATAATTATACTCTGATTCCCATGTTTTCCTGAAATCTAGAACCTCTTAAAAGAGTAAGCTTTTCAGTCTCTTCCTCAGCTTCTACCTTGTGTTGAAACAAACTTAATATTGGGATCAATTTGTTTCTTCTGCAATTTCAAAATTTTTGATAATAATTACAACATCTTATTAATCAGTGACATCAATGGCAGCAATGTCATCAATAAGTAATCAATGAGTGATCAGATGATTTGGCATTGATTTTTGCCATTGATTAATGAGTGATCAATGAATAATCTTAACAGGTCACAAATTTTTCAATCATCACTAAGTCACTGACTGCATTGAGTAGTCATTGATTAGACATGGATATAATCTTGTGGCTACACAAACCATACCAAAACAGAAATAGTAAAACCAGTATTTATTGTTTAGATCACCAGAGATACATTAACGAAGCTTTCACTGAAGTAGGCTTTTGAACCATTTCCTCCCACAGCCATGCCTGGTCCTATACCTGTATTGTTATTTTGTTCCAAATATAGTTCTTCCTGGCTCTGTTATTGTTGGTTGTTATTGTGATTAATTTAAAAAAATGAATAGTTCCCTGAAATCAGAGAGTTCATGCCCAGACTCCTCTTTTTGTATTTATTTTTGTATTCACTGATGAGTTACTAATGTGATTAATTTGTTGTGTCTACAAAATCTTTTCCTAACTTATTTCAGTAAATGTCTAGTTATTTGACCGTCACCCTACAAGCTTTTTTCAGAAGACAACTAGTAAGAACCCAAAGTATGCCTAGCCTGAATTCACTTACTCTCTAGCAAACCGCCTTATACCCAGAAGTCTCTTATTTTCGAGGCCACGCGTTACACGCAAGACTAGGTACTTGCGCTTTGCACTCGCTATTTGTACAAATTCAACAGGAACCATTTAATACTGTGCGTATCTCTTAAAAAACTTCAACTTAAGGGTAGAAATTAAGATACCGTTCCTTGTAAACTAAACTAATGCCTCATAATATTTGAGTTAACTAGGAAGCAAGTCGGCACTGATAACTTCAGTATCAATTTATGCGCATATTAATTCGGTCTCGCGTCGTCTTATTTTACACCTTGATTTCTGAGGAGGTTGTTTCCTCTTGGAAGGAAATGAGGGAGGTTGTTGTTCAGTTCTGGCTCTCCTTCTCTTATGCAACGCTGCAATCTTGGTACCTCTTTCCCGAGAGCGTAGCACTGCGTGGCAGAGAGAGAGTCAGAACTGGACTAGGGGAAGCGGCATAGCCAAATCCTTTCCTTCCATATGTCTTAAGAATGCACCCATCTTATTTAAGCATTCCTGATTCATTGTTTGAAGTCAAAGTGCAAAGCACTTGAGGGGGTTGCTTCCTCTTAAAAGAAAGCGACCAGAAGGGGTGGCTATGGTTAGCAAAATCCCTATATATGTCTTAACAATACACCCATCTTTTCTTAGCGCTCCATTAAAAGATCTGAAACATAAAATGCAACAGCTGGAACTGAAAGGGGAAAACGTTTAGGCAAATCTTTTGTACCAAAAATTCAATCAATCAGACTGCCAAAAAAGTGCTAGCAAACAAGTGATATGTACTTCACAACTCATTGAAGCATTGGTAATTACAATGAGCAACCTGTCTCTAAGGAAACGTGTGCTGTTGGTAAGATATTACCCCTTTAAAATTTACTTTATTTGTAGATGAGCACGTATGGAATGAGTCAGCTACAGTGGCATTCTATCTGATTTATAACTTTGTTTTCCAGTTTCAGCTGGTGAGAATGCTATCCCCTATAGAGATACAAAAGACCAGGGATATTTTCCATGCATTTGACAAAGACGAGGATGGCTACATCAATTCGCACGAGGTAGCAGTAGGATTTACTCGTTGGTTTGGAAACTTGCGAGTTTTTGATCAAGACCAAAGGTCATGGTAAGTCAATCACTGGTGTTTGTCCACTTTGCTCGAAAACTCCTTCTGGAACCTTTTGGGTTGATTTGAATTAGAAAAGTGTTAATATGCCTTGGGGATACACACTTACGCCATAAGCCGGAAGTAGCATGAAAGCGAGGCCTAAGGCCCCTCCAGATGTTTCCCGCGAACTTTGAAAGAGTAAACATGGAGGCAGAAACCTCTTCGATTCGCAATTTAGAAGTGGAAAAGTTGAAACCAGAAGATATTCCTGGTGTAGTCATAGAAAATGAAAGTCAGATTTGAAAGTGGACAGTGGAAAAATTAAAGTTTTGGTTGAAATGTAGACGCCTAAACCAGCAAGGAAATAAGAAGCAACTGTTAGAAAAGTAATAACTCGGCCAGTGACAGCTGCCGGTTGATGTTT
>Ga0126338_10002791_pt1 | contig 12104 bp, 9 predicted proteins | sample OrbCmetagenome_2_FD_92529 | JGI IMG/M metagenome (GOLD analysis project Ga0126338, IMG submission 92529) | Coral microbial communities from Petempiche,Puerto Morelos, Mexico - Orbicella C C metagenome | ecosystem: Host-associated > Invertebrates > Cnidaria > Coral | place: Petempiche,Puerto... | reverse complement strand
CGCGGGGAAATTATCGGATTCTTTATCATAAAACAAATAAAGAAGCCTCGACTGCGCTCTGTTCTGTTGTAAAGCACTTAGGAAGCGGTAGAGCACTCAAGAAGTGGGGAAAAACACTCGACTTCGTCTTGTGTTTTCCCCTACACTTCTTTCGTGCTCTATCGCTTCCTGCGTGCTTTACAACAGAACAGAGCACAGTCGAGGCTTCTTTATTTGTTAAATACAATACTATATTCAGACATGTCAAGTTTAAGAACTGTACAAGCCTGTTCTAAATACGGAACTATGTGTATTCCTAAAATACAAAGATTTAGTAATTTGTAATATACAAGTTATAAAATCTAGAACATTAAAAATTTACTATCATCTGATTCACACATAATAAACTATTAACTAAACGTTGACACTAACAATTAAATATATACAATGAAATTTAAAATCTTAACAGAATAACGGTAGAATAAAATGAGAATAAAATTAAAAGTCTGACTAATGTTCTTAGTTTATTCTTAAAATGGGCAACATTGATGGCCTGTTTCACATTTGAAGGCAAACTATTTCAGAGCTTCGTACATATTTAATTAAATGACTTCTTCAAAAGTTGAGGTTAAATTTAGGTACACATAAATTAACACCATTACCTCTAAGATTATATCTGACACTAAAAAAGTCCTTGATGTACTTAGGACCATTGTTATTAAGACATTTATACAACAGGATAAGAGATTGCTGTTTTCTCCTGTGCTCTAGCGTTTCCATGTTGATAGTACATAACAGATCCTCCTATAAAATAGATTTGCAGTAACCCAGCAGGGACCTGAGAATGTAATAATTAGCATCTTCTAGTGGATTCACTTCTTCCCTCCCCACTACCAGAAGGAGGGGAATACAGCAAGATAAAAGATTTATAAAGCCTTAACATTACATTGCTAGGCACAAAATGCCCAATTCATAATTCGCCTGAGAGTGCCACTTTTGGCGTACACCTTATCAAGCTGTCCAAAATTCATGTACTAGGTTACTCCAAACCCTCCCAAAGAATTATTTCTGGCAGGGTGAACCAAAACTTCTTCGAAGTAGACACACTAAGTAGACACACAATGATAAAATCCAAGACTCGCTGAGATGCATAGACCTTAGCTTGAAAATCCAAGACTGAGACTGAAGCAATTTTAGATTGCAAAACAGAAAGGAATACACAAAAGCAAGACTTCGTGACTCCTCACAAAAGATTTCAAGATTGGATCTAAAGTTTCCGAGACCCATGATTTTGTAGGTACCATTCACCATTCACCAAACCTCCAAGAGAAGTGAACAGTACATGTACATGTATGAGACTTAAAAACACAGCTTCCATTGTAAGTCAGTTGAACACCACATAATCCCATCCTTTAGACAGTGGCCATGGATTTAAAGTTCTTTGTATGGTAACCATTATGCCATCATATAGGCATTTTACATTCAATGAAAAATTCCATTGAAATTCCAATTACAGCTTACATTGTAAGAAATTCAGTGCCACATAATCCTTCCCTTTAGACACGAGTGGCCATAGATTTAAAGTTCTTTGTATGTTAACCATTATGCTCTCATGGGTGTGTTCCATTCAATGAAAAATTCCAGTTTGAATTTCTGGAAATTTCAAGTGGCAAATGGAACAACAGTTTGCGGAATTTCTGGAAAAGAGCGAAACCTTTCCAGGTGTACGTTGTACCAAATTTTTTTGATATTTTGTACTGCCCCAATTTCCATTTCACTTGACTTTCCTTGACTCAGAATTTCCAGTTGAATGGTTCACGTTTTGAAAATTCAATAATTTTTTTCCAAGATTTTGATCATCCCCATCTCAAAATTTTCAGAATTTTTTTTTGAACGGAAAGTGCCTCATGTTTGTGTGTCCACAGCATTTAAGACCAGGCCAGATGTCCCATAACATTGGTTTCTGTAGCATGTACCACATAGTAATCTTTGCATGTTTCTCTACCAGGGTCTGGTGGAAAAAGCAACAAGTAATATTTCTGTTTTTAAGTGAATTTTCAGTTTGCACAACTGGGGTGGCAAGTGGTGATTGGAAAATTTAGGGTCTTGAAAGCTTTTGATCTAATCTGTACTCTTAGAATCCTCTGTAATGAAACATGAAGTTTTGTTAAATTGTGACTGTTACTTTCTGTCGCACAGTGTAGAACTGCTTAATGATGATGATCATCATCATCATCATTATCATTATCATCATCTGTCTTTGTTGCACCACAAGGCACATGAGGCTTCACAACAGTATGTATGATACACTGAAAGTAGTTATTGGCATTACAATGGTCAAAACAGATCTCTTTCTTTGCAGGCAGAAGAAATGGGAATTGAATGCGGAGCAGAGAATGTATTCTTCTGTGGATCTGAAAATGGAACAAAGAGCATAAAGGTAAATTTATTGATCATGATTGTAGATGTACATTTTAATTTTCCATGGAGCAATTACCTTTGAAGGCTCAGTTGACTTTATGGTTTACAATGATGTTTACAACGATTTTCCCTGAAAGAAACACACCCCCTTAATTAGTAGCATCATGGTCTGAGATCCACTTTAATGAGAGTTAACATGTTTGTAGTTTATTTCTAGCAGTGGTCTCTGCACAGTAGTACACACTACTAGCTTTGGGCAAAAATAAAGTAACTTTAATTAATGACAAGGTAGCCACATTAAATCTATCTATTTAAAATTATTTTCCCAAACTGAGAGATGCTATTAACACCCAAAATGTGTGTGTTCAAGTGCAATGAGACCAATCATTACATGTACATTTTTTTGTGAAATATCAAATTTTTAAACCACTCTTTTTCTTGAAATTCTGTCTTGTTTTCAGTTCCTATGTGCAGTTGAAGATTCAAAACAAGTCTACGATGATCTATTGCAAAAGTTTCCTGACAGAGATATTTCATTAGAACTGGAGTATGTTCCTCGTACACTTGTTTCTTTGTCCGAAGAACGAACACAGCAAGCAGAAAAGCTTGTAGATAGACTTGAAGATCATGCGGATGTAGTGAGGGTTTATGACAATATAGAAGGGCTCCCTAATGCAACTTGCAAGCTGTTTGGGTCAGTTATCACTTCCTGATCTACAGAATAAAAACAGATGAAATTTGTGGGCCCTTTAAGCTGAGCTCTCTGGCATCAAGTTCAGTGTGAGAAAATAATGAATAGTGTAATGTATGCTGGCAAATGGAAGTCTCACAGTCACTGGAATAAGCAGAAACCATCCAAGAATTTTTCTTGATTGGAAGATCAAAGTAATCTAAACTTTTAGATCAGTATGGAATAGACAGTGTGATATGTTTATTAGTTGGATAATCCAAATAAAGTAAACAAAATGCCAGCAATCAATAGGCCATTTCTAAGTTGCCCATTTTTCTTATGTGTAAAAAAAGTCATAGTGCAAAACCATTCATATGGAAATGTGTTCCACCTGTAGGTTCATTTTCATACAAATCAAACTCATTTTCATATGAAAGATTTTGCTCAAAGGCTTGTTTTGAAACAGAGGCACAAGGTAACTTGGAAATGGCTTATTCTAAATCGAAATGCGAAAAATTTGCTGCTGTGGCCTACACTGTATGCTCTCCAAAATACACAGAACCTGGCTTAGCCATTTCACATTGTTGTTTTACAGAGGATGGCTGCAAAATGTACAAAGATTTATAATGCACATGCCTAGCTGTGTTCTGCTCATTAAACCTTTTGTTTGGTGACGTTTCCATTGCCATTGCTGTCACGGTTTGCTTAAAAGTTCCCTATGGTCATTCTAATGGTGAATGCCTTCAAGTCCCAGGTGTAAGGCATCTTTCTGATGTGGCTTAAACCGAAACTTAAAAACTTGGTGAATGCAAATTAGTTTGCATGTTTTTACACCCACTATCTGGTGTTACCAAAACAAAGGTTTATACAGTAGGAAATTTTTTAGCCTGCGAACGCAGACGTATTTCCGGCTGTCCCTTGTCTCCGCCGAAAATAATGTCTGCGGACCAGAGCCAGGAAACGATTTCTGTGACGTAGGAATTTTAAGTCAATCACAGTTTAGCTCAAGTGGCCCCAGAACTACTGTGTGACGCATTCGCTGCGAGGAGCACTCAAGTTTTATTCTATCATGGAACCTGATTGGCCAAAGAGAAACAAGTCATTACGTCACAGAAATCATTTCCTGGCTTGGGTTCGCAGACATTATTTTAGCAGAGACAAGGGTGATCTTAGGAAAATAGTGCTAATGCATGAATACATCAGATGGTCACATTTCACTGCCAAGCTAAATTTTCACCAAATTTTCTCAAACCTCTGGCATGTTTGTGTTGTTTTCACAAGGTATTCCTTTCATCATTTCTGCTAAAGTTTGGGAATTTGTTCATGATAAAATTTACAATTTGCATTTTCAAAGGGGGCCTTGGTGGTGAAATTTCCTTGTCTGATGTTATCATTCATTTAGAGCTAGAAGGAAAAAACACTCGTGATAATTACTGTTCAGTGATTATCACAAGCGATTATCTGGGTGCAGAGGTGTTCTTTTTCATTCACGATGCCATTGTGACTTGGTATTGCGGCTTTGCCGCTCACAGATCAAGCAACTGGTATATGAGCCCAGGGGCAACTTTGAAGTTTTCAACAAGTTGAATCTTATTGGCTGGAAGTACTGTAGCAACTAAACAATAACATTGTATTTTATTTTTTCTTTTAGAACTATAGTAGCTTGCACTTAAGGCTGATGTGGGGGAATCTTTTCAAATGCAAATGACACAAAGGGTCATTCCCTGGCATTGGCCTCCTTCCCATGCTAGTACCAGTCCAATACTAAGAATATTAATAAATTATGGTTTACAATGCTGGAAAGCTTTCTTTGCCACAGTAGATTGTGATTCACCATATTTTAAATTACACTTTTCAAGTATGAAACTCCTAACACGCCATGTTCAACATACCACCTTACAATTTATTGCTATTGCGTGGTCTGATTTAAACACTGATTTTTTGTTTGCATCTGTCATCTGACCAAACTTACCCTTCATTACAGTTTTTGGTTGACACTACCTTCACACCTCCAAAGTTATCCTTAACTTCCCAAGTATGCACATTAAGGTCTGTAAACACACTGATCATTCACAGTCCACAGACTGTTTACATGAAAAGGGATGTACATGTAGCTAAAGATAAATCAATCGAGGTCGATTGAGTGATAAACCAATCAACCAATAGCGCTCATTTCTACACTGTGATTTATGTAAGAGCACCAACTAGTCAGCTGATGTGGTCATGACAACAAGAAATTAAAGCTCTTCACTCTTAAGCTGCATTACATGTGCATACAGAATGCCCACCACATACAGCAATGTCATGCTCTTTGCATATTTTTTAAACATATTCAGTCCTGCACTATTTGTTGAACTCGAAAGGGGAGTGAATACCACTTGCATGCCATTTTTTTATATACTTGGAGGTGCAGGTGCTACTTTCTACTGAATAATAACATCATAATTATCATCTGCAGCCTTAAGTATGGCTTACAGAAACAGCAACTGTCCCTATATGCCAAAATGTACCAAAATTACGCAATAAGTGAACATGTTGCAGACCCTTAGCTATATCCATCATGACAATGTTTTGTCCATGTAAAGAAATACTAGAATAGTACTTGAGACCTAAAATGCTTTTGGAGTTTGTTTGCTTTGACTGAGACATCGACTGTTCTTTTTGCTTGGTGCATGTTTTGCAATCTCACATCTTTAACCTTCTGTCGTGACGCACTTCCTATAGTTCCATGCCAACCAAGAGCTTTGTAATCTGCCATGATACTTTGGATCACCTTACTGTGATGACTTCTTTCAGGAGGGAGATTTTGCTTGTAGATATGGCGCATATTGCGATGGCCAATTTTGGCGCCTGATGGAAGGCATAGTTCTAATGTTTGCTCATTCACTGTTAGAGTGTTTTCCTTTCCTTGGATTTCATCACTACTGTTTTCTTCATCTGGATTATAATCCGGATAACTACCGCTGAAATCATAGAAGTCGGCAAATTCCAAAACAGCATCACCTTCATAGTTGATTTTCATGTGGCCTTTGTCTACCATGTGATTCTGAACAGCTTCTGTTGAGAAAAAGTTCTTTCCTTTGTCATTACAGTAAAGACACATGTTACCAACTCCAACTTTTTCGCACAGATATGTCACAAGCCCTTTCATATCAACCACAAACTCCAAGTCTGGAATGAAAAAGCTGTGCGACCTTGTCATGTGCTTCATGCTTTCTTCCAAGCTGACGCTGTGGTGTGGACAGAACAGACAGTCTGTTACTTCCAGTGTGTCTTCCTCAATCTCATCATCATCATCAACGTCGTCATCATCAGACTGGGCATCATCAACCTTATCATCATCAATCTTATCACACGATGATGACTCGGCAATTTCAGATTCAGTGTTTTTTGACCCAGTTTCTCTGCTTTTCATGGTCAAGCCCTTGGTAATCAGGTTTCCTTCTTTCTTTACTTTAGCGGCCTCCAGTTCTTTGTGCTTTTTAGAACTTATATGATTACCATAAGCGTTCTCTGAGGAGAACGTCTTGTTACAGAGTTTACAGTGCATTGTTTTTGTTTTGCTCTGCTGTTGTGCTTCAACTTCGGCTCTTTGCTCAAGGACTTTTTGCTGAAAGACTTCAGCAGTTACAGGAGGCATTTCAGCAACCTTTCTCTTGAGGTTATAACGATGCCAATCCGTTTTGTAGTGACGACGTTGAATGTCGCTATCAGCGAAGGACACGCGACACGTTATACAAGTGAACAACGGCATTTTACAAAGATATTTGTGATCTGGAGGCGAAGCCGCTATTCTTTTAAAATTTTCTCAGAAAGGTTGATACTTCCTAGAAGCGAGCTATGCCTTCGACAGCTTTAGGTACGTTAAGAGACGGCAAAAATAACCGTAACTTCTTACGAAATTCCCAAACGTGGTGCAATGATTGAGAAAAGCCCCAATGCTTGCTGGGTAATGTTACCCAAAATATGAGCCTGTCAGCGGTAATTTTAGTCATGGCGGCGATTTCGAAGAGGGAAGGTGAAACGAAAGCACATCAACTTGTGGAATTGCATTCATTCTCTTAGTTAAGATTACCCCCGATAGCTGTAAATGTCTTCAGGAGGCTTGACCGAAGAGCAAAAAAAGAGGATCGAAGAAAATCGCCGGAAAGCTCTCGAGAAACGAGCGGCTCTTTTGAGTCAACGACAGCCAAAAACTGTGCCCCCGACAGGGACGACGAAGACTTCGTCAGCAACAGACAAATGCGATGCGGGTAAATTTGCTTCCAACTGTGTGGTTAAAATCACAGGAGAAGAACGTGGCTTGTTTTCTTCGAGCAGAGCTAGAATGAGCGTACCACAAAGGCAGCCAACTGTTCAATCTGGAGGAGATAGACCGAGCTCAAATGATCTGCAGGCGAAAAGTCATGCGTCCAACTCGTACATGTACACAAACGGTCACCCTAAACTTCCCTTGATTGGCGCAACTGTTAATTCACAGAACTGTTCAGTAGACTCTACGACTTCGACATCTGAAACTTCGAACGGAACAACCTCATCATCTTCATTGAGCTCTTTTCAAAATAAAATCTCCAAATTTTATCGCCCCCAGAACGTTCCCTCTTGTACTATGAGGAAATTCGAAACTAAACCTAATTCCAACTCGTCAATGGCATCTACTTCAGCATCAGTATCAGCGAGTAACAGAACGGGTCCTTCAAAGGCCAGTGCTGCACACACGTTAAATGTAAAGGGAAAATTAGACAAACCAGTGAAAGGGAACTGTGTACTGATTAGCAGACAGAGATTCACAGTTGTTGTGCCTTATCAAGCACAGCTTATTGGGATTTTTAAGACAATACCGAGCAGGAGTTATGGTAAGTTGTATCCTATCCTATGAATGCAGGTGGATTTTTCCTTACTGTTTCATGCTACCAAAACATGTCTGCGGCATACTGTAGGTGACTTTGGTGGTGTGAAACATCAGGTGAATGCATGTGCATCTGTTTGCATTTGCAGGCTGAGTCTACATGTAACCCATTTTACAACAGGCATTGCTTGCATGCTAATTTGTTCAAATTATGTAGAAATTAACACAAGAAATTGCAGTCTTTTACTTTCATTTCTTCCATGATCTCATGTGCAGTAAGGGCATTGAAATGTCTGGATTCTCATCCTGTGACCTCTAAGGCAAATTCCCAGGGGGCAGGGATGGCAACAGAAATCACTGTATAGAAAAAGATGGTGATCTGCACATCTAAACTGAATGCAGTCCATTGGGTACAAGAAAAGCCATATTTTTTCAATGTTTGTTTCTACACAAAAATATTGTGTATGCCAGGTTTGAAGGTTTTACTAGACAATGTTGTTAAGGTTTAAGTGCGCTAAGAAGAAATATATGGGCAAATGAACCACAGTCACCATCTTTTTCCGGGAAGGATTCTAATGGTTTGTATATTATGTATACTCCTTGGGCTTAACTCTGATGAGTGATCAGACCAGAGTAAAGCTATGATTTCTCAAGCACACATAAAACACTTAATAGAAAAGTTATAAGAAAATTGGTTCATCACTGCTGTGAATGTATTCTACACTGTTATTTGTTTTGATGTTTCATTGTTTTACGCACAAGTGACATATCCTTTGTTATACAAAGGTTGTCAACCACAGAAGTGATTACCACCCAAATGTTTGTTTTTCTGACAAATCAAATCTAACATCAGGTTTTAACGAACATGTACATGTAGAGACACCACATCAGGGAGATCAGGGGAATTTCAAACCACATGAAATGGTCAAACAGGTTATACTAAACAATTAGACTATGAGCTCAACTACCATGCATAGAAATCAAGAGCAAATAATCTAATTGTGTTAGTATAAATCTACTAGTCGTTCAAAACTTCATCTAAATCCTCTTCACAGGCACTTCTAAAACGCCAAGAAGTGGCTGTCATTTTGTTAACAAGTGCCCACTGCCACATTACTCAGTATCTATCACAGATTTGATAGACATAGTGAGTAGCGTAGCCAATCAGAGAACAGCATTCGTGATAGAACGCTAGTAGATTATACTAAATGTTATTATACACTTGCCAAAACCCAGTATGCAATTTAACTACAGTACTCAAATTAAATATGGTTGAAATTGAAAGGCTGATACCATTTGCAAGTGAGTTGTACACTGTAAAATTGATCTTTTCTTGTTTTGTCCCAACATCTAATTGGCTCAAACTGCAAATTTCATAATGTATTTTACCCATTTTCAGAAATTGGTTTTTGATGTCTGGGTAGATAGATAGATAGATAACCTTTATTTTAAAACGATGAGTATTAAGGCTAAAGAGCTTGTGGGGTCGTTTGCAATTAACTAATCGCTAAGTAACTAAAAACTAAAAGCTAGGGGTATTTACAGAAAAAACGTTTGAACTTAAGTCAGCGATATATACAATAAGAGATTGTTGGCATAAGTTTTTAAGTATATACAAAGTCATCTTTTCTAAAATTACAAGTGGATGCAGATGTTATCTTAAAGCTGAATTCATTAAAATTAACTAGAGATAGATAGGTAGTGCCTGGTTACAATAATATTATTATAGACTTTTTAGTTGATTACAGTATTGCTCCCTGAGGTAAGACCTTACTTCTGTTCATTCTGAAACCTTCCTTATTTCGTTGCAGATGCAAAAACATTTCAGTGGGACTTCTCCTTGACAGACTATGACAAACTCAGTAAGTTCAACAGTTTACAGTATTGTTGTGAAGTAAGGTAAAGTCTGCATAAGAACCAAGTGGCCCATCAAGCCGGCACTTACCTCCAACTAGGAATATTTCTACTCCCTTCTGGATCAGACACAAGTCCATTGCAGGGCTCCCCATCTAAATTCACTTGCCCCCATTTATAAACCTAGGTAGAGAGAGGCTTTGGGAGTGACTTGTGATGGACTTGCATCTTGTCCAGGAGATTAGAAATAATTATTATGGCACTCTTTGTCAGTTCATTCTATAGAGAACTTTATAAGGTCACCACTTTAGGCAGAGTGCAGACTTAAACCTGCACAAATTATGATACAACACAGGGGACGCAAACACTATATCAGCAGTAAAAACAAATGTGCTGTTATTTACCTGTGTTCCTGTGTCTTTTTGAGTCATTTAGAAGGGATTTGAATGAAGCGAAGGCAGTTTATATTTCCAAATATTATCTTGTCTGCCACTTTGTAATTATGACGCTCTGATTACATCTCAAGTTTCTATTATCATTATTACATATTAACTCTCATAGAGGGGAGAGGTTCTCAGGTTTCATAATGGCTGTTCGTTAATAGAGAAAAGAGACAAGGGTTGAAACTTACCAAGACCTTTGGTCTAGTCTGTGACAACAATTGATTGGACCAGCCTGCATGGTTCCTCACGTGGATATGTGCGAGGAAACATGAGATGATGGACGGAGGCCTTTGACTGCAATTTCCCCAGGCAATTTCTGCGCTGAGCACAAATCTTTCATTAACAATACCAGGCAATTTCAATGCCATTTACTGGTGAGCCAACTGATATTCTGTATTTTTTCTATTTTTGTTTTTTTGGCCCAGTATTTTACCAATTAAAAAACAAACTTTTGCAGACAACATAAATAAATTTTAGCCAGAGAATACCTATGTTTTCACAGCTCCAGGCTGTGTTTCAATGAAGATTTTTCTAGTTGGCCATCAAAACTTGGTTTATTCAAAATTTGAATTTTGGTTTAACACAGTTCTTAATACTAGCAAGGGATGTCACTCATTTATCTCACAAGACTGACCAGAAAGTCTGCACAGCATGTTCTGTTTTATGTTTGTGACGCACATGGCTGTCAAATGAAAACAAAAGAGTCTGTCAAGAGAACAATAGGACCGCTTTGACGAACCACATGCTCACAAATTTAAAAGCACCTGCGGTCCAGTCAAGTGTAGTCACAGATTGGATGAAAAGCTGCTTCTAAATACAACTCAAAAATGAGATGAAAAAAAGATGCCCGAGCAAACAAATTCAACTTCACCCGAATATTAACTGCTTTGTCAGTCGAGTTGTAAAATTCTGACTGAGTTTGTTCTGTAACAAGAGAATTACGTACCAAACTAAAACAAGGCCAGTTTTAGTTTCATCCCTTGTCTCTTTTCTCCTTCTCTCCCCTGATGAGAGGTAATGGTTTATGACGTTAATCGAAACTTGAAACATAAATCCAAGTGCCATAATTACAAAGTGGCAGGTGTGATAATATGCGAAAATGTAAACCGCCTTCATTTCATTCAAATTCCCTCTAAACGACTCAAAAAGGCACCGGAACAAAGGTAAATAACAGCACATTTATTTTTACTGCTGATATAGTGTTCGGGTCCCATGTGCATACAATGTATTGCTCCGGAAAATTTGGTTTTGGTTTGTCAACAACTCCCCTACCCCTTCCCGAGCCTTTATTAGAGTTTTGGCAAAATACATGTGAAATTATATCCTACTTTCACTTGTCACCATTTGATTACCCATAAAAATTACGCTGGAAAACAAATCAGCAAGGACACCGTCCCTTTAAGTCAGCATCACAGTGAGAGTGATTTCCATAGAAAGTACATGTACATGTGGGAGGCGCAGTGGCTTCATGGTTAGTGTGCATAACTCCAGAACGAGCTGTCTGGGTTTGAACCCTGGCCGGGGACATTGTGTTGTGTTCTTGGGCAAGACTCTTTACTCTCACAGTGCCTCTCTCCACCCAGGTGTAAAAATGGGTACCAGAGAATTTAATGCTGGGTGTAACCCTGTGATGGACTAGCATCCCATCCAGGGGGGAGTAGAAATACTCCTAGTTGTCGTCATGCTACTAAAACCAGGATAAGCTCCAGCCTGATGAGCCACTTGGCTCATATGCAGACTCTACATGTAGCTTTAACCCTACCCCTTCATCACCTCTGAAAATGTCTGTTTTGAGACCCCCCCCCCCCCCCCCCCCCTTCTTTTTCCCAAAACCCCCCTTGGGCGGGGTGTGGGACTTTTTTGGCAACCCAAAATAGATACTTACAAT
>Ga0126338_10002790_pt1 | contig 12108 bp, 6 predicted proteins | sample OrbCmetagenome_2_FD_92529 | JGI IMG/M metagenome (GOLD analysis project Ga0126338, IMG submission 92529) | Coral microbial communities from Petempiche,Puerto Morelos, Mexico - Orbicella C C metagenome | ecosystem: Host-associated > Invertebrates > Cnidaria > Coral | place: Petempiche,Puerto... | reverse complement strand
GTTAAATTAAATTATGAGGTAGATTACTGGCAATTCATATTGCATGCAAGCTTACCAACAAGTAGGCCAATCACCAGAGAATTTGCTCCAAGTATCAATACATTCATCGCCTTTGCGTCTGTGTCTCGGTCAACCGAGCCTGATATATTCTCTGCTGGAATTCTGCTCACAGCTCCAACACCCAAGTTGACTACAGTAACGGCAAGGGACGTAGACATCAATCTGTTCTCGAACACATCGTGTATGGGCTTGACCCAGCAGAAAAGCATTCCATACATTCCAGCGACAACCCATGCCAAGCCAATGTAGGATCGGCTCTCATGTCCCACGAGAGTGAGAGCGGATGTGAGAATTACTTTACGAGATATTTCAACAAGTTCCCAATACCATGAACGAGTTTGGTAGTTTTCAAACAGAAAACGTAATCCTGTGATCATTTCTGTACCAGGGCCTGTATCACTGTCTGCTGCGGTTAATATTGTTCTGCGTTTTCTCCAGAGGGCGATGAATGAGACGGTAGGCAGAGCAAAGATGTATGCGGTAGCAATGTATGCCACGGTAAGTAAGTAGTTGTACTTTGCTCCTTGACATTTGACGCTATAATCCACTTTGAGGTACGCGTCACAGATCTCTTCATTTTGGTCCCTGCAGAGTTGCCGGCAAGCGAACGGCAGGACACTGGCTGTCTTGGAACACGTGCTAAGGTAGGTTACATACAGGAAAAAAAACAAATTTCTGTACAAAACCTCTTTTGCCTGTGAAATTTTGCTCGACTTTTCCTCGTCATCTAGGCCTTGCCGTTTTAAGATGATCCTCTTACGGATGCAGTAAATGATGCCAAAAGCGCCAATGACACCGATATTCATTGCCACAATCAGACATAAGTCTCCAAGGGCATCCACGCGTAGTCCTGGGAAAAGGCAATGGATTGGTGCAATCTGAAGTAAATTCATCTGGAGTATACCTGAATACTTGGAGATAGCTTTGAGGGAACCTGGCCATTTTATGTAGGAAAACACTTCCAGTAAACCATGGGTCACCTGGTAAAAGCCGATCACGATCTTAAGTTTTGAGAAAAATGTGTCCACTAGATTGCCTCCTCCACCCTGCTTGACCCTTGTTTTGCTCTTCCAGACCAGAAGGGCAACAGTTATCGATACAATGGCCGCAATAATGACCAACTGTCCCACAATCCATTTCCTTGACGGACATTGTTTACATGTTTGCAACTGTTTGTAATATCCTGAACTGCAAACTGCGCAAACTGGTCCTTCGTACTCATGTTTACATGGTGAATCTAAGCCACCTCCGCATGAATCTTCAAATGGGCATTTATAAGGCGTTGGAATCGGATAAGGATATTGTATGGAGAACCTATCTAACGCTGGTGAGGATGCCAAAAGGTTTTGAATAAAGTCTCTGTAACGTTGTTTGTATGTCTCGTTTCGCCACTGCCACCAGAAACCAGGTTTTAAAGAAGCATATTCTCCTTTACATAACAGTCCACCTTGCCCACATTTGTGACACTCGGCGAATAGATTGGTTCGATAAAATCCTCCCAGGCATGGACAAGCACGGTATCCAGCGAAAAAGTCAGTTTCTGTCCCTAGTGACAAGTAAGAAAAAAAGATGTAAGTCTTGTTAAGGTTTCTCAAACAAGCAAAAATACTTGGAATTCATGATTCAGTTTGATCTAAATGAAGGGAGATCGGTAGTAGTGGCGCTGCTAAAAATTACATTTACAAGCCCTTTGGATTAATGAAGTGCTTCGTGTCAAATTCTATGTTCTGTGGCTAAGTTGAATGTGACATTTTGTGGCTTGTTCTTGTTTCCAGGTTGGCATAGACATTGTTGCAATTGCCTACTATTTCCAGTATGTTTGTGACAGAAGGCTCACCAAGAGTGCGGCTCTCAGCCACTTTTGGAAATTCATTATCCGAGGTTTAGAAGTATCAGTAGAGACCGCTAGTTGGTTTATTCAGTTTATGTAAGTGTTTTTTGTTAGAAAGAAATTTATGGTGTTGAAAGTATTCAATGCATTAAATTGTATATTGTGAGTAATAGCGGTGTATTATTAGTTAGTATATATTGTATTGTAATTAAGTAATGCACTGTGAATAAAGATCTCAAGATTCCAGATGAAAAAAAAAGTAAAATCTAGTCTCCTTAATTCTACAAATCCACCTTTTTTGAAATTAGCTACATGTCTCATTCAATCGGAACATTTTCAGACTTGGTAAGGTTGCAAATATTCAGACTATTTCTTCAAGGCCCTTGTATATTTTACAAATCCCCTAAAAGACTAGTAAGCATCCGTACAATAGGTTGACATGTTTGTTATACCTAGTGGACAGGCTTTACAATCCAGGACGGATTTTCCTGGAGCTTTGTCAAATGAGACGTAAGAACCATTCGGACATTTCTTACAGTCATGGGCGATGTAACCGAGAGTGTCAGAGTAAAATCCACCTAAGACGAGGAAAGGATGTTAGACTGAACTAGAAGCCTGTTTGATATAAAATTTTTTTTTCTTTATTAGCATTTAGAGCGACCTTTTGTTGACTTAAGAACTATCACGTAGAGACCAATATCGCCAACTGGATGTATACGCAGTTACGGCCTAAACCCGAAGTATTTTGATAGCAATAGGTCACCCCTTTATCAGTGCTTGTTGATTTCACAAAGATAAAATCCTCGAGTTTGTGCGTAAAAAGTGTATTACGTGGAGGTTGTTAAAACATTTATACAAATTTTGGCTGCGAGCGCTCGAACTTCGAGCGCATAAATAACAGAATCCAAAAAGAAAAAAAGGTAAAGTCTGCATACGAGCCAAGTGGCCCACCAGGTTGGAGTTTATCCCGGTTTCTGTAGCATGAAGCGACTAGGAGTATTTCTATTCCCCCCTGGATTGGATGCTAGTCCATCACAGGGTTACCCCCAGCATTAAGTTCACCAGTACCCATTTAAACACCTGGGTGGAGAGAGACACCGTGAGAGTAAAGTGTCTCAGTTGCTCAAGAACACAACACAATGTCCACGATCCAGAGACGAGCGCGCTAACCATGAGGCCACCGCGCCTCCACAATCCAAAAAGAAAGCAAAGGTAAATGTGAAGATTTGTGAGCGTCAGTACATTTTTGTAACTTTGCAAAATATTAATGCCCTGTCAAACCGAGGTCTTGTAAAGGAATTTTTTTAAATTTCTTCCATGCGTCTTTTGACTTTTACATCCAATGACTTGCTTGCCTACAGTAGATTTCGATATGTCTCAGATTGAATTGTGATTGGTTACAATATTCAACAAATGTTTTACTCTACTCTATGTTCTTTTCTGCTAGAATGTCCTGTTTTACTCCACTGGTCATAAATACAGTTGTAATTGGTGTAAAGTGTTATATAAACGTAGTTTGTCTTTACAAACTGTGAAGGAAATGAAGCGCGGTTTAAAAGCTGAATAAAATGTTCTTCAGTAGCGTTGTCCTAACAAAAACAATAAACAAATAAACAAACAAAAAACATAACAGGCCCCTTAGTGGCAATTTTCTTGCGTTATAAAGTTAGAAAGAAAGCTTCAAACCAACTGGATGAAGGTTTTTTACATGAAGGATTTCATGTATAAATAAATACCTGGCGGGCAGTTTATACATCCTTGGTTTGTACTAGACAAAGACAAAGGTTTCACAAAAGTCCCCAGAGGACAAGGTAGAAACACATTATAACTGGTATCGTTATCAGGGTCTTGCCTGAACCCTGAATTTAACAGAGCCCGTCCTAAATTTCCGTCCACAGGGACTTTGATGCCTTCTGTACGTGAATCACGAGGATACCTAGGAGATAAAATTAACTGTCAATATTTATTTATAGGGATGCAAGTTAAACATTGAAATAATGCTAAACTTTCTTCTTCAATAAAGTCCTTTGTGAACGTGCTGCTCTGTTTCCTTGTTGTTTCGAATGTCCCTTTTTATGATTCTCGGTTGATAATTCCTACTGGTGTATTTCCAGAAGTGATCAAGAATCGGACATTCTGATTGGTCAAAAAGTTCGGCTTATGACGCTGTATTCAACGCACCAGACGGTGAATATAACAGTTCTTTACTTGGTTACCAAATAATCATGGCAGGCAGTTGCTGAATGAGATTTTCATTAATTCAAAGGACTTGCCCACATGTGGTAAATTTTAGAAACGAACTTCCATTACCTTTGGACCGACATTTTTTCAGAAAGTGCTATTTAAGGCATTCAAAAATCGGAAACGCGGTGGATTCCTAGATCAAACTTTACAAACTATTTCACGGATTAGTTGCAAGGGTCTGAAATTTCTTTTGCTTATAACTGAGTCTCTCATTTTTCGACGGTGAGTGCAACTGTGAATGAACACAAGAATGATAAAACACAGATAGTGTATGAGTTGCTTTTTCGTACTGTTTCCTTTGTCAACGTACGGCAGGCGATGCCGACCGTCTGGCCACTACATACGATGTAAACCATGCTGTTGGTACTAATAAGTAGAAACATATTGAAGAGAGTCGCTAAAGATTTGTTGGCGAACAAGGTCATGAATACGGAATTTTTCTTTCCTTCGATGGCCGCAAAGATACAACGATCAACACGTTTATTTGATATCTCTCTCTCGTCCAAACGAGGAGGTTGCGAGAATCTGTTTACGGGTCTTTTGTTGCACGGACTTCTGTCTTGCACGTTCTCCGTCTAAGTTCTACTATTTCTACCGTTTCTTCTTCTGCTTCTTATACTCAAGCACTACTACTGCTTGACTAACAAATGCACAAGCACTTAAATACCATATCGGTAGCCATGTGTGAGCCACATGGGACGAACTGACCTTGGAGGATAAAACATCTTTCTAGAATACTGACCCAAACACTTTCACGCGACTCTCAGTAGCGAACTACAAAGTTCTTGTAACGACCGATAGAAACAAGACTAACGTGGCAGCTACAAGATAATAAACAATCGATGATCTCGTACACACGTTTTCAGTTGTGCTTTGAATATGGTGGCCCATCAAATGCAGCTCTCTGGACTTCAGAAAAACAAAATGGTGATGTACTATGTGTTGCTTGAAAGCTGGATTTGACTTTTGAAAGGACTTGTAAAGCTACGGCCGATAAAATGACTGTAAAGCCTAGCGAAAAAAAACTGAAATTGTGCTTTAGAGTGAATAATCAATTGAACCACCCTGAGAGAAAAAAACAATCGCGTTTTTGAACTTTTGAACGTTTTTATGCTTCTAAATAATTTTTTTATTTTAAAGTGGAATACCAGCAGATCGATTGTATTTCTATTATTCACTCAGATTCTGGGAAACTCGCAAAACGGGTTCTTGAAGAACACTAAATAGACTCACATTTGGAAAACGTAGGGCTGAAGAGTAAGTAGTCTATTAGTGGCACTGAATAAAAAAGAAAGAATGCCAAGATGCCCATGCCATTTTTTTCTCGTTTGAAAGTCTTTATCAAACCAAAGTGACCGTGTTTCACTCAGCTTGAAAAAGTAATCGTCCTGTAAACCACGGCAATTTTGATGCCACTGAATTGAGTTTTTTATCCGCAGGTCATATATCATTTAAATATTGAGCTAGAGAGGTGAAAAATGAAGGTAACTGAGCCCGCTTGCATTGTTAAGAAAAAGTGCAAAACGCAACGGTAACAGAATACATAAGGAAACACCGTTGAAAACATGCATGAAGTTATCTACGATCCTTGTCCGAAACGTTACCACAAAGAAAGTACCGCTTAGTCGAGGAAATTGAGAATTTTTCAGTTTAACTCTTATCGCTTCCACACCGAGGGAAGATTCCAGTGATTTTCCCGGAGGAGTCGATCAAAATTGATTTATACTTTGCAATTGAAATGTACTACAAACAGCTTTTCTTCGCAAGTAAATATATAAAAGATCATATATTTGAGCTATGGAGGAAGATGTAAAGACAACAATGGTTATCGCAGTTATGCATGCAACTAAAGCACAGCTGCATGTTGGACATGCAAGGAATTGTTCTATTTGAAAGAGACACTGACAGGTATGAAAGTGAAGAATGATCATCGCAGTAAATTTTCCAATTTAAGCAATTGGAAAGAAGAAGCCTGAAAAAAATCAGGGCTTCAACGGGATTCGAACCCGTGACCTTCGCGAATACCCGTGCGATGCTCTACCAACTAAGCTATGAAGCCACACATTGGGCTCGAAAACAATTAGTTGAGTTCATATCTAAGATATGAACTCAATTAATTGACCTCGCCCCCAATGTGCGGCTTCATAGCTAGGATATGAGCTCATATCTAAGATATGAACTCAATTAATTGACCTCGCCTTGGAAAATTTACTGCGATGATCATTCTTCACTTTCATCTACAACCGCAGTTCAAATATGAATTATTTCATATCTACTTCACGTCACTGACAGGTATATTGTCCAGTTCTGGTCAGGAGAGTAATATTTTAATGTTCGTGCTCTTCTATTCGTCATGACCCTGGAACAGAAGTATGTCAAAATAAACATGGCAATAATATCGTCTTAGAAGTTCCAGTATTGCTCTAGAACGAAGATCTAGTACCCAGATTGAAGATCTAGGAAGGAAATCCGGGACGTTATCACCATATGCAAATCCATAATTATATATTATCTTCTACTACTTGACAGCTAAGCGAAAAATCTGTAACTTATTCGTCAACATGATTCCGCCCTTTTCAATCAAGCATTTGAAAATATCATGGATTGAAATTTGTCAGTGCTAGAGGAGCCATGGTTTAAATGCAGTATTTTTTTTGAACATAAAACTGGTAACAACACAAAAAAAATTTGGTAATAGACATAAGACCAGTAACAACAGACAAAATTTCTCGATTCCGATTGGATAAGCTAAGAGCTGTGCCGTTTCAGCGTGACACGAGTGCAAAAGGTGAAATACCAGCGCAAATCACAACAAAGATTTCCGAAATAAGTATGAAGATTCTTAACAAATTTGCGATGGTCATCCGAGGTCCTTTGGAAGGTTGTCGAAGCTGTTTCTCCCCATCCTTACTGCGCCCGCAAATTCGCACGCACGTCATGCATCGAGCGTGCGTCAAGTAGCAAATTAAACACTAGTGTGCTGATAGGGCAGATGGCCATCGCTATAGCTTTGCCTGGATTTAACGATCTTGGACGTTCGTTGACCCCTATATAAATTTTGATGGATCATTTTCACTTCCGATTTTCTACGTTTAGCGAAAAAATGAAGAAAATCGACGGACTAGAAATTTGAATTTTTTCCAAAATGCTCTATCGAATTATTTTTTTTTATATATGACTTTTCCTTTTTCTGTGCTGGGTTTTTATATGCCTCTTACAGGGTTAAGCTTTGTGGAAACGTTGACAACATTTGGAATTATTAACGCAAAGGATTCACCTATACAAAATATTACTAGGATAGTTTGTCTCCGTTGATTCATCTTTGATATTTTAAGCTAAAAACCTTGTACACCGCGTCAATTTTTCAAAATCAGACTAGCTTTCCACACACGTTATCTCTGAAACGAAGTCCGTGATCTCCAATATTTTTATTTCATTTATTTGCTCGCAGTAGAAGTTTGAAGCTCGAGTGGAACATTTTCGCGCGGACGTCCTTAAGGCTAACCGAAAATAGTCAGATTTCCGGACAATCTTAAAAAAATAAAGAGAAGACATCAGAAAACTACCAAATACCAGCGAAAAGTTTTTAGAGATTTTCAAATGTTAGCCAAACACTTCCGAACATTCCCATTTTGGCCGAAGATCACGCGAAGATTTCCCAAGAATTTTTGATATTATCGGAAGGTTTTCGTATACGTTCGTAATTTCCCAAAGCTATTTGGAAACGAAGACCAAGGACACTTCCCACATGTCTGAGTAATGAATGTACAGCCAAACTTTATTTCAAGTGATTTTTACAAGAAATAACACGATTCTTCTGATGAAATTTAATGTGAATAAACACTTGTAAATTTACTAGTGTTCATTCATTTCAAATTACACTATAAATCAGTTGATTGCCTCTACTTATATTAGCAAATAAAGAAGCCTCGACTGTGCTCTGTTCTGTTGTAAAGCACGTAGGAAGCGGTAGAGCACTCAAGAAGTGTAGGGGAAAGCACGAGACGTTGTTGAGTGTTTTCCCCTACTTCTTGAGTGCTCTACCGCTTCCTAAGTGCTAACGAAGCGACAGCTGTCAATCACAAACTGGACTTCGGCTAAGCTTTCAGTTCCGAGTAGTTTCGAGCGGCTTTCGAGAGAAGAACGACGCCTTCAAAGTTGGCTTTTTCGTTAATTTTTAAATAAGGATCTAAAAGCAGGTAAAAGTTTGTAGTCCAGAGGAATCCGGCCCTATTGTGGCTCATAAAAACGTGCACTTTTCCTATGGAAATTACGAAACAAGGAGCTCAAAGCCTACGGATGAAAATGTGAAATGCTGAGTAGAATTTGAAAGGAGCTACAGTTATTTACGGCTTGCAGCCGCTTGCAGCAAGATTGCTTGAACTAGCGTAAAAGCTAGAAAGACTAAACTGCTCCCACTGGTTCTACTCCGAGCACAGAAGAAAATATCAGAGCAAGCTTTGAACTGACCACTCGTCGGTTCGCTTCGCTGAGATGCCCAGAAAACGAGCGTTACTACACTGAATGTAGGTGTTGTTTAAGCAATTGCATTTTTACAAGAAAGCTTCGCGTCATAAGCAGAGACAGCTCAATTATTGTTTTCTGTCGTTGTTTTACTTCTTAAGTGTAATTTCTGCCATCGTAACAACTATGATGTCTTTTATTGAAGCACTGGTTAGGTTGAGAATTTGTTTATTTCGCTACGTGTTTTCTCGGCGAGAATCTAGCAAAACCTGTCGTTTTAGTACAATTGTAACACTGCTGTTGCTAACAATAGTCTCCGTGAGCCATATTTACTACAGACATAGAGTTCGTTTCCATTGCGTTTGTCTGAGTCACAAGGGATGTTTAATTTGAGTCAAATTTTTCAAAATTCTGAATGAAAAAATTTTAAAGCCAGCCTACAGTCATCAACCCGTGCTCTGTTCTCTGATAAATCACACTTTTTCAGCCAATCAGAGCGCGCGTTATATGAAAACTTTATTATAAATATAATTATTAAAATGAGATACGTCACAGTTGTAAATCCTGAACACGAATACCACCGAAAGAATCAGATGTCAATGCCTTCAGCTTTGTCCGCAGCAAGAGTCTGCATTTATCAGAAAATATTACTGTTACTAAGGGGTTAAAGACAAATACAACAACAATAACAACAACAACAACAACAACGACAACAACAAAACAAAACCAAAACTCCAAACTTAGCTTGGAAAATCCCTATTCTCTTTCAATTACGCAGAAAAAAAACCCAGCAATTTAACATTTTATTGGCGGATCTAGGGGAGGGGCCCGGGGGGGACCGGGCTCCCCTTATAATGGCAAAAGGAAGAAAAGCCGGCAGGGCAAGCAAACCAAACTCAAGGTCTGGATCCGCCACTGCAATTATCGTAACAAATAATGCATTTAGCTTTTTTAGCCCTAAGACGTACATAGAAACTTTTGAGCCACAAGTATGCTGTACATTATTGAACCATATTAGACTGGTAACATGAATAAATGGATAAGCTAGCAATTCCTTATGGAGAAGGTTTGCAGCTTTTCAAGACCATGTTTTAGATAATTAGATAGAGCTGAGGCACCTCAACTGAGGGTAATCGAGTAATATAATTCAAATGACACGGTACTACTAGTTACAAGTAGTAATTTACCTCCCTAACGATGTAAAAAATGTGACGATAGAGCCTGATCTCGTACCCAGTCCGATCCCTCTAATTTAATTCTCGAAAGTACACGCGAAGTTACACCCGCACCATGCTTCAAGTTTGGGGGGGGGGGGGAGGGGTTGGAGGAAACCCCCTCCCTACGTTTTCTTTGGAATAGGACATCTTTAAGAAATTTTCTTCAAAGCGAACAATATCGCTATCCCTTCACAGTTTGTTGTTTGAACAGCTTGTTTTAATGGTCAACATTTGGTTGAAGCACATGCAACTGAGTGCTCGGCATTCTTGTCTGACCCATCTAAGAGAAATTTCCACGCTCTTCAACTTTTGAATCTATGCTAGTGAAAAAAAAACAATATAAGGACAAATATCTCTCCTGAAAGAGTGAATTTCCGATATTAGAAAGATACTAGACGATTACAGTGTCAAGTGAGGTTCCGGGCTCAATTGAACTGAGTTTAATCAACCTTGGTCCTTTTCGACTCTGCAAATACCTCGTTGCTAAACTCGTTGAGGTTGATTTATCACAAATTTCTTGCCAAGTGATTTGTTCCAGTGCCCATGTTTCCTCTTCCTATTCGTCAGTGTTGTTGTTTAATTAAGGTTTTAGGGAGCAATAGAGCAGTGCACTTGCATTGACCGAACAAATTCTCTTTCCGCTTTGGACTACGATATTTTGTATGGACTAACTGAGCAGCGGATTAAACTCAACATGCCTCAGTAGACTCAACACTTTTTAAAAATATAACAATTCAGATGACATGTGAAACTTTCCAAATCAGTCAAGGACGGGTGCGTTTGTCAGAATAGTGGCAGAATAATAGCGCGAAGATTCATCAGTAAATCTGATGGTGAAACTTACATTGAAATGGTATTATTGCCAATTCTAAATGCCTCCGCTTGAATTGTCTTTATGGGATTATCTGAGAGCAAGCTAGAAATAAATAGACAAAAGAGAAGCGCAATTAGCACCAGAAATTAATTAAAATCTTCTTAATGTTTTGAACTGCGTGGAGTAAAACATGGTGTAAATAGCTTTTGCATAAGTTAGTATCGGATACTATACGGTTTATTAAGTCTCAGGTGCTATTCCTCATACTCTGATTGAAATCAGAATGTTGCACTTGGGTTACTCAATCTCGCACAGACACTACTACAAAACTAGAATAACAACACGTTTTGCTCATCTATCGAGAGCTAACGATCTTCGTCCTTTTCTCCACATGGGATTTTCAAATCCCATAATATGCAATTGGGGCCGGGCCCAGTCCCTCTCGTCCTATTCGCTACAATAGCACATCATGTTGCTCCGAGATAGAACAGAGAAAGTTTAAACAGCACAGTTAAAGAGATAACTTGAATGGCCACAAGTGTAAAATCGAAGCTACAACTTAAGGGTCCTGAGATTTTAAGGGACGATTTCAGAGTCCCAGCTATAAGCAGCAAGAGTTCCTTACCGCTGTGACTGTGCAATCCTATTTATAAAGGATACTGGTATACTGCTAAAACAATAATTATCTCTGCTTCATTTAACATCTGTTAAATAATAAGTGTGCTTTGGCTACGAATAGATCTTTATAAATCGTTATTAAATTTATCGCCTTTCTTAAAGTGCTAGTATTTATTCGTTTCGTATAACCAGTGCTCAGGTAAATACTTACATTATTTCAAGTTGATACATGGTAAAAAATGCTCGATATGGAATATTCTCTAGCAGGTTGTTATTGAGAGATCTGAATGTAAAAAAAAAAAATGAAAAAAAAAAAAATTAAATTAAAAAATAGGCAAGTTAGCCGTGTGGAACCTTGCCTAGTAGTAGTTTGAAAACAAAATAGAACAAACAAAAAAACAAACAAACAACAAACAAAAAACTTGGTGCAATCGATCTACTCAGAATACGTCCTGCAAGAAGGCGCACGCTAAGAACCGTTCTTTTAGATAGGCAATAAAATGGAAATTTTAAAATTTTAAATTTGAAAGTTACATTTTCATTTGCTCCAGAACGAAATATACCTTTAGATCAAAACAAAAAAACAAAATCAAAAAAATCCAGTAGTTACTTTAGCTCAGATATAATCTATTGTCTTTTTTCACCACTAAATGTTCCTGTTGTTTCGGCATGCCTGAAGAAGAAAAGCGACCAAATTTATTATTGAAATTTTGCGACCCTATGGAGCATACATCTTTAAGCGATTTTCTTTGTCAATTGCTGACCTACAAAAGTGTGCAAAACGAGAAGTTGGAGTCTAGCTCTCCACAATGTCCAAACCTCTTCTTCGTCCACTTACCGTTTTACATGTTTTACTCCAC
>Ga0126338_10002789_pt1 | contig 12112 bp, 11 predicted proteins | sample OrbCmetagenome_2_FD_92529 | JGI IMG/M metagenome (GOLD analysis project Ga0126338, IMG submission 92529) | Coral microbial communities from Petempiche,Puerto Morelos, Mexico - Orbicella C C metagenome | ecosystem: Host-associated > Invertebrates > Cnidaria > Coral | place: Petempiche,Puerto... | reverse complement strand
AGAAAATTAACCAAAATAGCTACAATGATAATTTTTTTGGAGTGGTGATCAGGAAAAGAAGGAGATTTATATTAGCAAAAAACCATTTTGGGGGTTAGTGGCACTTTCAATGATAATTTGGAACAATTCAACTCAACCAGTTGTGTTACATGCATGCAAATATCTCAGGTCACCAGCCCCGAACGCATTCCCCATCTCCATTTGCAACGAATCTAGCAAACCTTTAGTTTGCAACCAAATAGATTACATTTGGTATTTTATGAAGTGAACATACAAATAAGCCCAGCACAGTGTTAAATACAAAATCAGTCAGATTTTGATCCTAGTTTTGTTTTGTTCTAACTTAAGGAACACAAGAAACAACTAGTTATAAAATTAATGTACATACATGTGTACATGGATATTACATGTACACACATCTCTTCTCTTACCAGTAGTGACATTGCAGCCATAAAGTTCCAATCTGAGTGCACACTGGTTAGAGCAGTCCGTAGGATGCAACCTTATGTACTGTGCCACAACCGAAGGACTGAAAACCTCTGTTTTGAAATGGCTATCACCAACATTGCCTTTCCATATCTCAAAAAAGGAAATGAATTTAATATAATTATAATTGTTAAAAACCCTAACCCTGACCCTTAGCAGTAGCAGTAGCAGCTAACTAGTTAATGACCTCTCTAAAGATGCACAGAATTGACTTTGGTCTAATGAGGGTACACGTACACACATGTGTGATTGTTTAGTCTTTCTTCTTCTTCTCTAACTCCCAGTCTATGGGACACATCAGCATCCCATCCTATTTTCGTCCCAAGAATCAAGTGAGAGCTAAAATCTTAAATGTTCACTCATGTACATAGTACATATGTGTACATTTAATAAATTTAACTGTTACATAAATTATACCGTGTTTACAAACTCTTTTAAAAAATAAGTACGTTGTAACTTCTCTAAATCTGCACAAAGTCGTGTATACATGTATGTACATGAACGTGTACATAGATCTACATAAAGTTACAAATGTGCCTGGAACACATCTACATGAGGCTTAATAAGTACTGTAACTAAAACTGAAACGTGTGTGACAAGTTATACAATTATACTATAATAATAATGCTGCATTTTTTCGGTTATAAGGCGCACTTGGTTATAAGATGCACCATTCACTTTTTGACATTTAAGGCAGTCTAAAGTAGTTTACACACTGAAAATTTCTCCCAGATACTAGGTTATAATACATAACAGGTCTCAATTACAGGAAATTTTTGGATCATCTTGACTTCGATAACAACAATAATATTATGCTTCCAAATTTGCTAAAATTAGCAAATTTGAAAGCATAATATTTTACAGTCTTTTTACTCACTTGCAAACGAGCACAAAAAATATATATAGTTCTACCCTGAAAAGCATTAAATTTAGTTATTTTTAACTTGATATTCATCTTAATATCAAATAAATGTACCTTTAATTTTCCTTGAACAGTATAGTTTATCCAGTTACTTCCGTCATCACCATAACTCACGTAATACGACTTAACAAAAGAACCATTGAAGCCTTGTGTAACAATAGCAGTCATATTTCTCCCATATTGTAGATTCACTTGTATCCATGGATCTTTATCATTTGAACTGGGAATCCATGCTTTTGTGTTTTTCACTCTTGCATGAAAAGCAGATGAGTCAGCATCCAGTGCTGATGATGCTGTGATATCCCTGTCTGGAATTCTTCTTTTTGCCATGCCAAACGCGGATGTAAAACAACCTGATGGTTACATGTATGTATACAAATATCAATATGAAAAATTAAATTATAGTCGAACCTCCCGTGATTAAATTTCAAAATTTAGCTCTAAAAGTGGTCGCGGTCGCTTACGACAGGTGGTCGCTTACAATTAGTAATTAGGCTTAGACTATTGGTATTTTGGTAACTGGTCGCTGAGGAGAGGTCAGGTGGTCTCTTACGAAAGGTGGTCGCAACCGGAGGTTCCACTGTACGTATTGCAAAGGCCACAAATTGTACAATGTAAATGTGTACATGTACTGCACGCTTATAATTCAAGGTTCAACCTTATTAATCCTGTCACCACATGAATCTCAGGCTGTAATAACAAGGTGGCCGAATGAACGAGGCGGTTGTCACGAGGGGTTCCACTGTACTCAAGAAAATTAAAATAGATTTATTTGCAGGTGACAGAAAACTGTTTCCAGCGGACTGTATTGCTGAATATAAGAAAACCGCAGTCACACAGCAGAGATGCCAACATAGAAACTCGAAATCTGGGAGATTACAAATTTACCGTCCCGACCGCAACCAAAAGGTTGTTGAAGGTAATGTACAGTATATTAAGTAAGATTAGGACCGCCCGCAAAAAGTAGATCTTTGCAAGGGCTATTGGAATCCACAAATAAACGGGGGTAACCACACATTTTTTTCGAGATCGTAAGCCTTGAATCTCAACAAAAATGCTGACATCAGCATTTTTCTGAAAAAAAAGGAAAGGATATTTCTTCACAGATTTCCTTAGAATTCCCCTTTGCACACGGAAAAGAAAGCACACTTATAAAAATCTTACAACTACATGGTAAATGTTAATATAAAACCATTTCTGGTATGTTTTAAACAAACATACAAACAAACAAACAAAAAAAACGTTGCAACAGCCTTCCGCTGATTCAGCTAAAATACAGTCTAAATAGCTTTTCCTCGCAACCAGAAACTAATCACGTGTTGAATACACTTAATTGTCACTTCCATCTCATAACATAAAATGTAGGGGTAATCACGCGTTTTTTAAAGTTTTTCATCTTTTTTGAAATTACGGTGCCCGTTACATTTTTACTGTCACCTCCCCAGTAAGTAATACATTTGCATCTCTGGCACTTGTTTTGCGCGCGTAGTACGCCATATGTAGGTGCATGTTTACTGTTGGATTTCAGTATAATTTTCGACAGATCACAGCTAGTTTTTCAGCTGGAAGCCGTTTAGAGTTAGTGGTTAAAGATAAGCTGCTATTCTGGTATTCCTAGTTTTAGTACAGGTTCATCAAGCTTGATTTGGTCACAGTAGGAAAATGTTGCTTTCATCTTGGTGGCGTAGCTAATTACGGTAATGCCAACTGTGCTTTGCGTGATGCGCAGAATGTGTGCACACTAACAAAAGTAGGGACCGTCCTTAACAAAAGAATGCATGAATTATCCAAATATTTCTCCCTTAAAAATGGCCTAAAGTGGACAAAATCAGAGTGAAAAATGAACGTTAAGCGCTGTTTCTTCACACAATCACATCCAGAGATCGGATGATACGCGAATGAGAGACCACGAGATCTGGCCTGCAACTGAGAAATTCCCAGACCATCCAGGAGTTGACAAAGATGACACACGTACAGACGTACATACTTGTATGAATCGTGAATAATATATGTACACAGTGTAAGTAATAAAAGTCATACCTCCACTGGAAGCTTGTGTTCCTGCCAGAACAAAACAAAACAAAACAAAATCAAGATAGATAGAGAGAAAGAATACATTGATTTTACATATGGCTTATCTCGTTAGAGGATAGTAATTCAAGTAAATTAGACTTATTAACCATGCATGAAAGCAAGTCAGAGTAACCCCTTTTTGGCTCCACCCAATTTCTGACCTTGTGCACGTAAAATATAAAATTATAGATTCACTGGTATAAAATGCATACCAGTCCGTCTTACAACAGTTATCAGAATTTATTAAATTAACTCCACTGGAAAATTGCAGTTGAACCTGGCGTTATTTGAACCAAACTTGAACAACAAAAGGCAATTACAGTACCAAACTATTTAGTTTGAAAAAAAAAAAAAGACGCACAAATATCAATAAGCTCCACACATTTCAATGACGTGGATATACTAATGTTGTCGTGGGTCACGACCGCACAAATAACTTGAAAACCTGTCGAAACTGGCTTTGAATGAATGGCTTAGTCAATTGGATATTCAGATCCCAATCAAACTTCAAGAGTTTGATTGTGTTTGACTGCATAAAGGTTTGATTACTGAACACTTGATTGTGTTCAATTGGCTAGATTTTCAAGTCAGTTTGATTGTGTTCGATTGATTGCCGAACCAAGTCAACATCAATTCAACGACTGAAGTCAGTTTATTGGGTTTGATTACCAAACATTTGATCGATTTTAATGCAGCAGGTATAAACTGCATGTATTGATTAAAGGAGCTTAGCCACGGCATTTTGAGTTATTTTGGCCATGTACAAAATTAACTTTAAATTGAAGGAAACCTGAAAATAACTGTTTACTAAGAAAGCAAAACACCAAAGAAATAACAAAATTAAACCATAAAAGAACCGAGGAGGGCTGAGTATGGAGAAGATTAACGCAGATTGCAAACAAAGAACTTGAAAAATTCAGGCTAAACTTTTCAAGAGGTACAAACCGTGACGTAGCTTCTTTAATATAAATTGGCAATTTTACTGTACATCTACATGTATATCCCAAAAGGGAACTTAACCTAGATGTCCATGTATTCTTCGCGGATGTTTTTTTCCTTTCTTTTATAACTAAAAATGTGCACACCACAAACCTAATAAGATTTCCTCAGTAATCAGCTAGGCCCAATACCGATCGCGACAGTGATCTACTTCCTGAATTTCACGTGAACAGTGTCAGGAAAGATCTAGGGCAATTTTCTTGGAATTTCTAAAATGGGTAGTCGCGGTTAAGGAACTAAATTTCATATCTTTGCGCTATCGATTTCCCAGTTAATTCTCAGACTAGCCCGCGGTTTCGCGAAACAAAAACCAATTTAAAAACAAAAAAGCGGTTTACGTGTTTCGTATGGTCTCACTGGTAAATAATCGGCTGTGGTTATGTGACCGGTAGCCGGTCATTCAGATAGTACGATTTCTAAACGCGAGAACTCAAAAGTGAATGCGAACGAAGGATTGCGTCTTTGTTTCCCTGTTTTCGATGTTCTTTATATTCAACTGTAAAAGTTTTCCTTCAGCAATTATTCGCTTCAGGGATAGTTTACATTGGTGAATATTTACTTCGACTCCGTCTCGGTACAATAATCGTAAAAGCTGTACTTGTGGTAATCAACATGCAAATCTCCGTGCATTTATACATATATTTTTGTAATCGCCCTGCTGAGGAGGCAAGTACGTCTGAACGTCTCGATCTCGCATTTTGAAAAGATAAAAATGTCTCAAGCTCGAGAAGAAAAACCGTAGTCTCGCCTTTTCGCAAAGTCTCGCATTTATCATTCACAGTGTACCTAGTTCTAGAAGCGCCGTAACAGATTGTCAAGTGTAAGCCAGGATTCCTTTCATGGCGTATATCTCTATAATTGGAATGGTATATATTATACTAAATAATGCTGTCATGGTACTTAACACGATAAAGACTTACTTGTTATAAGTGTACCTTGAAGAAAAACAAGCTCAAGAATCAGGATGGAAAACAAGCTGCCAGAATTAGAGATATCCATTCTTCTGGGAGAATAAGACATCGATGATTTCCTCCAGCTAGACGGTGTAAATATATACAGTTGATAACGTATCCCGGCACGTTATATGCCTACTACGGATCAATGTTTGGACTTCCTGCTTTAATGAAGCAAGCAGTTGAAAATGTTATGTCGCGGATGACTTGTCTTAAAAGTGTCACATAGCTCTCAAACATAAACTTAAACGTGAACGTAGGTGGACTGTTTCCGTCAGCACAAAGGTGAAAGTTGAATATTGTGGTTGGCTAGGGGGGTTTTCAAAGATTGTTCGGCAATTTCAGTTTCTAGTCTCCTTTCTTTGGCGTGAATGCTTTTATTTTGCATAATCTTTGCTGGCTTTTATCTCGCGACGTACAGTTTCAGCAGTTTGTTGGCCATTTAATTACGGTGTGAATGTCAGTGACAAAGTACCTTGCGTGAACGTGATTCCTTGAACGGTTACCGGAATGAGTGAAAAGTAAGCACGGAAATTGTTTCGATTTCGCTACACAGGGGAAAAACAAAGTTTTACGTGGGGGTTGAACAATTCAAGAGATGATCACTGACAAATTCCGTTTTGATCTCAGCCTCTGGTATGAACTGAAGGAGGGCCAATCTTTTAGCGTTATATCTGTCAAACAACATTTCTATTATGTCATCATTAATTTTTGTGGGGAGGAGGGGAGGGGGCGTCTCCAATCCCTTATTAGAGCTTGCCGCGTTCCTCCTGACATACAGACGAGAAGTGCAAAGCTGAAGCTTCGCGAGCTCGGCGATTCAACGTAACCGAGACTGAGAAGATTACCTCGCAACCTTTGTTCAGACATGTTTTTAAGACATTTTGATGGTAAAGTACATCAAGACAATATCTTCGGCTTACTCCCGAGTTTAGTTTAAGATTTTTTTCCGATTCTCATAAATTGTTAAGCGTTTTATTGACAAATCGTTACAAAAATTGGAAAGAGAAGTTGGGTATTGGCCAATTTTGAGCTATTCCCCTGACAGTGAAAGTAAATCAGTTTGAAGAATAACAAAGATTAATAAGATCCACATTTACCTCCAAGTGGGACAACAAACAAGTTTAACATTGTCTATCAAAATAATTCATTCTTCCATTTCCTTCAAATTTTGTCGCTGTTTCCTCACAACTATTGCAAGTCAGCTTTAAAACACTATTTATTATTATTCAGTATTACTGGCTTTACACAATCTTCTACATGCTTTCATTATCATGTTTCCTGAAAACTGCAAAAACTACGAAAAACTTGAGGCAAACGCTTTTGAAATCTCCAAAAAATATTCTTTAAAATATTGGCTAGTCTATAGACATAAAAATATATTTCAATGTATAATTAATTCTTTACTACCAAATATTTTTCCATACATTTAAACAGAGAAAAAAGATATTGATAGAAACATTCATCATTTAGCTTGGGCGGTTTATTTCGCATTTCAATTCAGTTATAAAATTAGCCATTCTCGTAAATAAAGTCAAGTGCTGGGGTACGACTCTGGAAACTAGGGTTTGCCGCCAGTGCGTGCGTTGGTAGAACAACGCCGCTGGTCTATCAACGCGCAGGTTTAGTCGTGTCTTGAAGAAGTGATACTAGTTTCTCTAAACTGTGGTATTTAAATAACAAGATCGTACAGACTATCAACTTGTTAGTAGCACACTCGGAAGCACGATATATCTGTCAGGCGGTAACACTCTGGTATGGGCATGATTTGTCTGTCTCTAATGAGAGCCAAACCGGCCGGAGCAATAGAAAGTAGTTTAATTCACAGACTGGGCACAACTTATCTCTCAAACATGGCTGACACTCGTTATTGTTTAATAAAGACTTTACTCCAGAGCCTATACTTTCGTTATCAGTGTCAGGTTAATGCAGGTCTATCGCTACATAACTGTTTCTTACGTTACCAAAATAGACAGCCACGTATGTTCCCTCTCCCACGCCTACTGAAATAACCACTAGATCAAACATATGTGGTAAGACATAAACGATTAGATTAGACATAAACAAGTCGCCTTCTTATAGAACTATTCTAATTACATTAATTACAATAACTACATTACTGAATAAACGCTATTTCTCGTTGATACTAGCCAGTGGTCAAACAGAGCTGCGAAACCAGGCCTATTAAAAGTGCTTTTGCTGGCTTTCTAAGCACACTGTTTACGGAAGCTAAATACCGAGCATTTAATTTACACTCCAGTCGTCTGTACATTTGCGTAGGTCGGTTGGGTGGAGTCCACACTGGTGGAGTTGAACACTTCGGGTGGCACCACGTCAACATCAGCGTACACCGTGGGTTCGTAACTGGGCGGTTTCTGTGCTGTTTTGTCGTTATTTGCACTATCAAACTCAGCTAGCTGAGCATAGACAAGATCTCCTTCCTTTCTCTTAAAAAAGAAAAAAAATATATTCAATTAATCAACCAATCGGTCAATCAATCAAATCAATAGTTAATCAATAGTTTCAGCGATGGATCGATCGATGAACCAACCAACCAATCGATCGATTAATCTATCAATCAATCAATCACTCACTCAATCAATCAATCAATCAATTAATTAGTCGGTCATGCAGTTAGTCACAAACCAGTCACTCAGTATAAAGTTAGTCAGTGAGTTAATAAAACAGCGAGTCAGTCAGTGAGTCAGTGAGTCAGGCAGTCAACTGAGTGACTGACTGACTGACTGAACGAACGAACGAAAGAACGAACGAATAAATGAATAACGCGCGGACGGACGGACAGACGGAATGACTGACTGACTGACTGACTGACTGACCGACTGACTGACTGACTGACTGACCGGCTGGCTGAATGAATGAATGACGGAGGAACGGACGGGCAGGCGGGTCGAATGACTGTCTGATTAACTCAGCTGAGGAAGAAATAAAAGAAGGAAGAAAAGGATGGAATTCTCCACAGCCACTTCCAATGGTTCTGATGGAATCTTTCACCGCGTTCAGCTCACCATTCACCTTTTTGTTTTTCTTGTTGACCACAGCATATTCGCAGTTTGCTGAAGGTGACTTATGCTCAGTCTCCTTCTCAGCCTTGTTGTTGTCTGGTGTTCCGAGCAGCTTTGCGACCTCTACACGATCAACGGGCTCATACTGGTTTTCACCTATCCGGGCTGGTTGATGCCTTCAATAAAAAGGGAAAAATAAAAACATTTGGTCGACATTGTGATCTGCCAGGTTAGCGTCAAAATGACCTTCACTGATTTAGGCTATGCAAAAGCAAATACATTATCTGTTATTGACATGCCAATCCTGTTTTTTGCTTCTTTATACTTTTTCTATTGTCCAAATTGAGAGAATTTGTTAATTCGTCCAAATAGTCTATATGGCTGACATTCTATCAACATATTAATTGGAGAAATTGTAATGCCTAAATACTTACGTTGACTTTTTCGGTGGAGTTTCGTCAGCTGAAAAAAGAAAAACAGACTTAAATCACTGCATCGGCCTTAAGGTACCACAATAGAGTGTGTGCATTGTCACGCAATAAAAATAAAATCATAAACCATTCAGCGGATAAAGTCAAGAAATTGTGATATTATAGACGATAAATAAAGAAGACAGTTCTCCAAGTTTAAGGTGTGTGTGTTGTCCCAAAGTTGAGATATTGGTCGAAATGTTCCGCGCAAAATTATAGAGCCTAGCATGGAGCCGCCATGTTGGAGGACCTTCTTAGTCCTCCAATATGGCGGCCGGAAAATAGTGTAAGCATCTGGAACTTACTTTGGCTATCTACACAACTGATTATCTGAACCGAACCAAAAACATTTACACAAGCACTTTTCCTAATACTTTAACTCCTAAAATGGTTAAAAATCTCGACATAAGTGTATATTTTTTGACAAAGGCGATCTTAGTTCATGTCACGCACCGCTATGACTCCGAAATTCAACTGAGTGAAACAAGGACGCTATTGAGCTGGAAAGATGTAAACAGATATAAATTTAGTAGCTCTTATGCCTGATGAGGATAAAACCTTTAGTGGCTCTTTAGTTTTGGATTTGAGAATTTGATGACGTCATGTGAACACACTCTAGAATGATTTGCTAGTAATTTCTGGCCTCCATTTAATAATAGATTATGAGCTCGAGATTTCTATGAGGTGATCAACTATCAACTCATAGAAATCGAAAGCGAATAACCTAATTGTTTTGGTAGGATTCTTACTTAAATTCTGTACATCGTATTTAGCCTTACGCTTTAGAAAAATCGTGCGAAATGAATTGTCGTTTGTAATTTCCTGTTGTGCGCGCGTGGTCATCAGTTTTTCTTTTAGCATTTTCTAGTTTTTTAAAAGACACGAAATCGTGGATGCCCTTCAGTTTAATTTAATTACCCATTTGTATTTGATTGTTCTTCCGTAACTTTGCAAAATGAGAAAAACATCACTACTTTTCAGACGACCTCCAACCACTGCTCTCTAATAAACAATTAGATTATGAACTCGAGATTTCTATTTTAACAGTAGGGTGTTTCTGTCAAGGAACTATCGGCTGATAGTTGCCCCGCGGAAATTTGAAGTTCTTAAAACAAATATTTGCCCGAGAAGCGAAGTCGAGGGCAAATATGCTAGTTTTAAGAACACGAAATTTCCAAGAGGCAACTATCAGGTTTATAGTTCCGAGACTTAAACACTCTATTGTCTTTATTTGTTCACCACTAATTTCTTCCACGCGCCAGTTCAAACTCATATTGAATTATTTTCATTTTTTTAGATGAAAGCTGTGAAAGCCAAATGTAAAATTTGAAAAAGAAAACAGAGCAAAACCCACTTAATACAATTTCAGTGGTTTATTTTCTAGAAGCCCGCTTGTCTACGCAAACATTTTCACGGACAAGTACTATCCATCCAGGTATTTTCCTCGGACGGGCACTATGGGCTGATAGTATCTCTCCGCGGATGAACACTATCGCGTCACGCGATCAATTGAAACCAATAAGAATCGGAGAAAATTTAGTGGTGAACTATAATGGCTGATAGTATACGAGTAGCTTAGCCAATCAGATTGCAGCATTTGTATTAGCATACAAGTAGAATTCTGCTAAATTTGATCATCATCATGGTAGTACTTGATTGATTGATTGATTGATTGATTGATTGGTTGGTTGGTTGGTTGACTGATTATGCAAAGAAGAGCATAACTTTTGCCGATTTCTTTATGCTATTGTCTCATTACGGTTTGTCGTCAATTCTTAAGCAGGACATGGCACCATCATGCCTTCAACGACGTTCGCGCGAACATTTTCCAGCCGATACATTTTTTTTAAAATTTTTACTGCAGTCAGATAATGAGTTACTTGTATCAGAAATGCAAAAAAATCTGGGGGTCACCGACTTCGTTTCAGATATAAAGCGTGTGGAAAACTACCCTGATTTTGATAAATTGGCGCACGTAATTCAGCATGGTCTACAGGGGTTTATAGCTAAAAATATCAAAAGTGAGTCAACGGAGGCAAACGTTGTTAGTCAAGAGGCATTTGAAACTGCCGCACAGATAAACGAAGAGCTAAAAATAACGGAATTCGATGGTGCATTTTGCAAAAAATTCAAATTTCTAATCGATAGATTTTCTTCATTTTGTCGCTAAACGTAGAAAATCGGTGGAGAAAATGATCCATCAAATGAGACTTAGGGGTCACCGAACGTCCAAGATTGTTAAATCCAGGCAAAGCCATAGCAATGGTAGACTTTCTGAAAGTCCTTTCGCCGTTGGAAAGGACTTTTCCACTTGCAGCGCGCCAAATTTAACGGTGGATTTTTCCACCGGTGACGTAAATACACATTAACCAATGAACAAACAAGTGCTGACTATACGTCATGACGTCGCGCGCGATCAGCGACACAACTCGCAGAGCAAATGTCTGCTGAGCTCAAGTACTATAAATATATTTTTCATTTAGCTTTTGCTGTCGGACATACTTAAGGATACGAATTTTATGGAAGCAACTGAGTATGGTCTATCCAAGTTAAATACAAGTCTCTCAAAGAAGGACAGGGAAAAGCAGTGGAAGGCTATTTATCCGACCAATACGTGTTTGTTTACTCACGGACGCGATCTGAGCTCCTGCGTGATCCGGATCCTGCATATGGATCGTTTGAGAGAATTAAGTTTGGACCTTTCGAAGAAGAACAGAGCCGTTCATGCAGTTTGTGTAATTGTTGCACTTAAAGTTGATTTAATGAATGACCAAGTTTCATCTCTACAAAGAAATGGCATCGCTGAAAATTTGCATCGGCCGTTTTACCGACTTTACCTTGTTGAAAGCACTCGTCGATCGATGAAGGACTTTTGAGAACAGCGCTTTTATTCTCTTGCGTTCGTTGCGACTTCGATTCTCAACGTTATTTAGTCAAGAGAGCCTTACAGAATCAAAGTTCTCTTCGACTAATTCCGTCTTCTTCAGTTAATCCGGATTCTTGTCGGTAGAAGCTAGATCTACATAAGTTTATAGCATGCATTTGTCAGGCAGCTCTCAGGTCGCTGGTTAATCTAGACTAAAACAAATAATTCCCGATCGGTTTAAACACGGTTTTGTCTTTTCAGGAGGCGTTACTCAATGGAACAGCTTTTGCCGTTTGTCTGCTGGTTACATACTGCACTGT
>Ga0126338_10002788_pt1 | contig 12116 bp, 6 predicted proteins | sample OrbCmetagenome_2_FD_92529 | JGI IMG/M metagenome (GOLD analysis project Ga0126338, IMG submission 92529) | Coral microbial communities from Petempiche,Puerto Morelos, Mexico - Orbicella C C metagenome | ecosystem: Host-associated > Invertebrates > Cnidaria > Coral | place: Petempiche,Puerto... | reverse complement strand
TCAGTCAGTCAGTCAGTCAGTCAGTCAGTCATTCCGTCCGTCAATGAACCAGTAAGTCACTCAGTGAACAGGCCAGCCAGTAAGCTTTCCAGCTATTCAGTAAGTCAGGCAGTCCCTATGTCCGTCCGCCTGTCCGTCCAGTCAGTCAGTCACTCACACAATCAGTTAGCCAATCAGTCAAGTAAGTCATTACATACCCTGGAAACTGCTTCACAGTTACAACGACAAAACAATACCCTTGTATGTATGAAGAATCCAACTAAACGTGTTTTCATCCTTTTTTTTCTAATCACGGAACAAATTTAGTCTGATACGTATCACTTCCATTGTGGGGAAGGTAAGACATGGGATTCACGCACGAACGAAAGAAGAGATAGCAGTGTCCGAGAGAAAGCGAATGAGTAGGTGTATGTAGAATCAAAACAAAATGACCTCTTAGTAGAATGTGCTGTTTATTCTCTGGAATAAGTGATAATTCGAAATCGAAAATGTTGTCTTAAACACCATGGTGTGTATGCCTTTAAATCTCGAGCTTCCGAAGGAGATTTTGTGCCGCATTGCAACTATGCGTCCAAGTTATCTCGGCGCAAGTATTCTGATAGAAACAGTAAGATTCTTCATCTACTTTGTCTTACTGTGTCCCTAGTATTAAAAAGAACTAACGATATAAGACGACTATTTATTACTCGCCGAATTTAAACCATCTGAGCCCCAAATTTTTGACCGAGGAACAAAATTTTCACAATCATTCAAGTGGAAGCGTTGTATTTCTATACTTTTGCTGTGACTCTTTCTTCCTTTCGAAATTATTTTCTATTTTCGTTGTTTCTTTTGTCTTCTCCCTTTTTGCTTTTTAATTGTACTTCCTTCATCTGGAAAACATTTTATGTAGTAAACTTCGAGGCGCGTATCATCTATTCATGATGAAGACTTGTGCGTATGTTTTCATAATGGCCGAGATGTTTTAAACGGCCTATACGTAACACTAGCTGTGAAACATCGTTTTCCATTTTGTGCATGTTTTTTCCTCCACTTTTACTTGCCTAGTATTAACTCGTTTATCTTTTCTTTTTCGTTTCATTTTTCCATATTTTGATTCATATCTTTCAACAGAACTAACGAGAGAGAGGGAAACTGACTGTTTCCTTCCGTTCACCCGCGGCTGAAACCCTGTGAAAGAAAAACTTAACATTTGCAGAACATCTGTTGCGGAGCTTCCTTCCAAAGCCGATCAACTTGGTTTCTCAAAGGGGTGAAAAATAATGCTAGATTTCCCTCAGATCACATCTCTTTGAACAGACAAACACAGCTTTGGGGTGTTTTAAAGTGCTTTTCACAAGAGTTCACTTTCCCTCTAATGCATCGAAAAGCTGCCGACATCTCTATTATAAAACACTTACGTTGCTGTAGATAGCTGTGGATCTTATTGTAAGTGATAAGGAAACGAAACTGTATTGAACAATTCACGCGAACAAAAAGAAAAAAAATCCCAACAATAAAAATCACAAATGAGTCAAGAAAAACATTTTACACACAAATATCATGCACACATTACAGAAATGAGAGAAAACAAGATCAGTAATCAAAAAACAGGACAGCAAGGAGAGAAAAACAACTTTGGTCAAAAAAACCTTGGTTGACTTCCGTTCTACGGCTAACTAAAGCCCTGAGGACACGTGACTAAATTTCTGGAACAAAGTTTCCGGACAAAAGCGCTTCCATAAGCTGCAAAGACCTGTAGGAGTTAGTAAAACAAGAAATGAAAACCTTCTGGACAAAATGAAAGTAATGCAAAACCCCACGGGCTAGAACAAAGAAATAAAAAAAAAAAACAATTGTCCAAGACAAAGAACAACGAGAGAAAGAAAACAAAATACGGAAACATAGTTTGTTAAAATAAAATAACATCTTCTTTTCTCCTGCTCAATTTGTTCTTCGACTCCAGCAAGACTCGTTTTCGCCGTGGAAAGCTGCAACTCCGGGATTCGTTTGAGCGTAGGATGGAAGAAAAAGGAACTGTTTTAGGATCCGAGTGGATTAAAAAAACAAAAACAAAAACATACACACTGCCCACCATTAGATGAACTTGCACACTCGGACGAAATGAAGTTGAAAGCTTTTAGTCTAAATTTGCATTTCAAGTGTTGTGTATAGCCGTTAATGGAAGTAATAAAGTTTTAAGCTAAGGCGAGTTAAGAGACGCTTGGTTAAGTAAACGACTTCAACAGATGTAGGAAGAAAAGGTCCTTAAAAACCGTTTTGAAGATGAGAAAACCAGAAACGTGTTTTTGCCTGCACTAGTCACAGCGAGGCATTTGCAAGAGAAAACCTATCTTTTCAAAATGCGAGAAAGAATCCCTGTGCTAAGCTGTCCAATTATACTCACTATGTTTTGGGGATGTAAATTGCATTAGGATTTTCAGCCTAAATCGACCTGCCAACAAACATCTGTGTGGTACAACTAGCTAATGGCGATATTTGATCCAAGGGCGTTCAAACCTTGAGTCCCAAAAAGAACGCAAAACAATCATCTTTTGACGTAATTGAGAAGAATGAAAATGTACTTTGAAAAGGCGGTGTTTTGTTCTGCCCTTTTAGTCCAATTATTTGTAATGTTATAAGCTGGATAAAGTCTAAACCGATCAAAAGTCACATGTACATCAAGTCAGTTTTTATTTCCTTTGTTTGTGGTTTTGTTTGGCGGACTGATTTCAGTTCCCAAAACATTCGAAAGCGGAAGTTATCAAAGGCGACTGAAAAATTGCAACACGCTGGAAGTAAGGATTGTCCTTAGCCACTCTACATCATAATAGACAAACAGAAACTAAGATATCCTTGACGGTTAAGAACTTTCGCACGTTTCAAGTTGAAAGCGAAAACACCTTGAAATATTGTTATTAAATACAGCTGGCTAAAACCTCGGTAGCGAAGAAAAAAAAAAGACCGCGTTAAAAACATTTGGTTGATTTGCAATAGGCGTTGAAATAAAAACAGAATTTTTCCACCGCATTGAAATGAAGACTGTTCAGACGACTGTGATGTCAGTGACCTATCGTTAACTTTAGTCCAGTCTACAATGTCAGCGTAAATGGTGTTTTCGAGAACTTTTTCCGTAAATATGGACGTTTTTTAAGCAGTTCAGTTCTTTTGCACTGCAGTTGAAAAACACCATCTGAGATCAACTTCATGGCTAGGTTGTAAAGCTAGTGTAGTACAGGCAGTTTCATCCAGGAAACTGACGTTCGATCGAAAAGAGAAAAATAAAACATCCGAAACTAGTTTTGTAACAGTGATTTTCTTAGGCGCACGCACAATTGCGAGGAATATAAATTAGATTTCGGCATTGGATCTTACGATGCGTTTTCAAGTAGAAGAAGTCGCAGACGGTCGTCATTAGAAAACGGTTATTAAATCGCTTCGTGGAAAAAAAAAACGATCGCTTTTTGCTTGTGGCCGAGACGCCGCAATATGCAAGGGTCAAAATGGTTAAGTAAACGCTTGCACAAGTCGACTTCGCAAAAATACGACACTGAAATATCTGATAATCTATTAAACACCACCATACAAGTCGTTTTAATTCTACAAACTATAGGAGACGGATGATAACTTCTGGTTAATCACATGAATTCCCGAACGTTCTATTTAAATCATCACATGATTTTAGCTTTGAATGTTTGGCTGATTTGTTTATGACATAAATTAAGCGCGACTGTAATAATCGCTGTCTCAAATTCGGTTACAGTTCTTCTAACTACACGTCGAGTAAATAAGGTCTAATATCAGTAAAATCTGGAAAACGTTTCCAATTTGGCTGACGTTTCACTTGATTTCTGGCATAAAACTAGTGGTGTCGGCGACCGACAAAATAATTCCAACATAATCCGAGTTTGACTGCCAACATGACTTCGCAGAATAAGACAAATAGATAGCGCTTAAAAAATGCCGAGATGGCACAGTTTACCTTTGTCGTCCAGAATTCGCTTTCTCTTCTGGTTCTTGTCAAGGGAATTCGGGTTTTCCTGTTCCATTTCGTCCATGACGCTAAGTCGATGTGGTGTTTGGAGCGAGTGACTGAGGCAACTGAAAGCCACGAGGCAAGCGAAAGTCGTTTGTTCGTCTGCTGTTATGACATCATCGACCGCTGAGTGACTGCTTCATCTCTGCTCAGCTGATTCTCCCACTGAGGCGATGACATGACGGGGTTTGACAAGCAACAATCGCCTCTCGAATGGCTCACAAATGTCGCAACGAAAATTCGGCGGAGTTCGTTTCAAAGTGAAAACAATTTCGCTATAGCGGCGACTTGTGTCACCAGGGGAAACCGTTTAATTGCCGACGATTGGCGGGTGACATGAAAATGTAAATTATTTCAGTTTTTATTATGTCAAGTGAAATGTCACATGTCTGTCATACCAACAATAGAAGCAGACACGGCAGCTGGAGTGTTTATTTGCAAGACAGATTTCGATGTTTATCTTTTTTCTCGTCGTTTTCGGTTTGGAAATAATCGCAACTTGGTTTTAGGTGAAGGCGTTTTGATTCGTTATTACCTATAGTCTATCCCTGATCTGTGCTGGAATTATGCGGGGGTTGTGTACAAAATTTCTTTAATTCACACCTTGGCGTGACATTCACACAATTGTCAAAAAAAGATCAAACAATCAACATAGCTTCTTTCTTTCGAGTTGGTTTCCACCATTGTTTCTACTTTTCGTAGCAGACATTGCTATTGTGCCATGGTTCAAAAGGTCCCGACGAAAGTGAGTCTGTACTCCCACCTTGTTTGACAAGGGTGTAAAATGGCTAGGGAAAGTGCCACTTGATCGGACTTGATGGACCTTGATGGCTCGAAAGGTGGTCAATAAAAACAGAAAAGCAAGGATGTGATATGGTATGGATCTCATAGGCTGTTATAGTCATTTATCAATGGCCATAAAATTATAAATATCCACTGCGTCCATTAGTAATCCAGGAACGCTGTGATGCCAATTTCGAAGAAATCATCACAGAATGAGACAATATTAAAATCTGTCTGGAGTGGACAAGAAAAAGTGCCCGAGACACAGCTTGGGTTACAGCACGCAATGATTGCACTGATGAAAAGCGCAACTTCCATTTCAACAACATATCGTCCAAGATATAAATAATGTAACAAAGTTTGGGCGTTTGACTATGATGGTTGAAACGTCGGTAGAAAGTCAGACATTTGACATATGAACACAACGAGAAGACATGGGTGAGGGTCTCCCAGGAGTTTTGGGGTACAAGGGAACATTGGGAAAATATCGAAGGGAACAAGGGAACATTAGCCATTTTTTGGGAACAGGGGAACAAAATTCGAAAAATTACAAAGGGGAACAGATAACGAAAATGTGTGGGAACATGGGAACACAGGGCAATTTTGGAAGGGAACAAGGGAACAAAGACCCCCCTGGGAGACCCTCATGGGTAGGGTCTGGGTATCACTATCATTTATATTGGAACGGTGTCAACAATTTTCTGTCTTCTAAATGGGCCTTTTGTGAAGACTGTTTGATCGACATTTTGGCTTGTGGTAGCGTACCAGGATGGGACTCCCCGCCTATAAGAAGGACGGGGGTGTTCGTCAAAAAACCCTGAAAACAACCGCTAAGAGGTACCAAGATCCTGTTTTGTGGGCGTGGCTTGAACCTTTTTTCACCCCTAACAGATACCAATTCTAAAACAACACATTGTCTTCTGAGATATTTTTTTCGGCTCAATGCCCCAAAATGTGCCGCAAAGCTCCCGTTTTGGTCCTTTTGGGGCTGAACACCCCAAGAGATACCAAAACCGCTCTTTTAAGCCCTAAATAGACTACGAGTAGTCCCTCTTTCGCTTAGTCCGTCGTGCGTGACGCGAAAGAAAACCGCGAGAAAAAATGGTCGAGCGAAATCCTGGAGGCGAGGATTTCGCGCAACCAGTACCCCCGTCCGTCCCCACCAGGGGGCTGTTTGCTACCAAATCAATGTCGATTGCTTGCCGTTCCCAGGTCTTAAGGACGCCCCGATGAGTAGGTACGAAAGAATTACAATAAATTGATGAGTGATAGATGTTAGTATCCGCCTCGAATTTTATTTAAGGCACCTCTTTTAAGCAAAGCTCTGCGCTAGTTCACTGCAAACGACTCCGAGGGAACTGAGACTGTGCTAGGGTTAACAGAAGAAGCATTGCTGCATAATAGAACAACGTGCGTCTTTATTTCATCAACTTCCTATCAGTGGCGAGACTAAAATGTATTTCAACAACACGTATAAAATATAATACGTCTTACGTTTTTGTATACAAACAGTAGAAACATTTTCATCTCAGGACTTTATTCAACTATAAGTGAATAATTTGGGGATCATCTAAAACAGAAATGCTCATTGGATATTTATCATCCCAACCTATCATTTTAAAACAGAACATTAAAACTATGGTCTCATTTTAGCGTGGAGAAAGTGTTTGTAGTTAAATCCTAGGCCCGCCAGTAGGCTAGTCCAAGAAATTAATTCAAAAGGGTTTAGGAATTCGCAATTTACCCAAGGGTCCCATTGAATCCACATGTCCTTGGCCCCTTGCATGTTAGTGGCGCGCGGACCCAGGTGGGGTGGGGGAGGGAGGTAATCCGTTATATGGGCTAAGTAGGTATGTGCGGTCCCAAAGGGTATGGTTTTTCAACCGTTTGGGTCATAAATAGGGTATCTATTTTGGCCATTTGGTCTTAGATAGGGTGTGGTTTTGGTATGTTGTTTAGGAGAAGCTACTTTTTCATCATTATCGATAAGACCATCAACAAAATCCCTTCACAATGCCTTTAACATCAGTCTGAGCTAGGTAACTAATTATGAGACAGGTCTGAGACAGGGTATTGATTTAAATAAGGTATCAAATTTTAGATCAGGTCATAATTAGGATAGGAAAAATCACAGATTTTGATCTTAAATAGAGTAAAGGTTTTGGGAAAAGGGCCGCACACTCCCACCCGATATTTCTGAGAGTACCCCCTCCCCCCCCCCCCCCGGGCGCGGGGAGACCCCACATTAAAATTCCCCGAAAAAATCCGGCCGCGTGCAGGGTAAAACCTGCGGCAAACTCCCCCAGTAAGAATATGACATCATCTTAGCTTATTTGTCGCTTTGATCCAATCTGAAAAACAACGGAGAAATCACTGTATTACAATACCGTGCAGGTTTTCAATAAAAACATGAAGGGAAAAGGGGGGGAGGGGACGGGGGGGGGGAGGAGTATGAAACTGGCCATTTCCGAGAATATTTTTGGGGTTAGCGTTTGCTAATATTTTGTGGTTGACTAGTGTTATAAAAGGTATTTGTGGGAGGGCGTAGCCATTTGATAAGGTAGTTTGAAGTTTACATGATAATCGCATGGAAATTACATGGGAACTGTGAGGTTAAAATCCAAACTCTTGCTGTAAACAGACCTAAATGTACATGACTTCGTTTCTTTTGCAACTCATGACCGCACGAGGCTGAGCAATTCCTTCAACTTAAAAACCCCTATTTGCAAAACCTCCGCATTTCAGGCTTCCTGTTTTAATAGGATTGTCAACCTATGGAATTTTACCGCATTTCAGGCTTCCTATTTTAATAGGATTGTCAACCTATGGAATTTTACTTGTTAATCTGTGCTTTAAAGTAGCCTTTCCAGTACCGATGTTTTTAAAAACTTTTTAAAACAAACTCTGACCAGCCTTTTGCGAGCAGCTCTTGGTCGCTTGTAAGATCGTGCGCATGCCATCGTCCATAGCGCAAACTAAACATTCATATATTTTATTGTGTAATTTTTAGCTTTCGTAACTAAATTTTCTATTTGGGCGGCACCTTGCATGGCTCCTTTAGTCTCGTTGGTGCTTGCCCGTTTGGGTATTATACCTTTTCTTTCGTTTATTATTTTTTTTTCCTTAGGGCACTGCTTTTTCACGTAGTTATGTATAAGATAATTGAAACCCAAAACAGTAACTCGATAGACAGAGCGAAAATCACAAACTCATGACAAAATTGGCAAGCGCGGGAAATGTCACCTGATAACAAGCAAACGGTGGTAAAGGCGGGAACGACCATTTAGCAAAAGTTAAACATAGCTGGTGGAAAGCGGGGGATGAAAGTAAGTTAAGTCAGGATTCATTAGTCCCGGGGGAACTCCTATATAAAAAGGACGGGGGCGCTCGTCGATAATTTTGAAAAGAATCCCTGAGAGCTACCAAGATCTTGTTTTGTGGGCGTGGCTTAAATTTTTTTTCACCCCTAAGAGGTACCAATTCTCAAACAAAACCTTAACTGACATTGACTTTTTTCGGCGCAATATCCTAAACGATACCGCAAAGGCTCCCGCTGTGGATCTTTATTGGCTGAACACCCTAAGAGGTAACTTTCTTAACCTCTAAAAGGTGCGACGCGTACCCCCGTCCTTGCCATATGGGCGTCTCCCCTCGGGTCAATAGTTTAACTTTTGCATCTGATTTACCAAAACAGACGAAAGGAAAGAACACGGTCCATGAGTTGTTTTAAACCAAAACAGGCGCAAAATAACATTCAGTTCAAGTCATTCTGAAAAGCTTGTCATTCAAGACAAGGTAATGACCTCGACCTGTAACTGCCTGAGTTGGTTCCTCGCATCTGGGAAAATACAGATACTTGTCACGGCCTGCAGGGAATTCAGCAAACACTGACGATTCACTCACCTTGGTTTCTTTCGTCTGTCGAACTCAAAATAACTAAACAGAGTCGACGACGCTTCAGAGATCTGTGAATCCTTTGGACTGTTTGACTTTGATTTCTTTTTTGTTAATCCCATGGAGCGACATCTGCCAAGACCAGTAGTTCTTGTTCCTTTAGAAGCAAAGAAAAAAGACACTTTTTTTGGACCGTCCTCGTTATTTTCAGTCAGACGTTGCTTCAAGTAAAGAAAAGGAAGAGTTTGCGCTTCTCTTTGACCAATCAGAAAGTCGAACGAGCATGCTCTAGACGTTCTGATGTCAAAAAGTCGTCAACGATACAGTGTAGGTCACTGTACCTCGGTTACTTGGCAACCTAGGTTAAAAGCCAATTGTACTATCGATTCTCGAAGACAGGAGATCGACCGGAAAAACGTTTGTCCTTAAGCGACTTTTTCCCCACAGGATATAATTAAAAAATGTCCCATCGACATGTCGGAGTGCCGAGCTGAAAATCGTACGGTTGGGCAGCAAGTGCATACTTCGAGAAAGATGGAATGCTTATCGCGAGGGATAAGGAAAAAAAAACTGAATTCCCTTCGGGATTCAAACCAATGATGTCCCCAACACCGGGCAAGCGCTCTAAGCTCTGAGCTACGGAGAGACTCCTCGCAAACAAGGCAAAAGACCATATTCGTATTCTCGGTGACTCACTGGAACTAGCTTGCAATGGAGGCTCAAGTGGGGAATATCATTAAAAAGAGATCGATGTCATTTGCATTTGAAACGACTCCCGCGCTAGCCTCAGTTGCAAGCCAGTTCCAGTCCTATACCGAGAATACGAATGTGGTCGATTGGTTCCGATTTTACCGCGACGTGTTTTGAGGAATTTTTTCAGCTGTGGGGTCTTTGGTACAAGAGTATTAATGAGAGCAAGAGTAGTGACACGTGCATTTTCATCATTAGTGATACATTGCTCTTTCCAAAAAGTTGCGTCGCTGTGGAAACAAAACCTTGCTCGTGCAACAGCACAAGGACAAGCGCACTGATTAATTTAAAGATTTTATAGCAAGGATGCTTTTCATTCTAAACATTATTTAAAAAAACAAACAAACAAAGCAGTACTAATAATACTAAAAATAGCTGAAAATAAAATGGTGGTACCTCCTTTAGAATTCAGCCGAACCAGTTTCTTCATGGTCTGCAAGAGAGGGAAAGAGATAAAGGTTTTAAAAATGCCTGAAATATGGGCAAGTGGTGACTTGGCAAATATGGGCAAGTGGTGACAAGGTTTTCTTATGGGCAAGTCTACGTGTGTCGTAGAATTTTGAAAATGTAACGATAACACGAGCTGTCATAGGATGCAGTTCAATTGGCTACGTTAACACCGCTATGATATCAGATTAAATTCTCCAAAGTAGACTTGACCTTGTATGGTTATATCACCTCATAACCAAACAATAAATAGACCACATTCGATATATCAATGTGTCTCTAAGACTGCTGGGGGTAACCCTGCGATGGACTCGCATCCCATCCATGGGAGAGTAGAAATACTCCTAGTCGCTTCATGCTACAGAAACCGGGATAAGCTCCGGCCTGATGGGCCACTTGGCTCGTATACAGACTTTACTCACCTCTTGGCAGGGCTGTGCTCTAGAGGTACTCAGGCACCACAGGCGACTAACTCTCGCCTTTGGGCAACTGGACAAACTCACTTTTTTCATATAAGCTTAAGTGCTGGGCACCCAGGATTTCATGGTTAGGAACCTTTAGGCTCCCCTTAATTTTTCTTAGACCACAGCCTTGTCTAAGGCTTTCAGGACAAACTGCTATCTTTGGTGGTGTTTTCTTTGTATCCAAGTCTCTTGGGAATTGAGGGACAACGGAAACTTACCAAAGTTGCAATTTTGTCCTGAAAGCCTCGGAGCCATGTTACAATATCGATATTTTTACCATAATTGCTACTAATCTCGCAATCCAATTGGCTAATTTGCCGTTGTCGATAAGAGTCTAGACAACGCTGTTCGCGTCAATGTGTCAAGCAATGCCTTTTTCAGCTCACGCTCTGAAAAAAAAAATACACTTTCTTTGACGTTGATATTGTGGTAAAAAACAAATCGAAATGTGCACGTGGTTTAGCGTGGTCTGTACTCTTATCGACCACGATACGCGTCATCACAGTGGTCACAAGACCGCGCTAACCCACATCCGATTTGTTTAATCGAACATGGCCACGATCAGAAGACGCAAAATTTCTAATAGGTTTTTTTTTTTCTCACAAAGGGCATCAACATACCTTGGTTCCCGCCGCACTGCCTTGCATACGAGGTACATTTCCTCCGAAGGACGGTGGGGTAAGGCGGAAGACACCTGACTGTGTAGGGGTGGGTGTCTCACCGTCTGTACTCATCTCAGTATCTGACAAGTACCCACTATCGACATCTATCACCTCAATTGACTGCACGGGTATACCATCCTCAGCTTTGGTGTTCTGTCTCAAAGACTCCGATGTTTGATTATCACGTTTTCTAGTCTTCATAGATCCCCTGTAGCCAAAACGTTTATCCAAGTCTGACTCATCGGATTTCTCAGCGTTGGCATTCTGTTCATCCCGTATGTTTGGTGAATGACTTGTTAACACGCTTTGCTTTTGCAGTTGTCTAGGGGAACACTTCAGCGTCTGCGAGGTGTTACTTTCTTGACTCATAGATTGTTCCTCCCGCTTGTGTTTCGAATACTCAAACATTTTCTTTTTGGCTATCGGACTTTCGTTCGACTCTCCACAAGTCCTTAGTTCATTCTCTTTGTCATTCTCCTCCATATCCTTGTCATCGCTACAATTCGTGGCAAGTTCACTGTCGCATAACTGTTCCTCCATGTTGTCTTTTAAGATGGTAAGAAGACCTCCAGGTTGTGATGTACTTGACGTGGTTGTATCTCCTTCGTCTTCTTCAGTTTCTAAACGTGTTTCATCTGCTGGACTTTCCTGCTTTGCATCTGAAGAAGAATCTGACGATTCACGTCTTCCAGTGATGTTGAAATACCTTAAGAAAAACAGTGGGTCGTGAAATAATTGGTCAAAAATTTAATGTACATTGAGTGATCTGATTAGAAATATCTTCCCAAATGTATGTTCGCTCACGCATTGGCAGCTGTTTCAGTGCATTTAATTTGATAATCGCAGTAAGCAGAGCTATCCTTATTAGCGCAAAAATGTAATTAACGAGGCATAACTGAAAATTTAGCCATATTATGAGCGGCAAGGGAAGTCTTTGAAAAGGACTTGTTGTGACTGACTTTTCAACAACTCAAGCGGACATGAACAACGCTCCTTGACTCTGAAGATGACCTCCGTTTAGGATGTCTAAATGTCAATCACCAACAACTGTTCTTTTCAGAACTAGCCTCGCCACAGTCTGGCCAGAGACGTAGACGTTTA
>Ga0126338_10002787_pt1 | contig 12116 bp, 9 predicted proteins | sample OrbCmetagenome_2_FD_92529 | JGI IMG/M metagenome (GOLD analysis project Ga0126338, IMG submission 92529) | Coral microbial communities from Petempiche,Puerto Morelos, Mexico - Orbicella C C metagenome | ecosystem: Host-associated > Invertebrates > Cnidaria > Coral | place: Petempiche,Puerto... | reverse complement strand
CAAATTGTTAAAAGCAGGCAAGGTCTTCAACGAAAATAAAAAACACAACTTTGACATTTAGATGTCTAATATAGGTTTTATTAGAAAATGTGAAAAATCGGTGTCAGAAATGCTGAATCATGTGTAGTCACCTCTGACAGCAGCCCTCCAATGTCGCATATGTTTACAGTTCGCGTGTTTAGTGTACATTGTTCCTAACAAGAGCCACTCTGAACGCTCGCTTCTTATTCTAAAACTAGGGCACAGAATAAGATCAAAAGAATCACAACTTGTTAAGTCTGGAATGCTTATTAAGTTCCTCGTGAATACTCCAATGATCCTGAGAGAGTCATTTTCTTTCAGTGTGACCTGCTTTACTTCAATGTCCGGGCCGTCGATTGAATTTACCGTCACCGTATGAGACCGCGAAAGTCGTTCGCGACGAATAAAAGACGAGTTTCCAAAAAGACTTCGTCGTCGCTCGTGGAACTCTACCCTTGCTGTAATACCAACAGTGGCGTCGTATAAATCCCTAACTCTTTGAAGCGTTATTGATAAATAATAACTTCTCGTGAAACCTCTTTCTTCTGAAGTGTAAAACTTAGGCACTAAGTGCACTCGTACTGTTTTGCCCAGAGGAAGAATAGTCGGCAATAGGTCGCTGTCTCTCGATACAGAGTTTTCTTCAGAGTTGTCATGTGTAACCTTTGAAGTAGTCAACCCCATTTCGACGATCATTTGTAAGAATTACGCAAGAAATCTTTTCCGCCTCCGGTCTGTGCTACAAAAAATTAGTTCCGAATGGATTCTCGGCCTTTCCAAACGCAATTATTCTTCATTCCAAAGCTGTCGTATATTCCATATATCTTGATTCCTTTGAAGCATGTTTTCGATTGAAAAGATTCAACTCTCTGTCGTCTTACTGCACTTGGCTCTCAGCTTGTATCCATAGCATATAAAGTAAGCGTTGTTCACTTAAAGTTTGTTAAAGCACCTTAGAGATGATGGCACGAACTGGCAATACCTGAAAACTGGCTGTAAGGTCACACTGTGAATCAAAAATGGTAACCCTCTGTGTTTGGTTTTTTTTCTGTTACGGGAGGAAAGTATACAAGCACTTTGCAAGAGAATCCTTGTTTAAAGGTTGCCGACCTGTACTTAGATTTTGTCAAAGATTTTGTAAATAAATGAAAGCGGTAAATCGTGATGAATTTGTTTAATTTAAAAACAATCTTTTGTGACGACATACTTTGCTAATGACAACTAATTAGTTTTTTTTGAATACATTTTCATTTATAAAGTGTTTTTCCGTAATGACGTAGTGTATGTGGAAACTTTTCAAATACGCACAGGTCAGTTGAGAATAGAAAAAAAAAGAATTAGAAGAAAGAAAGAAAACAGAGAAAAAACGCCACTTTTTGACTGGAGTTAGCTTCTTTCTTTCCTGTCGCCAAGGCAACGAAACCAGGCAGCAAGGACATGTAGGTCAGCGGCTTCTTCAGCAAATCCAATATGGCGGCCTCGCAGCTTCGTGCGGCTGGGTTAATCATCTTCCGTAGAAAATGTTTTAGAGGGCCTTTTGAATATCTTCTGCTACAAACATCTTACGGAAAGCATCACTGGACACCGCCAAAGGGTCATGTCGACCCAGGAGAGTCAGACATGGAGACAGCCCTGCGAGAAACCGAGGAAGAATCAGGACTGGAACGAGACAGTTTGGACGTTATGGAAAATATACGGAGAACTTTGAATTATGAAGTGCGAGGAAAACCAAAGACTGTTATTTACTGGCTTGCAGAACTGAAGGATTATGACGTTCCAATAAGGCTTTCCAGGGAACACCGGGATTTCAAGTGGTTGACTGTTGAAAGCGCTTGTGAACTGTTGCATGATACTACAGGAGTAGCTTTGCGAGAAGTGGACCATGAAATAAAGAACGTGAGAGACTTTTATGTCGATACATACTGAGAGATACTGCTCAGAGCACGTGCCATAATATATAAGATTGCATTGATTATCCTGAACATTTTTTATGTAACTAGTTAGTTTATTAACGTTATTTTGTTCTGTTTTTTTGTTTTTTTACTTTTAAACGGTATCAAATGAACACGAAATGATCTTAAGCTTTGCAGTGTCAACAATGTAATTGCATTTTCAGACTGAGAGTCGAGTGCTGTTTTTTCAGACTTTAAAGGCGGTTGCATAAATTTTAACACACCGCAAAGAATTGAGATCCATTAATTGGTGTTTCAGTCGCTTTTCATGCATCATTCACATTAAATTTTGAGCATTTACTACTGGCCACCTCTTTGCGGTGTCCAAGATTTTTCATCTCAACCATGAAGATTCATAAGCTTTACTGTTATGGAAGTCTCCTTACTATGGGCTCTATAAAGTTTACTCAAGGTGTAGAAGACTCAGTTGATGTTAACCAGTAGAAAACAAAAGGATGAAGGAATAAGGAAAACAATAGGTTTGTGAGGTGGTGTTCTACTGTGACGTGACCTCTCTTCGACATCAAGAAGAAGCCTTACTATGGCTTCCTCTTTACATAACACCAGCGAGTGAGTTTGCATCATAATCTAATGATGCAGATTCCTGGCATGATTAAAGTTAACTTTGCTTTTTCATTTCCATTGGTTATGTTATAAAACAATATTGATTCATACCTTCAGCTGTACATCGTCCAGTTATGATACACACAAGAAGTTTGGAGGGTACTCTAGAAGTGTGGCTCTCGGCTGCATCTTGAGCAACTCTTGTACTGTACTGCAAGCAGGCCCTTTCCCTGTGAAGAGCCTACTCACAGGTGTCTATGGTTCTTGAGTGCCCTCCAAACTTCATGTGTGCATTATAAACTCAATGATGCACATTAAAGCACGAAAAAAACAGGCACTCTGAATGGTTCCTAACTATCAGCTTATCAACTGGTTTGTCAGGAGCAGAACATTACTAGAATTGTGCAAATGAGCACAAATTAAAAATGCACAAATTGGAGACAAATGTTCCAACTGAAGATATTATTTTGTACTCTGAAACGACAAAAACAATAGATCTCTTCCTCTGATCACATTGAAGTGCAAAATGCAGTTCACATCTAGTTCCAGTGAAAGAGAAACATTGGCTAGTAGATTTCATTATGAAGTTAGTGTGTGGTATGGCTGTTGATTTGCACTTGTCATTAAAACTTTGTGTTTTGACTCACTCTACAGTCAAACCAAATACCTTAAGACTCAAAAGATATACAGCAATAGTGCACACTAACTTGTCTGATGAGAAAAATGTGGTCTGGAATGTTAACAAGTCAACAAAAAAAAACACCTTGATTACTGGAATCAATATACTTTGATTAATAATCAATAACAATAACGTTTGGCATCTTTATTGCCTTGTAATAATGACACTCATTTTTCACATCATTGGCACAAGGTGTTCAGAAGCTGATCCTGCCCTGCTCAGAGAATTGGGAGGAAGGAGGTTGGATGCTCTGTGGGATTTAATAAGTTATGGTTCTCATGCATCAACATCTCCATAAAGGTTTTAATGGATGTTTTGCTTTAATTCAGGCAAATGCAGGAAGTTGATAAGTAGCCAGTACAAAACTTGATATGATACATTGGCAGACAGGGAACGCACTGACAGAGAAACCATTAAAGATATAAGCGATAACACGGATTTTATTTTCAAATAAGTACATGTCACGCATTTCAGTTCAATATTAAATACTGTTTTTCACATAAAATTCTATTTTAAATTGAATTTTAAAACAAGACAAAAATACCACACATTGGGAATCTTGATTTCTTGAACCCTCATTTTTTCAAACCTTCCAATAACTTGAACTAAAAGTCATTCCCTCTCTTCAGTCGAACACTGTAATTTTACCCCCGATTGTTCAAACTCTCCGATTTTTCAAACCAATTTTTGTTTCCCTTGGAGGTTCAAAAAATTGGGATTCCACTGTAGTCTGCTAATTAAGACCTGTCCACTTTTCATTCGTCTTTAACACTGGTGTCCTTGATAACAGTCACTGAGCAGTATATTTTGATAGCTTTTCTTGTAGAGATTCTATACAAGCCACCTTCCTGGTCAAAATATCATCAAGCTGTGTCATATAGTCTTTAAAATGCTGCAGGTGTAAAATAATAACCTTAACTTTAGATTCTTGAATGTGTGAAAATACGTAGACCCCATTTTTGCATACAAGAGGCACAAGTTAAAATATATTTCTCCCTGGATGGAATGTTAGTCTCTCAATTGATCCCTCTGTCAATGCAATCCCCAACATCAAAGTGGCTAGTACCCATTTATACACCTGGGTGGAGAGAGGTACCATGAGAATAGTGTCTCTCCCAGGAATACAATACAAAGACCCTGATCAGAGCTCAAGCCTACAATACTTGTTCCACAGTCCAGTGTAACAGCTCACACAAGAAACAATCAATTAGAACCATGAAGCATAGCATCGTAGCTTGAACTTGAGACCTCCAGATTACAAAGTGAAGTCTGCATTTGACCAAGTGGTCCATACTGGCAGAGCTTATCCCAGTGTTTCTGCAGCGTGAATCAACTAGGAGTATTTCTACTCCCCCCCGGGATGAGATGCTACTCCATTGCAGGGTTACCCCTCAACATTAAATTCACTGCTTCCCATTTATACAGCTGGGTAAAGAGAGGCACTGTGAGAGTTAAGTGTCTTGCCCAAGAACACAACACAATGATTCCAGCCAGGGCTCAAACCCAAAACTGCTCAATCTGGAGTCCAGTACATTAACCACAATTAGGCCACAGCACCTCCCAGATTACAAGAGCTGTGCCCTAACCAATATGCACTACCATCTTACCTTCTGTCCATTGTTGATTTGTTTTAAAAGCACCATCTCTTCATGACATAATCCTGTTACCATGGCAAGTTGTGTGTGATGAGAAGCCACAAACTGTTCTTGATCAAGACTTAAATATGATCCATCACTTTCCACTGACTCAGCAGTTGGTAGATGAACACGATCTCTGAAAGCAGGCAGATTAAAAATGTTCAATCAGCAGTAATGTTATGGTCAAAACTTTGTGATAGTCATTTTATTTTTACATCCTAGCATTGGTTAATTGAGGAACTGATGTTGTCTAATCATACTTGGTTGGTTTTAGCCTGTGAACAGGCTCCGGCTGGAAGGGTCTGACCGTGGCTGGAAGGGTCTGACCTTGGCTAGAAGGGCCAAGAAGGAACGGGCTGAGAGTGAAATGGCCGAGGGGGGAAGGAGGTGGGGATTCTCTTTCTTTCCGCTTTCTCTTCGCCACCTCCTTGTCTAGAGAGCCTGTTCACAGGCTAGGTTAGTTTCTGAGCTTAATTAATTATTCAATAATTCAACTAATTAATTGTTTGATTAATTAATTTATTCATAATTGATCAAGAACACATTAATGTTGTCTAAATTTTTTTAAACTGTAAGAAATCTGAGGTACATGTACCTGGTTCATTCTGCACAGAACGTATTGCACACAGTCCACACCAACGTTATATCACTACCCAGCCCTCTTGGTAAGTCAATACATTACTGAGTGACATTATCCCAACCCCATTCTAACAAACTCTGATAAATGACAAACGACTGGCTATAAGCAGGACCATACTATAATAAGCACTGAATAGATTCCTCAACATTTGCAAATACCTAGCTGGCCTGTAATTTCCACTCGTTGTCAGCGACAAATAATGAGGAACATGATTCACACCCTGATTTCTCTGAGGTTCAATAACTTTAGGTTCTTCCATGAATGAATTTCCTTTATTAAACAGCTTTGCTAGTCTTGTTTTGATTCCATCACCATAGCGATTGTTTCTTGATGGCGGGGAAGGTTCCTTTGATTTCTTGTCAGAAGATGATGATCTGCCGATATTTCCAAGCTGTCCATCACCCTGTCTAAGAGCAGAAACTGTCCAAGCTTCTTCTGATAGTATATCATCAGTGCCTGCTCTAGATCTTGTTACAACCAACACCTCAGCTGTACTTTGGTGATCGTTATCTTCCTGAACAACAATTTTGGGTTTTTCTTCAGGCACACTTTCAGTTAAAAAGTTTGAATTCATCTGTGAGGCATTCCCAGCCTTATGTTTTGAATTTGGTTTCCTCAACCTGCCTGGTGTTCCATTTGCTGCTCCACAATTTTTTACTGAGACCACTTCTGGTGAAGTGTGCGGCCTTCGCACCTGAGGGGGTACTGCTAGTCTTTTCTTGGCATTCATAGTGCTACTAGTATTACTAGAAGCATTTACAAATCCAGAGGCTTTCCCTATGTGGCTTTTTGCTATAGAATCTTTACTTAAAGGGGAAGATGATGTAGTTGTAAATGATGTCTTAGATCTTGAGGTTTCATCAGGTTCACCGTCTACAACTTTCAGCTTTCTTGGTGAGCTTCTCAGTTGACCCAAGGTAGTACCAACTTTTACAGGCTGAAAAACAAATATATAAATTACACACAGTTTAGAATATTAACTTCTATACACTTAATTGTCACAAAAGGGGCAGGGAAAATGTTTAGTGATCTTGACTTAGTCTGCATGCAGATGTATCATTTTTGTGCAGGGGGGGGGGGAGGGGTGGTGGTTATAAATTTTCTAAGTATTAACTGCCATTTGATAGAGCAGGGATTTTTTATAAAGGAACATTCAACAACCAAGGACATGTTTAATTTTCTTATTGACAGAAGTACATGCAACGGTAAGAGAATAAATGGCAGCAGCAATTGTGTAATTCTAACATCAGTCTTATCGCCTTGTGCAAGTGGTAATAATAATTGTATTATTCATGAAGGCAATATCAAAATAATTAGACATGTATATATATGGTTTAAGAACTGAGATTTAAATATACAGCTGTACCAAGGGGTATTAAAATATAGCTTAAATAACAGTATTGAACAGTTAATAATTATAATGATGATAAACCAGATACAATAACATTACTGACAGTGGTTGATCATGAATTACCTGTATTTCCAATCTGGGTAATCCACTAGTCTTGTTATTAACAGATTGTAACCTGTCTGTCTCAGTAATGGTTGTAGGGACAGTCAGTGGTCGAGGGGTGGGTGTTACAGGAGCGTCCTTTTTTAACTCTTTCACCCTAAAATTGTAAAGATCTGGTTGGCTGACTTTTCACATGAAACTTTATTTATTTTCGCCCATGAATACCTGGTAGTGTATAATTTGTGTCAGTTTAATGTAAGTTGTATCACTTGTAACTACAAATGCTGCAAGCTATAATATTGTCCCACGTTGGCCTAACTCTGAACCTAAACATTTTTTCTGTTTTCTTAAAATAATTTTTGCCTGGTACTTATAAAAACACTTTTACATCCATTTTTTATTGGTTCAAGAACAAAATCAAAGGTCAAGAGACAGTATTTTGAAATGGGTACTTTTGAAGCAGCTGGCTCACCTATCAGCATATCGTAGAGTGTTGAGGGTGTTTTCGCTGCAGGATTTGTTGGGTGAAATATTGGCAATCATACATGTTTGACAGTTTCCAACAAATGAATCTTTCAGAACCTGAAAAATACAATGTAGATTTAAGATGCAGAAAACAAACCATGTTTATTACAATTTAAGTTCTGTTGAATTCAAAAACCATGGACCGGAATTGCCTTAACTTTTGTATTTGCATACCTGTGTAAGTTTGCTCTGTCGAAATGGGGTGTGTCTTGAATCCAAGTCAAGAGCTCGAATACATTCCTTTAACTAAAGATGAAAAAGTTCCATGATATTAAATATTAACAAGGCTATAGATTTAAGAATCTAATAGAACCACCTTTGGAGGGCCAAGCACTTTATAAACACAGAATGTGATTTTCAAAACTACACTTATATCTTTGCTATCAAATGTTCCATGAGTATAAAATTGCCATTTTGGTCTCTGTGTTGAAAATCCTTCAGATCATAAAAAGCCAAGTTCTTGTTTATTAAATACAGCAAGAAATTAGTCATTGAGCTGAGTGCTACATACTGCTAACAGACTCTGATTGATTTCAGCTCCTTCCACACGGGTCTGCTTGTCTGTGTCAGTGACATCTGCTGCACGCTCACATCCAGCCAAGTCAATGAAAGAAAATCTGTCCATAAATGGAAGTACATGTAAATTAAGAAGTTAACTAATCATACATTGAAGCATATAAACAGTTACTAAGGACACTTATCTTGAAGGAGCATTTCATTTTAAGTTATAAGTCCATAAAATTTAGAATTGACTTGAAGGTTCCTGCTGTATATGTTCTCACGAGCTGACGCACTGAACGATAATATAATTACAGTTACTGTAGAAATCGGCTAACAACCACATCATTTACAAGTAAGTAATGAGTTGTGACATTGAAAATATTGCCAAACAGTCAATATTACCTCCCGAAATGATCTCCAGTATTTACCATCTTCACTTCCAGTTGTAGAATTGCATGTGATCGTGATGAGTCAGCATTAACTCCTGTAGCACCAGTGCTCCTTACACCTCCGCCGTATTCTATAACCTGTATACAAATAAGTGAAATATGTCATACATCTGGAACAAGTTGAAACAGAAGTCATGATAAAGAACTTTTACTCAGCACTTGTGCATTATCTATGCCAACCCTTCTGAATTATCCCGGCCAGACCAAATCTCACAGTCTCCTGTATGGGTCAGGAAATCTCCCAGATAGGAAGAATAATGTTGAAAATACAACACATATGTCACACTTATTTTGGCTGACTTGGGGGCATTTTGCTGGATATTTGACACATTTACATTAATTTAATTTGGTTGAAATTACCAGCAGAACTCATTTTTGACTACATTTTTAGAGGCTGAGAAGAGGCAATCTCTAAGACTTCAATAGTTTCAAGCTGGCATCTTTGATGCAGTCAACATTAAAAGTGACAGTTCCAACTCACAAATACAAATTTTGATTTTGAGAAATAAAGCTAACTCTTGGATTAAAGAAAACAACTGAAAGCAACCAGAATCGCATATTTCACTCAGCATCTTTCAAGTGGTGAAAATCTACTCTACATGCAGGTACATATACCTCCATCAGTTCTTCTACATTGTGTACACGCTGTTCAGTTAACCCAGCAATACAGACTTGGTGGTTACCATCCTCCCTGGCAAATAACCTATATCAAAAGGACAAAGCTCTTAAAAATTTAAAGAAAAGACAGGGTGTAGATGTGAACAAATTTTAGGACTTGCTGTTTGGGCAAGCTATTAAACTATGATGTACTAGTCAAAAATTTATTCTAACCAGCCCCCTACCCCCAAATTTTCTTACTAGCATGATTGACTTATTTTAAATATTTGAACATCTAATACTGAGAATTTCATCTCTAACAACATTGTTTTTTTATTAATGTTTTTAGCAGGAGGGCAACCGGTTTTCACAGGTGGGCAAAACTTTTTGAACTGAACATCTTTGCAAGAAACACTTTCCTCAAGATAATCAAACCAGGCGGGCAAACTCAACTTCACAACCGCTTAATTTGCCTGGTGCCTGGTCCTTAATGGAACCCTCGTCTAACAGTACTTTCTAATTTGAATTTCCCTTGACATTTTCCCAAAAACCTTCATGTGCCCAACAGGCAAGAAAAGGACAAAAGCCATTAGCTTACTACTGGTGGTGTGGACTTGAGATTGTAGTCTTATTATTTTATAAATAAATACCAGCTTATTTTAAATTCAATCAAATATTAAATCAAAACTGGCAAAGATTTAAATTTGAATTTATTCTAAGTTAATCATTCCTCGAGTCTTCATTCCTTACTATGCAGGCCTGACAAAAAAATGACTCTCAAGAGTTACTAGCTCGATTTTGATCATTGTTTTTTCAGTGGAAATGAGCAGATTGAGCCACATGTTTGTCAGCTAGCTAGAGGTGCAATTCAAGTGGAAGTCCGATATTTCTTAACTTCCACTAAGAACTGTCCAGGGTCACTCATTTCCGAACTGCCCATCAAGGGGAACAAAGACTCTAGGTACAAAGGTTGCATATTGGTTAAAATCAGATATTGCACCTTGCTCTCCCATTTAAAAGGTCAAACAGCTGTCCACAGTAAATCTCGTAAAAACTGATCCACAGACCAAGCCCTTCACCGTGTGTTCCATTATGTAAGATGGTAAATATTTCATTGGCAGCGAGTATGTAGATTCCTTGTACCTCCTCATTACCAAGCATTGTGAAAGTCTTACCACTTCCAGTGCAACCATAAGCAAAACATGTTGCCTTACCCCTGAGAAAAAATAATTATTTTAAAATTAAAACATCCACCTGAATTTACATGTACTCCTAGTTCACCGCCACTTTTTTTGTCTCTTTACCCACACCCTACTCCCTTGCATTCATACTTCTTCATTCCTAGGCAGTTTTTATTTTTTCTTGTCCTCTTAATGACCTTAAGAGAAAACAGAGGGTCTGCAACCAGACTAGGCTGAACTTTGATGGCCAAAATGTCAAAGCTCTCCATTTTTATTTACTCAATAACATCTTCAGTTGGGAGTGATTTTTCAAGAGAAGTGTTGTCTACCTTTTCCTATACTGTCATAGTACAAAAGAAGTCTTTGTTTTATTCGAGCTGAGAAAATTAAAAAGATATTGCAGTTATACCTCCCAACTCAAACACATTTCCCTATTGGAGGAGAACATGTCTCACGTCATGGGTCAAAACTCTAAATAAACACTAACTCCCTAGGGAAACAACAACTTGAACTTTCAATTCGCACGTGATCAGGTTGTACCTCTTGAAAATGTGGCAAGTTTGTGCCACCAGGCCTCAAGCAAATAATTTTTTTGTAGTTTGATCCATTTTTGATTTGAGAGTTACATGTGTAACTTACAAAACACTTAATGACTGGCTCCACAGGAAACAGTGAGTTATGTTTCCCCAAGACCCTCAATGTTTCCCTTGGATACGCGTCATTAAGTGCTAAATTGATTACTCTCTTAAGTATCAATTCTTGAATTAATAGAATTTAAAACTGAATATTCACCTGTTGAATACTGTCTTGATGAGTGGTCGAGCAGTTCTCTCATAAACATCCCTGTTATGACAACCTTCATCAAAAGCTTCATCAAACACAAACTGATACTTAAACAAACAGCAATAACAATGGTTACTACATTGTATATTAAATAACTAAAAACGTTCAAAATTTTCAACTGTTATCATGACCAACATGACAAATAAAGATGTCACTGGAGTGTAAAAATAATTAAACCTTTTGAGTGTATTTTGTCAAGTCCACAGCAACTTTTGGAACTGTAAGTTCAATTGTAGTACTTGATGTAACTGTGACCACATCTTCCTCATCGGCATTCAATTCAGCCTGGCTCAGTGGTCGTTTGCGGACACACACTTGAATACGCGATGGACCAAGCTCTGATGTCGAATGGTGTCTTTTGATTGGTGTTGACTGTTTGGGCTTGTTGCTAGGAACTCCATAGGTGTAAAATCCTGCTGTGTTTATAGATTCTTCTGATCTAAAAAAAAAACAGGATCAAATGATGAGAAAGTAGACAAATAGTAAAATGTCAGACTTGCTGAGATGTCGAGATTACTGTTTGAGAATCCAAGAGTGCTGACCTCTAGACAGAAACTTACGAAACACACAAAAAATGAGACTTTGTGCGTCATCTCAAAGGATTCAAACATTTCAAGATGGGATCAAAAGTTTGCAAGACTTACTTATTACTTATTGTCTACATGCAAGTACAATATTTGCCACCCTCAATAAGGGGCATCAGGGACAGAAAATTCTTCACAAGTTGTCTGTACAGAATAGGGCTGGAGACTGGACAGGAAGTAGATTGGTTGAGAAGAAGAGCTCTGGACATTACCTCCTTCTACCCCACACCCCTACCCCCCCACAATTCTACCTACAGTGTATAGTCTTTGCAAGCAGCAAGTCAAGATCAGGGCTTCTGAGCCCAAGTCCATACTGCACCATACAGTAATTTACTTTCCTAAAGAATATGTCACTCTTCTATGAGGATACATGACAGTGCTTTTGCCAAGTGACAAGAGATAATGTTGTAAGGAGTTTTGACATCGACCTCAGAGCTGTTAAATATATACCTTGAGATAGAAGACAACTTTGTAGTTCCAGAGGTCTTTT
>Ga0126338_10002784_pt1 | contig 12119 bp, 9 predicted proteins | sample OrbCmetagenome_2_FD_92529 | JGI IMG/M metagenome (GOLD analysis project Ga0126338, IMG submission 92529) | Coral microbial communities from Petempiche,Puerto Morelos, Mexico - Orbicella C C metagenome | ecosystem: Host-associated > Invertebrates > Cnidaria > Coral | place: Petempiche,Puerto... | reverse complement strand
TGATTTTTCTTTAATTTTTTTTTTACTGTAAATTTTTGTGTTCGGTCTGTGTAGGGAGCGGCCTTCTCCCCCCCCGCGACCATGCGAGGCGGGGGGGGAAGAGGGGGGCGGGGGGGGGGGGGGCGGGGAACTCCCATATGAAAAGGCAAGGGATGTTCGTCGGATAATTTGAATTTAACTCCAAAGGGAGACTACTGTAGACGTTGCTTGAGCTTCATTGGACCCCTAAAATATACCACTTAAAACGGAAGAGGTTCGATTACTAGCCACTGTTCAGGATCCCGCGCGCACTTGTCGACCGGACTCGCGTACTCGAGGGATCAGCGGAAATCAAGCCTGAAAACAGAAATTAAATGAAAGCGTTCCAATTATTATTATTTCTTCGAGTTCACCCTAAAGGATACTTTGACAGCTAAAAATGGTGACGTTTCGTCATCAACACCCTAAGTGAGACCGGAATCCTTGATTTGTACCCGAGACGACGAGCATACCCGGCCTTTTCATATCATATAGCAGTCCCCCCAGGTTTCGAACATCCGCCGTCTAAAGCCGTTTTACAGTCGCTTGCAGCGTGTCAAGTCAGTTATTTTCGAGAGATAGAGGTAGAAGGCATAACGATCTTTTCATTGTAACGAAAATACTTATGGTTCTTCCTTAGCGATTCGATTCAGGGAAAGTGGTTTTTCCTTCACAAACCTACGTGATATTGTGAGTTCGAAAGCAATCGATATAAACGAATGATTGAAGGCTCCAGACGATGTTTTTAACACAAGAAACGGAAAGACAAACGCCACCTTTCGGTAATGGTTTCTTGACAGAAAAAGAAAAAACAATGAAGAAGAAAAGGGAAAATAATCAGAAATCTCCACCAGGATTCGAACTCTGAAAGTCTCGCTTGGCGAGTAAGCGCCTATCACACTGCGCTACTTGCAAATCAGTTACCGAAGGGTGAAAGTATTAATTATATACCTACGTACAGCGCATATCGGTCAAGTGTCTCATAACACCCTTTATTATATGGCTAGCTCCGTGAGCGGGCAAGATGAATCAAATCCTGCGCTTTGATTGGCTACCCGAGCGGACAAGATGGAGCTATCTTGGCCGATCGGGACTACCCGCCGTGTCCCGCAAGAAAAAATTTCCCGAAAGCCATATAATAAGTTCTTTATTGACAAAGCTTGTTCGGTGAAGCTGGCTTGATATTGGCCTCGTTCTTGTTTTGCGAGTTTATGGAAAACATAAACACGCAAAAAAAAGAACTTGGCCAATATCCAGCCGTCTTGACCTCACACTTGGTCAATAACCAATACTTCATAATTTATTTTTCAAATTCAGTTGCTCACAGCCACTTTGATCAGTATTAGGTTGTGTGTATGGGCATGGTCCTTTTGATTATGAGACTGTATCTGCAATTGAATAGTTATGAAGTCCTCGTGACTACTAATAAAGCTTACAGCTTCATACTTACCAGGAGATTTGAAAAACCCCGAGACAGCACCTGTTACTACACTTGATATAAGTCCTGCAGATAGTAAACAATACAACAGTTTTGTTTTGCTAAAACGAACGTGCGGACCTATACGTACAGTTGTTCGTTTAATGCGTTCGACATGAGAAGAAAAGAGAGCTTCGACTCTCAATACAGTTATCGCTGCTAAACTCAAACCCCATGGCATGTTTTCCGGCTGTTGTTTCAATCCAGCACTAGAATCTGTTTCCGGCGAAACCTTGATAAATGTTTTCCTGTGACATCAAATATTTCAAACCAATCACAATACGCCGAATAAAATACCAGAACTAAACGAACTACACTCGTGTGGAATATCTTTTGGTTTGGGTCAATTTGTTTGAAAGAAATAAGGATATTGCAGGATATTTTCTTTTTTCAGAAAAAAAATTTTGGACCCATCCCTTTCATGACTAGGTGTCACATAATTTTTTAACTTCACTAAATTTACATTCCTCTTGATTTCGTAAACACTATTTTCCTGCGGCGTGAAAAAGGTAATTGAAACTGCCTTCGTCTGTGCAGGTTGCCAATACCACGTTAACCGTACACAAATGTGCAATTAGCCAAGCAGAAACCTTGCCTACTGTCCTGGTATTCTGAGAGACTGGTCAAGCTACTAAATTGATTTGGCCGGATTTATGGCCAAATGCGGGTACGGGAAATTCCTCGTCGGCGGTTTATCAGGCTTGAATGGTTTCGATACGGGTATTGAGGCTCGACGGTTTCACGTCATCATACTAATCATAGCTCAACTGAACACATTTGATATGCCGCCGACAACCCGATGATAATTCTGAGTTTCTTATCATGTGTAGAGGCAAGAGAGGATAAAGGGTGAGAGAGTTATTGACCTTAGTCTCAAGGTAATCCCTCGCAAGCTATTTTCAGGCATGGTATCCAGTCCTTCCGCGGATTATTTTACCATGAGCTTCGGATAAATATTTTCGTGAAGGTTGAAAATGCATCCAAAGCCACTTGGGCTGTACACATGAATAAAATTTGCATCACAGGATTCAATTTGGCTATTTCTAGACCCTCCTGATATGTCTGAGGTCGAGAGTGATCTAAAAATAACTTAAGGGATTACCTTAGGAATAAGTCTTACATAGAGATAAACTATTGTACCCTTCATCCTCTCCTGGTAGAGCTTGAATAGCCCGGGCTAGGATTACGTTTTTAACCGCCAACCACAGGCAAACATTGGGCAATGAAGATGCGGTGGTCACGAGAAACTTCTTTCTCGATCCCCTTCTGGGCTCCAAGCATTTCCTATGCGGCTTGTTGGGAGAAATAAATACTTTTTTTCCTCTTGACATCAGTTGCTTTTTTTCAAAACCTACACAGCTGACCAAAGAGTGAAGAATTTATAGATTATATGTTTAACGTACATACCTCCAGCGGAAATGTTTTGATTAGCAATTCTCTGACTCACGATGTAAGCAGCGAGATTGGTGCCTGCGCCAAAGAGAACTCCCGTAAAAGAAACCCCTACAACGGTAACAAAGGGAACCAAACGCCCTCGAGGGTCCTTGAGCATCACGGGATTGTTGGCTGCGTATGAGTAAAGGTTGATGCTTTTCCCTAAAAAACCTGACAACAAAGAAGAAAATGAGTTTCGACTGCCTGTCATTAGCAAGTCCGCTGTTTTCGTCTTTCTGTTTTCTTTCAGTATAAAAAATCACTCTTACATTGGTATCAAGTGAACGTGAAAATCTTTGGATAACGTTGGAATCTGTTGCCTCGTCTTCACTTGAAATTGAGTTAAATGTCAAATTAAAAGGCCAGCCGTCACAACTTCCTGTCATTATTAAGATTCGGGTTCTTTAATTCATTTTAAATGGAACGAATATTCCTCTTTGCTTCTGTTTCAAAAGTGGTCTTTTATATGAAAATGAGTTGGATTTACATAAAAATGAGGCTACAAATGAAATAAAAAAGTATATATGAATGGCTTCGCGGGAAAAACGGTTTTAAAACAGGCAGAAAAGAAACTTGAAATTCGGCCGCATCCTTTAACATTCAATATTTGAAAGAAAGGGCGATCAACGATTTAATTTTAGCATTCTTCGAGAATGCGAGGGTTGTCTATTATATGGCTTTTTGCATTGTCTTTGCAAGCCCGCAATTCGGGCCCGTGGGCATTACGGGAGAATAATGCCCTACAATTAGCCAATCAGAGCGAGTGTAAGATGAGCTACAAACCCAAGATATATAATAATTATACTTAGTGAATGCGTATTTACCGAGAGGATCAAAACTAAGAAATCTTCCAAGTTGTGCATCATAGTGTCTGGATCTCATCCAGTAAATATCCCTTAGTTCACGGTCTGCAGTCACTCCCCATTGACCAATAAACGTGAAATCCTGTGGCAATGCTTCGTCAAATTCCAACATTCCGCCGAAGGGGTCATAACTGTAGCGATTGACACGATCACCACTAGGACCCAGTATTCCTACGACAGACCTGGCCAGGAGAGAGAAAAAACCAACAAGGCTGAAAATTGGATATTTTATTTTGCACCTTCTTTCAAAATGACAAATGGACATTAAACTGTTAACATCAATGCAAATCACACTACGCTACTTAATTTTTTGGAGATCACAGGAAACCTAGAAATGATGGAAAAAATGTTCGAAAAAAATATGAGGTATTTTTAAAGCCGAAAGGCAGGCCGGTGGTGCGGTTGACAGGATTTAGACGGATTACGCGGAACGACAAACTAAGTGTTTCAAAATATACTAGTGCACGTGATCCGACCAAATTTCATGATTGGCATGGACCCTAAGACTTGTGGAAGAAATATTTACCACTAACTCGCACGAGTCACCTATGTAATCTTACCCTAGACCGTCAAACTCGTAATAAAATAAATCTCCATTCTTGTCAACCAACGCAACCAATCCAAGCTCTTCACAGTGGACAAAGTATGTTACATTCCCACCAGAAATCTACCAAACGAACAAAAAACATGAAACAAATTCTCAGAGCAAACATTCAAAGAGATGAAGCAAAATAATCATACACTAAGGTAAAGGTCAAACCACACAAAGGAAATAGAAGTAAGGACAAAATTATATACTGTTCACACAATGTAGCAGAGACATGTGGCGACGATACGTCCCCTTGTCATCGTTTATCCACAGGGATTTCTCTCAACAACTTCAACGAACAACTTGGACATATCGAATGACATAATGATTTTGCAGTCTTGGAATGTGCAGCGCGAGGTGTTACAGCAACATTCGTCTCGTGTGCACGCCAACACTGCATGATTTTGTCCTTGCTTCATGTCGCTACAACATGAATTTTTGTGTTAACCAACCATAAAGGTTTTTTTTTGTCATTGAGATCCGAGTGGTTTATGTCATTTTTTTTTTAACACGTGTGGTTAGTTCGTTTTCTTGTTCAACAGTGAACCACTGAAAATGTTTTACCTGTCCAACAACATCAGCTCCTGGATTCCCAAATGGATCGATGATGTACTGCACTTCTGACTGACCGCATGTCTTCTTGTATAAGTTTCCCAAGGCATCGTAAACAAAGTTACATCTGCAAGAGAAAACCCCCTTTTATTGTCAGGTAGCAAAACTTTATCAACGCGCTCAGTTGGTGCATGGACTATGAGTAGTCCCTCTTTCGCTTAGTTCATCGTGCGAGAAGCGAGAGCAAACTGCGAGAAAGGAAACGGCCACACGAAATCCTGGGAGTGAAAAGTTACTTTCGTGCGCTTCTCTATTCCAGGATTTCGTTCGACGGACTAAGCAAAAGAGGGACTACTCGTAGTCTACTCAGATAGTAACTATTTCATTTACCGTACATATTGTGTCTCGAGCGCTTCACACGTTCGTTTTACTTACAGTACGTAAGAAGATTTTACTATTACAACTCCTCCTCAATGGGGTACTAATCATCGTAGGTAAGGCCCCGCCTTTAGCAATTTGTTACGCAGCGCCTATATATACTTCTTGTTAGAGTGAGGCACTATGAGAGTGAAGTGTTTTCCCAAAAACATGACACCGCGACTCCGTCCAGGGTTGAATTTAAAACCGGCGCTCAACGGAATAACCGATCTTTAATAACATCTTCGCAATGAAGGGATTACCTAAAAAAAACATGGATTAATGATAAAATTCAACTATTGTGTCTCATCAAGAGAGTTTTATTTTTTACCTTTTGTTCGGAGTTTCAGCCTGCACCAAGAAATCCTCGGCACTAAACTTGAATTTGACGCTATCGTTCCGCACATCCCTGTTCGTCTTCTCTTCCATATTGCCATTCATGTCATATTTGATATCATAATTTCCTGCCGAGCTGTACTGGTTAACTTCGTTTGCAGCGTACAAGGTCTTGTTACCAGGCTCTTGTGATACGAATACTCTATTTTTTCTCTTGTCGTAAGTGTAACGAACAATCTTTCCCTGCGGATCTGTCGATTCTATGAGCTGCGAAGCAGCATCATACTTATAATACCAGCTCCCTGAGGTCGTATTTAATTGAATGATACGCCCTTTTCTATCATAGTTGTATTTAAAATAGGAAGAAATGCTTCCATTTGGGAAATAATTTATCATTCGCGACAGTTTGAAGCTAGCAGGATCTAAAACGTACTCGGAAAATGCTCCATTTCCAAGGACCCGTCTAGATAACATTCCTTGTGAGTTGTACTCTAACTTCAATAGGATATCACCTCTACCACTGGGGTCCACTCGCACGACTTCCGATAACCGGTAAAACCGGTCATACTTGTAAACCAGGCTCAAACCAGCGACATTCAGAGCCACGCGACGATGGAAATTATTGAATTTGTAAGTGAGTCGCTGACCGTTAGGATAAGTGACAATCGAAGGTCTGTTTCCTTTGTCGAAAACAATGTTTATTTCTCCAATATCGTTTGTTGCTTGAATGATGTTTCCGTCGTCATCACGAAGAAAATACGAAGAGCCAAGACCATCGACATCTTTCTTGACCTAGGAAACAGCATGAAGATAAGGCCATCATCAGTAAGGAAAAGAGCTTTTTTTATGTGCTAAGGATAAGTGCGTATAGTTGATGTCTAGTAAGGACTTGTTCCTGAAAAAAGTAAAGAGGTCCACATGCAGAGACCGGATTAAATGTTATTCGGTACATGGCTCACTTAATTTTTTTTCAATTAAATAAAACTAATTGTGAGACGCGCTAAGGATAGGGTAAGTTAAAGAGAAAATCAAGAAATTCCGGTCAGCTCTATCCACTGTCCATCTCAAGCGATAATACAGTAATCCCATTTTTCCATCTTCCACTAACAGTACTTAAAAACAACAAGTTTTTCCTGATGAGTATGTACACTGCTATCCAAATGTACACACCATCGCATACGAAGCCAAAATTTCTTGTTAATTGTTCAACGAGAAGAAGGAATAAATTGACTGACTAAAAGTGTCTTCTTCCTCCATCGGAAACTAGGTTGTCTTTGTACTTATCCAAATTAAAAGAGACCCATCGACACTCACAAACTAGACCTCTTAAAAATTGTAGCCTAAATTTTCAAGTTTGCCGTGCATATTCCGTCAGGCCCATTCTTTACTTTCCTTTGTTCCCTTTAGCTCGTTTATTGCTACCTCTTTTGTGATTTCTTACTTGTAAAACTGTTATTTTCAGGTTGGGTTTAATATGATCTGTCTGACTAATAACCTTAAGGCAAACTTACAATTCTGTCTTTTTCATCATACTCGAACTTGACTTCCTTGCCAGCTCTACCAGTAAACTTTACCAGCCGGCCAAAGCTATCATAATCAGTGAGTTCGGTCTCGCCATCAGGGTATTTGAACTTGATCATTTTGTCTTTGTCATCGTAAATGTTCTGATAAACAAAGCCATCAGGATCCGTGGTGTTTAGAACGTCCCAGCTCCCCCGCCGCAGTAGGAAATCTGTTTTATGATCGTTCGCGTCTATTACAGATATGGTGTTCGTCTTTTTATTGAACAGTCTTTTCATTACAACCTGGAAAGTTGAATATGACAAATAACAGCTTGACAAGAGGACTCTGAGAACATCTAGCAACAAAATAGCAGTACAGAAAGTTAGTTTTATGAAAGGAACATCACAGATAACAACAAGGATCTCCTAAATGTTAAATATTACTGAATTTAGTTCATGATCAACATTCCGGTTTTTTTTAGTTTTTTCTAAGTTTTAAACTTGATTTTTATTATCCTTTCATCCATGGCACTCTGATAATTTTAATTACTTATTTTATGTTATAATTGTAAACCTGCATATACATATCCATATACATATCCATATACATATCCATATACATATCCATATACATATCCATATACATATATATATATATATTGTTTTGATAATAGCACGTCCACATTAGCTATTCTAGGTACCTTAGGTTTTAGCAAGCAGTATCAAATTAAGTGTATGTACAAACTTCCCAGGAATGTAAAATTGACAAATTAACCCTGAGGGCTGAAATAAGTTACCCTTACATTACAACTGTATGAATAAAATCACTGTCATTCAAAATATCTCGGTACCTGGTCTCCTTGCTTGATGATTCGCACAACCTGGTCATCATTTTTAACACTGTCAAACCGTACACCGCTAAAACCTTCGCCTACTATATCCATCATTCTCGCATCTTCATTAAACACCAGCACGGCCGAGTCGCCTTGAGGGAGTCTGGACAAAGCAACCTTACCATTCCAGTCGTAAGAGAAATACATTCCCTGAACAAACTTGTTTTCCCGGTTATAACCTGTTATATTACTCAAGAATCCATACTGGTTCCAGGAATACTTGACAGTAGTCGAAGTAGGGTAAGTAATACTTGTTAGGTCACCGTAAAAGCTGTAGGTATAACGCGTAGTTTGTTCGTCCACGCTCACGGACAGCAATGCTGCTGTGTTCCAATCATAAGTGTAGAAACTGCAGAATATAACAGAGATTAAAAAAACCCGTTAGTTCTGCTTCAGGTACAGTAGTGTTAAGAGCCAGGCTTTGTGTTGGCTTGTGTCCAATATCCCTGAATTTTGTACAGTATGACCTCTTAAAATAGGAGAATACTGTCTTTACAACCCCCGAAACTTAAAGAAGACATGACTGTCGTAAGTAACTTTGGGAACATTAGGATAAGAGCAAATACAAAAACATTTCAAGCGAGGAAAAAACAAACTCACCATCTCCGTTCGTTACCGGTTCCATCTTTTAATCGAGCCTCGCGAAGCAATCCTTTGTCGTTGTATTTCACAGTTATTTTTCCACCAGACGAATGCTTGAAAGTCGAGGATCTGTTCTGCAAATACTCAATGGTGATCGTCTCGTTACCTCTTTGGATCCTTTTTAGATGTTTCATGACGGAGTCAAATATAAACACAGTAGAGATGCTAGAGTCGGTGAAATAGAGTTCTGGAAACCAATTGAAAGAAACGGCATTTTAGTGTGACATTTGTGAAAAGATTCTTGTGTCATAATTTGAGTCAAAGAACAAGCGTGTCGCACCTGTATCGTGAACAGTGAGTTTCTTTCCATCGAGTGGGATGTACAGCCCAGTTGCACCTGCCTCAAATACTAGCTCTTCGCGTAAACGAACAATCTTAATTCTTTCTGGTGTAATCAGCGTTACTTTAGCTTCCCTGATTTTAGTGAGTGGATAAAAGACATCACAATCAGGATAAAGATGATCATGAAGAGTACTGAGAAACAAATCTGCTCCTGATCATTGTTATTCATCGTGAAAAAAATATATATATATAAATTCTATTTGGGTTCTTGGTATGATATATTATGCATCAAACATGACTCTTCCTCTTTAAACCCGCTCAATGGCATGTAGGAATATGTATTCCACGTCGATCTTTAAGCTACCTTAAGATAGATTCTGGGACCAAATTTTTATGTTTCAAGAGATACGTTGAGGTGAGCTTAAGACTTCATTACGAAATAACTTTGAAAATATAATCAAAGGCTTCTGTAGAGCAACTTGCGATCAGATTTTCTTCGTAAGTTAACGGCCCTTTTTTGAGATGTTCTTACAGCGGCCGGCAAATTGTTACAGCCCGTTCACTACGCATGTGCTTAATTTCCGAGTTAAACTAGTAATTTAACAATATATTAGTGTTAAAATTGAAAAAAAACACAGATTGTGAAATAGGCCTGTAAGATACAAATGTTAACTTGATAAAACGTTTAAATTTATGAGGGTTAAATTTACTCCTATACAAGATAGGTGAACGTTGCTGCCCTTAGGAGGAAAGAATTTTTACGTCAGTGTAAGTTTTGTTGACTTCCTTTTAGTAAGCTTTGTCAAAATGACTGTTCTTTAAAAACAAAAATCGTTGTTGATTGATACGATTTGTTTCGAAGACTTTCTTACCACCACGACGCCATCCAACCAATTCCAAAAACGCCCTTGTCCCTTCGTTTGGAAAGAAGAGGGCTGTACGTTCTTTGTAAGACCAAAGGCAATGTACCATCTAATGTGGATTGGTCGTTTAAGTCATCCTGCGCTAATAGTGGGTCACCTTAAACGTAAAACATCAGTTTAGAGTAAAATACATACATCCATTGCAAATAACAGGGCAAGAACCTTAAAAGAGCATTTAGGAAATAAGCCATATATAAAGTACCGACCAAATGTAAGTTGACAGTCTGGACTCGACACTTGATCCTGGACCGTGGACCGTGGACCGTGGACCGTGGACCGTGGACCCTGGACCCTGGACCCTGGACCTTCAATGCTTTCGAGTTTTAAGGATGGAGGATCGGGTCGACTCGTTTGAGTTTTGAGTGACTGCCAACTTGCATTTGACTGGTACTGTACTAAATTGTTTTGTTATAGCGTCCTCTGAAATATACCTGTATCTCGTTGAAAGAATTAAGGGTTTCTAGCACGTGCAAAAATGGAATAGCAATACACGAGCGGCTCTGAACGTAAACTGCGAAGTTGTCTTGACATTAATAGGCCAAATAAGATGACAGAGCTGCGTTCTTGTTAGACAATAGATCCCATTAAAAAATAAGTGGAAAAAACTTCAAAAACCTACAATTAGGTTCGTCCACACCACGCAGCTTTATTTCTACAGTTAGGCCTACCATTCACACTAATCCGTAAAGAAAACGGAGCTTTTCAAACCGGAGGAATTTGAAAATGCTGGCTTTGCGTTGAAAACGGGAGCTTTTCGAAAACGATGGCGTAGCGATAATCATGTGATTTCCCTGACCGAGATTTCCTCGAACAGAAATCCAAAATGACCGGTGATTTTTGAGTTTATAAAATCGTCCGGTGTAGTGTGGACGGAAAACATTTGATATGTTTTCAAAAGTGAAACTTTCGTTTTTAAAATACCTCTGGCGTAGTGTGGATGGGGCCTTAGTTTCATTGATTTCATTGAAGACAAAATAGCTTCTGCTTTCAAAAACGCGTTTCCTTTGAAAGATATGAAATAATCTGAGGGACAAACCTACCGCTCAGCTTGCCATTGGCCACATCAAGTTGGAACTGCACAAGATCAGTCAACGAGTTGACTCTCCTTCCTGACATGCTCAGCAAGGTACTGACCGCTGACATCCTGCGCTGGAACGAAGACACCGACTTACCAACAGAAACCAGGAAGTTGTTCCAAACTGGAGACCACAGTTCATCGCTCAAAAACTCCGGCTTCAAGTCTTTGCTGCTGTTTATATAAGCGTGTGGTTCATCGCCTCCAAACAACATCTGAACACTGTATGTCGCTTGCGCTTCTTCGCCTCCACCTGACTCGGTATCAAATACTATTTCCCCGTAAGCCTTTGGAGGTAAAATACCACCTGGGCCTTGAATCGGTTGCGCTAAAAACATAACAGCGGAAGACAATTGAGCCGCTTGTCTATCCTTTTGAGCAGGGCGGAGCTGTGTCTGTCCCCCACTGACACTAAGTGATAACAGGGGACATAAAATATCAGTGTCGCCGACATTTTCATACGACAATGTTATCACCCCGGACGAATCCACTAGCAGCACTTCTGGAAAGTCAACGTGCGTTTCTAACCGTCCAGGTTCACCGCGCGTTACCACCAAAGAACGTTCCAGTAACGCTTCTTCTTTTGATTCTGCGTTGACAAGTTTAACGTGAAAGGTTGCACCAACGGTTAGATTTGTCGTGATGAAAGTAGCGTACACTTCCATTGAACCCATTCGATAGACTTGATCTGCTCTGATGAAATCTTCATCAGAGGAAACATTCACAAGAAAAGCTTCTAGCTTTTGTCCAAACAAAGTTCCTTCAAAGCGCAGGGTGGCGTTTCCCAGTGGAGCTACTTGATTAGGAAATACACGACTGATTTCAAACTTTGCAATGCGCGCGCACAGCTGAGACGCCTTTTTAGTCTGGTCGGATGAAGAAGTATCATATCTTTTCATCAGAACATAGTATTCCCCCGCAATCGTTTCAGGTATTACTACCTCTTGGTCAGGTGACAGAGCAAATTTTGATCCGCCGTCATATTGGTAAGGAGTTGCCGGTTTGGAGTGCCTCACGAACAATTCATGGAATGCATCAGTAATGTTGCTATTTATGGTAACAATGAGCGTCTTTTCATCCGGGACGTTGTCAACAATGTATGACGAGTCTTCGCCC
>Ga0126338_10002783_pt1 | contig 12121 bp, 8 predicted proteins | sample OrbCmetagenome_2_FD_92529 | JGI IMG/M metagenome (GOLD analysis project Ga0126338, IMG submission 92529) | Coral microbial communities from Petempiche,Puerto Morelos, Mexico - Orbicella C C metagenome | ecosystem: Host-associated > Invertebrates > Cnidaria > Coral | place: Petempiche,Puerto... | reverse complement strand
TTATCATTATCTCTTTGGTGTTTTTCTATCTTATTAAACTGTTATTTTCAGGTTTCCTACCATTTAAAGGTAATTTTGTATGTGGCCAAAATAACTCAAAATACCTTGACTGAGCTCCTTTAAAGCACTATCTGATGAATAGGGCGTTGCCCTTCTTTACATGGAAAACTGGATTCAAACTCATAACCCATTGATGATATTAAAAAATGTAAATACTTACTGTTACGGATTCAAAATAAGGCCTCTGGGATTTTCTGAGGTCAACAGCAAAACAACCTTTGAAAATGAGAAATTTGAAACAGAACGAATCACTCAATGAAACATCAAACGATCATTAAACCAATACGGCATTGCGTTAAGTTAAATTCGGGCAGCTTATTAGAATTGTTTAACACGTATCATGTGACAGTACTAGATAGAGGCTTCTAACTGCCATTAAAAGTTAACTTTCCTAGAGCTACAAATGTGTAGAACGAACGAAAATAAAGTATCAGGTTAAAAGTTACGGCGACATTCAATTGCAAATACTTACTGTTTCCAATCCAAAACAAGACTTTTGGGATTCTCTGCAGTCAACTTTCAAACAACCTATCAAGACGAAAATTCAGCCAATTAACATTGAATTTGCCGGTTAAGAACACGAAAGAAAGTCATTATAACTGAGAAATAATAGTTCAAATCAGAAGAGAAATGCCTCAAAACAAGTACAACATTGAGTAAATTTTGTAGCAGTTACTACTTACGTAACGAAGATAGGTCAACACGATCTGAAATAAACTTGTCTCCAACCGCAGCGAGAGTCGAAATACTCAAACGGCAAAAACCAACAACAAGTGGCGAAGAACAGAGGTAGTTGCTCTCGTTTTATAAGATTGAGGTTTAAATTTCAGTTTCCATTCAACGGTTACAATTGTGACATTACGGATTTCAGATGTCAGTTTTTATGCAAAGGTTTTCTTTTAGATATGCGTCCGTGCGATATTTTGATCCTAGATTTTCATTTTTCACGAGAAAATTTGGATTCAGATTTCGGTTTGCAATGGTTAAAGTTTTTTTTAGATTTTCTATCAGCACATTATTTTGGTCGTAGATATTTATTTTTGCGTGTGGCATTTAGAATTCATATTTCAGTTTTTATGCATCGGTTAGCCTTTAGATTTGCAGTCTTCCGGCAACAATTTGCCTCTAGGTTTTGGATTAAGATACCTGGTTAAATGAAACGGATGGCTTTATAGATTTTGGGCTTCATGTAACATTTTGGCTCTAAGTTTTTTGAGTTCTCAGTTAAATTTTTGGAGTTGGACTTTTCAAAGCGACAGACAAGTTGACAAACGTGACGTCATCGATACCCAGTGTTCAATCTCGATTTTTCCTTAATTTATGCCAAGGGTTATTTTTCAGTAAATATTACGAAATAACAAGATTTACGGTTTTATATGTGACTAGTTTATTGTTAAAATATACGATTCACTTACCAAAACCTAAATGTTATTGTAACTTTTTCGCGTTTTGCAGATTTTTGGCTTGTCCTCATGTGACACTTCTAAAATGTTGCTGTGTTTCAGTTTCTAGTCTCGGTAAGCTTTCGAGTTTATTTGTATTCGTGAAGCACTTTTGGTTTTAAATCTCCACCTTTCATGTGACAATCCAGATTTAGATTGAGATTTAAGGGCTTTCCCTCTTTAGCTTTCAGAAACGGAACTTGTAGCAGGAAGACCAATTTAGCCAGGTAAAACATCGAATCCCGTTGCAGGCAAACATTTTCAAACTTGAATATTAGACGAAATAAAAAAAAATGAACTTGAAACACTATAAAAGGTTGACTGAAAAATAGAATGTGGTTAAAAAAGTCAGTCCTCTTGAAAATGGATCGCGACGTTTTCTGCAACTATGTCAAAACTGTTATCATGTTACAATTAAAGACAATTACCATAATGATATTTTAATATTATGATAACGCGCAGATGACACAAAGGAAAGTGCGATTCGACTAATGGACTGAAGAATTAATAAAAGTTATCTACCAGCTCTTGTTTAGGAAAGCGAATTGTTGGCCTCATGGTGAAAGACAAATGGCGCAAGAGTTTTCAACTCTATTTGTACTTCCAGCTTGTGAGAAGTGAAGTACCACATCTCTAAGAGCCAAATGTATGATTTTAAGGTTTCCCCTGTTCCCTTAGACTTTCTAAAAGTCCTTTCCAATAATATTTCCACCACTGTTAGTTTCGCCGTCGCCCACGCTCGGGAATTCGGCGCTCAAAGATTGCAATGAATAAGCGAACGATTTGCGAAGGTCGACTTGGGGCAAGTGTCCCTCTGATAAACAATACTAATTCTACCGCTATGAATTATAGGTAGGTTTTAAATTTCAGTTTCCATGTAGTCGTCATCCGACATTCTGAAATCTAATTATGCACGGTTAGCTGTCAAGTTTTTGCTCCCCGCGCAACATTTTAAAATCTTTGTTTTCCATGTGACAATCTAGATTTAGATTAAGATTTCAGTTTTAGGCTTTTGGCCTTTCCCCATAGCTCTTGCCAAATTAAGCTTGAATTTTTTTATAAAGATGTCAAAGTGTGATCAAATTAAAGGGAAATAGGATAATTTTTGAAATTTACCAACATAACGCGAAATTGTAAAATAAACCAAAGGAAAGTGTGTCCAAATTCTAAAAACAAACAATGCACTGGTAAAAATCTAAAAAAACTAGTAACCGGAAGTCGGTATATTCTTCTTGAATGGAAGTCGAATCGTTGGCCAAAGGAAAAAGGTGTAAAAGTTTTCAAACCATTTGATGCTTCGAATCTGCGAGAAGAGAAATTCCACATTTGCGAGCAGCTATTTTGTGTAAACAATACTGGTTAAGATACGGGCGTCTTGAAAGATTTTGCGATAATTATAGACCGTTCACTGAAGATCGCCCGACAATGCCAAGAAACCCCAGAAAAATCCAACGATGCTTTGAACATATATTGAACTTTTCGACGAGGTAGACACACAAACGAACACGATGTGTCAATCACTTGATACATAACGAATTTACGTGTTCAGTTGCTAGTTTTCTCAGTACTGAAAATTCCTGCGAAATAAACACTTCAAAGAACTTCAGTTGATGTCACAATTAATTTAACATCGGATACTTGGGATTACTGAACATTGGCTAAAAGCACCCAACAACATCTTTATTTTCTCAATATAAATATAAATATTATTGCTAATTCTTTCTGGTGCTGTTTCGTTGAGTCGTATATTTGCAAACTATTGTTTTCATGTGTGTAGAAGTGACGTCATACCTACAAACAATTATTGTTTTCATCGGCGCACGAAACGTTGTAAGCTTGAAAATAAATTTTATCATTAGATTCGATTCTCGCACGATGGCGAGAATTATTATCAAGGTCTTGGTTTGTCTTATCCGCCTTGGTCGTCGGTTTGGGTAGATAATACAAAGCTCGACCTTGATAATTCTTGTTATCATGCTCAGCCGGGTTCGTCCGATAATTGTTAAATAACATCACGCCATGTTAATTTATACGGGGTTTTCAATAAACTATCGGAGTCATTTTAACTTTATAGGGACACGTAAAATGGAAATATGCAATGTAAAGAAAATCAAATCTACTACAGCTATGAATTACGCAACCTCATTCCCAGGCTCTATCTCCTCTTCCTTTCTTGGTCGACCAAGGGAGGCAGAGGAAAGAGAGCCTGAGAACGATTTGAATTTTTTACGGATTTCAGTTTCTATGGAGCGGATACAGTTTTAGATTTTCAGCTATTTCTCACCGTTAGTATTTAGATTTGATCTTTTTTGCAACGCTTTGCTATTTTCGATTTCCATTCTTTTTGACACATGACAGTTCAGATTTAGATCAAGATCTGTCAATCTCGTTCCCAGGTGTAGAGAAACGCCCTGGAAACGAGGTTGGATCTCTGTTTGAGGCGTTTTATATTGCCCTCAGTTTTGAGCAAGAAAACTCTGATAACATCCCAGAAATATGACACAGACCCTTCAAAACGACAGGGAAATTATAGTTAAAACACATTCAATTGACGTACTAGAAAACCACGACTGTAAAACAATTGAGGTATTTTTGAAGTTTAGTGATCCTACCCAAAATGAAACTCGAAGTTTATCGATAAGGTGTGTCAAAATCTTGGTAATGTCAGGTGGCAAAAGCGAAATAGACTAAAAGAAGCTTAAATACGCAGTGAAAAAAAAAAAAAAGGGGAGTATAAACTATGAAAGCGATGTATAGACCAGAAGTTTGGAAGTTTGCCAATTCGTCTTTGTAGGAAGTCGATTTTTTTTTTTGGCGTCATGTGTAAAGGAGGGTTGCTATTCTTATATCCTGCACGAAGAGAAATTGAAACTGATTCTTCACCACTGGCTCAGAAATAATAAAAGTTCGCTTTAAAACGAAATAAATATATTTATAAAAGTAAGCAAGCAAAATGAAATAACTGGTCGAGATGCCACATTGTATGTACCGGCTGTCGTCAACAGGAAATTCAAATTATTTTAATTTCTGGGGATCACTCTTTCCTGGTCAATGCTGCTGTATAAAATTCATTAAATGGCTAACAAGTATATGTTGTCATAGACCGAGTTAAACCTTGTTTTACGCATCATTTGCAAATTCGTCTGTTTTCAATAACTCATGTGTTTTATCTTACTATGAGATAGGGAACAAATTCTACATCGCTTTAACTTACCGACTGATGAACCAAAAAAAAAAAAAAACAGTACAACAAAAACACTCCAAATAAAACCCAGGGTCTTGAATCATGATCTAATGGTTTTCATTCCGAACGACAGCCACCAAGAAGATCAGGTGCAGCCGGAGGATTTATTTGACTTTTTTCAAAAGTGGGCGTAGTGGTGAGAGCGCACGTCTCCCACCAATGTGGCCTGGGCTCGATTCCGGCCCGGTGCCATATGTGGGTTGAGTTTGTTGTTGGTTCTCGCCTTGCTCCGAGGGTTTTTCTTCGGGTTCTTCGGTTTCTCTCTCTCCACAAAAACCAACATCTCCAAATTCCAATTTGACCAGGATGGAGGACCAGCATAAAAACCAGCTAAGGCTGATGTGGCTTCCTCTCTAAAGCATGATGAATTTAATTCTTCAATAGAACTTTATTTGCATTTCTTATAAGGAACATAATCTAGTGCTCGTGCAAACAAGTCCGTACAGGTTTCACACAAGCTGACATTGCAAGGGTCTTATCACGTTTTGCCCCAAAGATTCAGTGACGTTTTCAAGGGCATTTAAGGACCATCTTTTTAATGTACAATTTGTGCAATACACAATTCAAACATTATTACAATTGTATTATTAATTTTATTTTTAGCGGAAATTTCGGGGCAATACAGCATCAAAGTTTCAAGGTGTTTGTGAGCAACGATTCACAAACAAAGCAGCTGGCCTTAGAAGCCGAAGATTGATGGTCGAGGCAAACGTCCTAATCTTCTCTATTCTTCAATCATTAAAAAAATTAAACCTATAACAAAATCCTCAGTTGTATGAATCGCCTTCGGCTTGCGAAGGAATTTTAACCTGTACTTTCTTTTGGTTGAAGGAGTTTCAGAAAATAAGTTCTATTTCAGTCTGCGCATCAATGTCACTAGCTAGAGCAAACCAGTTCAAAACGGAGCGAAAAATAAGTTAATCTTGAAATTAGTTGTAGACATGCAACACCAGGCAGTGTTTTATTTGCGAACCCTCTTAATGTAACTTATCCTAATCTGTGTACAAAAGCCTGATTGCAAAATGTTGGACCAGTTATCTGTTGAGAGTGAGCAACAGGAATATCTCTTATCAACCTAACAAAACAAAACAGTTTTTTTTTCCAACAGAGAAAACACTTACCGAAAATTTATGGAGCCTGCAGTGGTCGTGAGAAAGGTTGCTAAGTAACATCACGCCTGCTTATGACGTAACGCTGACGTTCTCGTAAGTGCTCGTTCAATTCTCTGATAGGTTAATAAAAAGCGCGAAGTGTGAGGGTGCTTTACGAAGACTTACTACGATTGTCAGTTGAGTAAGGCACGACGGAAGTTTGGTGACGAAGTTTTAATTTTAAAATTAGGGTGTTGTCACGGGCAACTTACCTCGTTTCCATTGGTAACAATATCAACAGCCGTGCGTCGTCTTTCGTGTCGCGTACCATTTCGCACACTAGGCTGATTTAGCAACAGGACGGGAACGTCAGATGACGACTGCAGGGCGCGCGGAATAACCTGGATTCTATTCTAATTTGACCATATTTGGGTATTTGTACTGCGCGCGCCGTGGTCAAGTGACGTTCCCGTTCTCTTGCTAAATCAGCCTACTTTGCTGCCAATGACGTCAAAAGCCGACAAGTTGCCACTGGAAACGGATCCAGTTGCCCATGACAACAACACCATTTTCACGTTAAAACCTGGTGAGCAAACTTTCGTTGCGCATTACTCAACTGATAATCGTAGTACCGAACACTGACATTGCTCGCCAGACTCCCTGGGATGGCTAGTAGTTGAGATATCAAAAAGGCCTACAAATAAACCAGCCGTAACTGGAATTCATTCTAAATTGTTCTTGATTCAATTCTTATCGATAACTTCTCGTTTCAAACAGTCCGCGAGAGCTCTGCGCATTGCCAACTTTTTCCCATCATCTTCGCTGCTTTTTGAAGCGGGGGAATCAACCTGCTCTCCAGCAGTGACCCGACGGGCCGCTCGGCTGGAGGTCGGCCGAGCTTTCGGCTGCTGCTCGGTATACTTCGTCAAGCTTTTCTCACGTTCCTGCCTCTTCAACGCCAGAAGCTTGTCTCGTTGTTGCTTCAGATACGCAGCGCGTCTCTTAAGTTCTTCCTCTGTTATCTCCTGCTTCTGCATAAGGAGGAAAAAAACACCATCACTGTACTGAAGAGTTGACAACGTGAGGTGGAGTTGTATTGACGACCGTTGTACAATAAATTTTCTAGTTGCCCTACAACACAGGGTTAGTAACTACTTAGAGATAACGGCGGGAGTGCCACGACTTTTCCATTTGGTAAAAGTAAAAATTCCAGGACCTAGAACTCAGAAAATTCGTGTTAATATGCTTCAGTTTTCGAACAGCTCACTTACATTACATGTATAGCGTTTATGAAGAAAGTTATGTTAGCACTTTTATTTGAAACAGTTATTACAAATATAATTGTAAATTGCTAAGCGTTTTCCAGAAGAAGATAATTTTAAAATTCCACTAGTTCCTGCAGCAGTTCACCTTGTTATATTAAATGTTAACAGGCTAACGAAAACTCAGGGGTACAAAGACCCCGGTCTTTCAATCAATGGAGTACCTATCGAAATCAAAAAGCGTAACAACAAATTGACAAATTTACCGGTGCTGGCGTGACAGAGGCACCGCTCGCGACATCTTCCTTAGCACTCTTCATCCACCCTGCTGCCGCTTCAGACGGTTTCTCCGCCTCCTTCTTCGTCTGTCCCGACAAGGGCGGTAAGGCAGACGCCTTCACTTCTGGTTGTGTAGGCGATTTAGGTTTTACAGGAGAGGGCTTGGGTGCTGTTTTACTTTCAGTCGGGGAAGGTTCGGGAACAGTTTTACTTGCAGCAGGGGAGGGCTTAGGTGCTGGTTTGCTCTCAACAGGGGTGGGTCGAGGAGACGTCTTGGCTGCCGACTGTTTTACTTCATCGCGTAATTTTTCCGCCTCAGCCGTTTGCTTCTTCTGTGCCTCCAGTGAGATTTGAAGCGCCTTTTCTAATTCTTCTTGTTCTCTCTTTGCTATTTCCCTTAACCTTGAAATAAACACGTAAATATACCTGTACATGAAAAACTACATGAAACGACAAAAGTTACAATTTACAAGCTTGTCCATCCGAACGTAAGTTCCTTCATACAACTCTAATTGTTCAGCACATGTAGCAGAAAAAGGGAAGAGGATATTTTGAAATATGTCACAAGCAGATAAGAGTTTCAAACAAGTCCGCACCACAAGGACAAATTGATGAGAAGCATCGAGAACAAAGCCAAAAATGATACGAAAAAACCACATTGGATATGCAAAGCGGTACAATGTAGTTAAATGATTTGGAAAGAAGTGTGAAATCAAAATGGGTCATGTCTTGTTCTAATAATGGCAAATGGAAAGAAGGCAAAGACCAAGAAACAACTGGCACAGAGATGTACCAAAGACAATGAGCACATTTAGGGGGCCGACTTTTTCCTGAGTTTTGCTTTGTTTCTTTTTTTAATGACCCATTTTGCAGGTAGTAGGTTTTTTAGCCCCCTCTTTCTAAGCTTTCTGGATCTGCCCAGGGGCACCAGCAGAGGAAGGGTTGCATGTGCAGAAATGTTGAAATGCTGGAACTTGAGAATTCATAAGCGTGTAATATGGTGATCTTAAAGAATAACTAAGACCACCAAATGAATCCAGAACAAGGCAATTCTGCTGATTAACAAGGACAAGAAATAGACTCACTGACATTGATTTCACGAAGAAGATGTGTTCACCTGGAACCTTCTTCATCGACTACACTTTCCAGAGTTGTGAAAGACAAAGACTGCCTAGAGGAGTCAGAAACAGACGATTAGATGGAGATAGCATGAAATAAAAAGAAGGTAAAGGCTTGTCCTGGAAGGGTAGTTTTGGAATGGAGTGTCATCTTTATAGTGAAAGTGGAGTTTGCCATAAAAATGCAGACTTTATGAACTGGAAGAGCAATATCGTCATGGTCCATGTAATTGTTCATGAGAGTTTTGTGGAGGTGTAGTTTTGTAGTGGAGTCCTAAATGGTGGTTGGGAGCTACTCTACATGTACAACTGTAAGCATAAAGGTGTGTGGCAGTGTAGTTTTGAGGTGGAAGTGGAGCTTTGAGGTAGAATTGCAGTTTTGAAGTGGAAATATAGATTTAAAGAAGAAGCAGGTAAAGTCTGCATACGAGCCAAGTAGGGCAGTGCTTATCTCCGGTTTCTGTAGCATGAAGGGATAAGAAGTATTTCTACTCCCCCCTGGATGGGATGCTAGTCCATTGCAGGGTTACCCCCAGCATTAAATATGCTGGTACCCATTTATACACCTGGGTGGAGAGAGGCACTGTGAGAGGACAGTGTCTTGCCCAAGAACACAACACAATGTCCCTGGCCAGGACTTGAACCCGGACTGCTTGATCCAGAGTCAAGCACACTAACCATGAGGCCAAAGAAGAAGCACATCGTTAATTTTGAAGTGAAAGTGTAGTTTTGTTGTCTGTGGAAGTATAGAGCCTCACCCTTGATCCTTGATACAAGCTTCATTAGCCTGAACCAGTTTGGCAGAAAATAAAAAATGTTCTTACTTTTTCTGGCCTGAAATACAAACTAGAAACTCTCTGATCACTTTTCATGACCTTCCAGGAATACAACATTTCCCTGTGGCCTCTTTTATTTGAGTGATGTAGAGAACATTGCTCAAAAATGGTACAAATCATGAATATAAATAGGACTGACACATTTTCTTCATGGCATTTAAGAAAGATCTCTTGATTAACAGTGCCAATATTTACACAGTTCACAGAAAACCACTTAGTTGCGTTGTTCTTGTATAATTTATACTTTTTGTTAAGAACTTTTTTTCAATCAGCTGTATAAGGTTTTGTATGGAAGTGAGGAAGCTTTGCTCTCCAGAAACCTTTTCTGTATTATTAATCACTACAAAAGAAAACTGCTGGCATAATTTTCCTCAACACACAATTATTCAGGACAGTATTTTTGCAAGTCACAGCGAGGCTGGATAATCACACACTCTATATATATAATTCATATTGACTCACTAGTCAAGATTTAGAAAAACAAACAAATCCTTCTTACCTCTCACTTTCTTCCTTGGATTCTGCTATTGTCTTCACAAGTTCTTGTTCTGTCTTTCCCTTTGCATCTCTTTGCTTTGATTCATACTCTTCCTTAGATCTCTTCAACACTTCTTGCATAATAGCATCTTCATCCATGTTTGGAACAGCTGGAGGGGGTGCATGGGGTGGAGCAACTGGTACAGGCATTGGCATTTGAGTTGGCATTGGCACTGGCATTGGTATTTGGACATTGTGCAGCTGCTGAAGAAGCTGCAGGGCCTGTAACTGTAGCTCAACATTTTTCTGAATCATCAATCTCTTGAACACTTCAAAATCCTCAGCAGCCCACATCTGATCAAACACATCCTTTGTAACATGGAAAGAGAAGACTAATCAGAAAATTTCACATAGCACATAGTAATATGCAAAAGTACATGTACATTATTAAAGTACATGTAAATTAATAGAAAATGCATGCATGCTTTCCATATTATTGATTTGCAAGAGGCACAAACAGCTTGTAGTTGGAAAAGTGCACTGGACATCTGATTGAGCAGTCTGAGTGTTCTTGGGCAAGATATTTTATTCTCAAATTGCCAAGACTCCTCTTCCATGTGTTTTAATAGGAAATTATACTTGAGGTAAAAAGTTTAAGTCTGGATCGGGCCACTGGTCCCTACATCCTAAGTTTATTACAGTTTCTGTAGCATGAAGCAACAAGGAGAATTTCTACTCCTCCTGGATGGGATGCTAGTCCATTGCAGGGTTTCCCCGCAGTGTTATATTCACCAGTACCCATTAATACACCTGGGTGAGGAGAGGTACTGTGAGAGTTAAGTGTCTTGCCCATGAACCCAATGCAATCACCCTGGCCAGGGCTTGAATCCGGACCGCTTGATTTGGAATCTAGCTTGCTAACCATGACACTGCCATGCCTCCACAGCAGTGGAGAATATAAATACTCCTAATTGCTCAATGCTACAAAAACCACAGATTAATACCAGCCTCACAGGCTACTAGACTCAAATGCAGACTTACAAGTGAATTACCTCTGTCAGTAGCACTGTCGGAATTGGACGGTGAAGGATGGCAGCCAGAATGACAAGCCACGTACATACATAATTTCATGCCTTCATTTTTTTGACCCAAATTTATAGAATAACTAAAAAGCTAATATCTCCAAGGAAAATAAACATTGCAAATATAAAACAAAAAAGTACCATTACTAACAATAATGCCGGGGCAGATCCAGTTTTCTTAGGAGAGGTTGCACCACTAAGGAATGGCATAACTGACTGGTGTAAAAGCGAATACAAAGAAGAAGGCTTCATCTCAGGGGAGGGGGGTGCACCCCCCTGTATCCTCCCCCTAGATCAACCCCTGATAATGTGATGTGATGTGATGATCTGTTAATTTTCACCTGTAATGTTATAATGCGAATTTTCAAATATATTCTTCATTAATAAAGTGCATGCTTGTTGCACCTGTAGTATCTATCCAGGGTTAACTTTTGGTTCTGCTTTAAGGTGTTGCATCTCAAATTTCCACATTTGTTACATCCCCTGATCCAAATGTTTTATTTCTTTCCTTCACTGTGTTGAGTCAAAGTGAGAAATTTGAATCTTTCCTGTTTGGACTCCAACTCATTGCCAGTGTGCTTTGGGGCTCAAATTCAACTGTAATGAGAAGTGAAGAAAGAAATCCTCAACGAACAAGTACTGTATCTCTCCACCTACCCTATTCATGCCATTAAATTGTGGACTGCCACTTCCATCTTTACATGCCATCATGAACTGTTCTGCAGATATTCCTACATCCTTCAAAAAACTTGCCAATAATGTTTCCACCTTTAAGAAAAAAAAAATTTTATGGTCAATGACACAGAAAAAACAATGTTATCACAAGTGAAAACAAATATCAATAACTTGGAAAGTAAGGGTGCTGCATCAGTTAAATGCTTATTGGCTACAAGTCAGTCTATATCCTCGGGTGCTTTTATTTGCACACTACTCTTGACTAAACAATTATTAGTATCACCCAACTAGTGGACTAATGCAAATCCTGCATTTTGATTGGCTATGCTACTAGGGGACTATTAGTAATAGTCCTCGAGTAGCGAAATTGGCGCCATCGAGCATGACGCTTTCTTTCGTTTTATTCCCAAATAAATATTTCTTCAACTTACATTTGCTAACTTTATTATTGCCTTTTCTGTCCGACTAGTTGGGTGATACTAAAACAATTAGACCCTTCGCCCTCAAGGGCCACGGGTCAATAGCCCATTCGGCTTCGCCTCGTGGGCTATTGAC
>Ga0126338_10002781_pt1 | contig 12122 bp, 11 predicted proteins | sample OrbCmetagenome_2_FD_92529 | JGI IMG/M metagenome (GOLD analysis project Ga0126338, IMG submission 92529) | Coral microbial communities from Petempiche,Puerto Morelos, Mexico - Orbicella C C metagenome | ecosystem: Host-associated > Invertebrates > Cnidaria > Coral | place: Petempiche,Puerto... | reverse complement strand
TAAAAGATGGCTCCAACAAACAGAATGACGACAACAACACAGCCAAGACAGATAGAGACGATCTCTGCCACCGCTTCATGAAAGAAAATTAACATACATGTATGTTAACCAGTAGTATCCAACGCATTGTTAAATTATATAGTTTCTGAGTTCTTTTTCTCTGCCTGCCATAATAATTATCGCCAAAATACACTAGTACTTTACCAACAAATTCAAATGCGCTCGCCGTTAGTTTTAAAATTTCACTTGGTTCTCTTTTGGCTTCGGAAAATGACTCGCCTTGCTCTTTTTTGCTTGTGGTTTTGTTTTCCTTTTTCCCGCTGACCTCTGTTAACTCGATGTAAATTGTCACGGCAAAAATTATATTTTCAGCACTCGGCAGAATTCTCGCGCGCTAATTGGTCAAGAACTAGACAGTCGAGGAATTATAGTCCTCAATAAGAACAACCGTTATGTAACGCAGGTAACAAAATACTGCGAGGAATTGTCGTGACTTGAACACCGGAAAATTGGACACCAGAAAATTGCCTAATTGGCGCAGAGAAAAGTGATTTTTCGCTCTCTTAAGCGCAGTTTTCCATTGTCTTCAATATAGAGATACAGTCATAAAATGCCCGAAACGTTTATATGAACCACTTCCTTGGATTTTGGTGTCATTTAATGACGTCATTTCAATCAACCAAAGGATTTAACTTGACTAGACTTGATTTCTTGAAGCGAGCGACAAAATGTCGGCAATGTTTCCTTTGAATGGCAGCTTCCAAGAGCCGGTTAAACTTACTTAACTTTGGAGTCGCCTCCTCAACGCACTTCTCGTTTTCAAACCCGCACTCGGGGGCATCAGCCGGCGGTGCTCCTTTTATCCACGAGATGGTAGCATTAGGATACAGCTGGAATTTTATCTGAGTCATGTTAATTTTCGCCTCTATACTAAACATCCCCTTGTTGTCAAAGTGGAGATCACCTACACAACAAAATAATAACAAAAGAAACCATAGAACCAAAGAACAGTCAGCGAAATTTGCTTTTTACTTGATAGCAATAAACTTCTGAGGTTTCATTTGACGTGAACCGCCTACTTGTAACAGAAATTTCATGCATCAAATGGCCCTTTCCCTCTATGAGATTTTCCTGCAGGATGTTATGGTAGTTGTATTCATCAAGTCCAGCCCACGATGGCGGACAGTGCGGACGAAAATTTACCTTCTGAAAACTCCTCGTTTCGGTACTCGCACTCGAATTATATCTACACCAACAACTGAAATGCACAGTCAGCATGTACGGTTGCTACATTGTTCATGTAGTTTTTCCTCCCACCTTCAAATTGTGCCGAGCATACTCGGTGGCTCGTTAGACTAAAGCTTTCGCTCTCGATAAGTTCTATGCACTTCTCTCTCAATGCAGGCTCTTTCGGGAAAATATAATTAACCTGAGTCTTTCTCCTTGAATTATTGAAGCATTCGGGGAGGCAACATGTAATGCCACCTCTTCGTTCTTTTGAAGACCACTTTTCATTCCCTCTCAAGTCGTCGGCTATCTTGGACTTGGTGAACCTGGGTTGGACTTGCAGGCGTGTGTCAGAGAGGGAAAGGACCATTCTACTGGCTTGAGAACAGTGGTAAATACAATAGTATATAAATTTGTAAGAAGCGTACATAGCAAAACAGACTGGCGCAGGGGTTTGTGAATCTTTCACCTTGCTTTCTCACACCGGACTAAGTTCTTTCTTAAGGGCTTAAAAAGGGGAAGAGGTCGTGAAAAGAGACGTCAAAGGATATGCTTTCATCATTCACTATCTTGGATCTCTTCTGATTGTAACAATTAGAAACGTTCCTTTAAAAGCGCGAGTTTTATGTTTCAAACATAGCATTGGATAGAAACATGCGATCGATCAAGTTCGATTACAATAGGCCTTGTTGTACGATTTTAAAATGACCGTACAAGCCAATTTGAAATCATGGCGGCCACAAATTCTAAATACACTAGAGATTTTTTGGAATTTTCGATTACCATGCGGGAGGGAAAGTCAAACCATCATCAAGACCGAAGAAGAACCAGGACAAAGGAAAACAAATCCGTTTTTCGGGGGATAGTTACGCCTTTAATAAAAGGCCTCGAAATCTTACCAGTGTCGTCATCGAAGGCCATCACAGTAAGATTGTGTTGAACATCTCCGTTTTTATCAAGCAAAATATCAAAGCCGCGAATACCTGAAAAGAAAGAAGATCAAAGAAGTGTCACTATATCGTAAAATCAGTTTTTGGCTAAATAATTTTTCCTCAGATTCATCTCTTACTGGAATACACATGCCCATAAATATTTTTCATCACTGCTCTGCCATCTGTAGCGCTTTTTCCCTCAGCAAGTGTCTTGTTGACTCCAATAGCATACAGATATGTTGCATCATACAGGAAGGCCGTCTCTATTGGGGCCTAAGTGAGGGGCAGAGAAAAGTATATCAGAGACAAGCAAATTAAAGAAGCCTACACGAGAGCTCGAGGGCGCTTTCCATTCAACGAAAACTCTGGTTTGAATTTCCGGAAATTTCCAGTGATGGATGGAACAGCGTTTTCAGGAATTTCCAGAAAAGAGCACAACCTTTCGAGGTAACGTATACCCAAATTTTCGGAATTTCTTTACCTGGAACTTCTGTTCCATTTGATTTTCCGCTTTCCGGTTCGCTTTTCGGAAATTCAACCATTTCCGGAATGTCTGGAAACTTTCCCCAGAAATTTCCCTACTTTTTGTTCCCGTTTCTAAATTTTCGGAAAAGCGCCCCGAGAGTCAATCGGCGTAAGTCCCTTGACTTACGCAAACCAGTCTCTGAATATTTGATTTTTTTATTTTTAATTTCTTGGCGACAGTTCTGGTGCGATTGCGAACGACTTGCCTGCCTGGTAGAAGTCTTTTAGGAGAAAAATCTCCCTTTCCTCAAAGCCTTGATATGTCTTCCTTTCAAATTCACTGGACCGGTTGTCAACATTAAAACTAATAAGTGAATAAATACTAACACTTACCGGTCTGATAAATTTAGGAACTGAGACGTTATTAAATATATTGAATCCAACGTAGGCATCACTGCAGAAAGGAGGCTGCGACATCCTGTGCTTCATTTCAGTAGTAAAGTTGTTATATTTTCCAATCTGCTGAATGTTGGAGACCATGACCAGCATTGATTTATAGGCCTTGTTAAATTCCTTCTTCTCTTCATCGTTTAGAGTCTTTGTTGCCTGATACTGCCCACGAAACCATTTCTCTGGACTTCCTACATATCTCTCAACCAGGACTGGATCCAGTTCGAAAGCGATGAACGCGTAATCTCCATTGTTCATTCCTAGTTTAGATGCGTAGTACATTCCCTCACGCACCAGGCGCCGTTCCATGGCGAATATGATGACTGAAGAACACAAAAACACACTTTGATTTGAAATGGTTTGCCGAGAACCTTGGGCAAATCTCCCGCCCTTCCCCGAGAGATATCCACCCCCCACTTCCCGCAGGTTCCCCTTATCCAAACACTGGCATGATTGGAAAGGGGGTTAATATCCAATTTAAATTCATTTGCAGCGGAAGTATGTATTTACCGACAACTCATTTTGGCCAACTGTCTGCAGCCGTCACGAGAAGGGTTGTCCTGAGAAGCGTTAAAGAGTCACGGGCGCCCCAATACCGAAAGATGTCCTGTGTAGTTCTGGTTTACTGTTGTGATTGATCACGGTGTGTTAGCGCGAAGGAAGGAGAAATCGCAGACGCAAGTATTAATTATTTTTTTCCCCTTTTACCAGGCTGAAACACAAGGAAATTTGATCAGCCGTTGGGAATCCAACTCTACCCATAATTCCTTTCGGCATTGTCGCGTACTCTTTTACGCTTTTGTAGTACAAAGTTTCTCTCAACAACTGCTTTAGAACTATTCTTGACGCTTATTGAACAATTAAAACAAAATGAGGAGATCATAGCTCATCATACTTCATGTCCAAACCTCGCTCAAGATGGAAAAAGTAAGTTTCGATTTAAATTAATCACACATGGGGGAACAACTAGTTTTCATTATTTTAATGAACGTGTTGTTCGTAATGGTAAATGCCGAGGGTAAATTAAGTCCAGCACCATCCTACAGTTTTGAATATAACATAATCAGGACGAGTCCGAGGATTGTTAACATCGATGAAAACCACGTTTTGGTTTATTACAATGCAGAAAATTTTTGCAACATTTTGGCTCTATTTCAGAGTCATAGTCTTGTTGTTAGATCAAAACAAGTCGACAGCTTATATATCAAGGCTGATTAGGCTTATACACAAGCAATGACATAATATGATATAAGAAAAAAACTCACTTCTAGCTTTGTCCTTCATTTGCCTCATGACTTCTTCATAATGTTCGCTGTACTCTTGTTTCTTGTGGTACAATAAAACATACTGAACCTTCCCATGCATTGACACGGTTTTTCCTTGAGATGTCAAGAACGAATCCAGAAAGTCTCCTCTTCGTTCCCAGCCCTCCTCGTTTTCGCTGATAATTCCCACCAGGTTCCAGTCGAAATGGTCCAGTATCGCCAACACCGATGGAGCAATACTGTTGTCGTCAAAGATTGTCCTTGCGAAGGTTGGATAAAGCTCTTTGTTGGAAACCTCGTCCGATGTACACAGCTTGGTGAGGGAAGGCAAAAAACACAAATTATTGATGTTGTGGAAGCTACGCAGTGGCATAGTTACAAGTATGCAGGCCGGCAGAACTCTTGATCAGGCAGTCCAAATTTGATTTTCTATTGGTCTGTTGTATCACAGCGTTAGCAATGCGGCGAAAGCGGGGATGTCTGTAGGGAGTGTATTCAGCTCTGCTTGTTTCAAGACACGCGACACACACTTTTCAAAATTGATTGTTTTTGAAGTTGATTTTAAGATGGCTGTTGTATGACCTCTTTTAATTTCCGTGCAAAAAACAAATAAACACAATAACGAAGAAAGCGCGCAGATGGCATTTCCTACACCTTCACGTATGGAATAGGTGGTATTTAAAGAGACTAATTAGCATAGTTTAGACTGAAAAACGAGAAAAAGCCATCAAAATCTTCTCTGGTTCTTCCTTCATGATTAATATGAAGTCGGAATATAAGATAATCAATTTTCTAGAAAGCAATGTCAACTGACTGTTTAGTCTGTGAATCACAGCATGGTCTATGAACAGCTGCTCCACTTATACTCGCTTTTCTTGGTTAGATATTTTGCAAACAAATCATCCTTATAAAAAAAAAAAAACAAGCAGAAAGGTCGTATAAGTCGATTCCTCCAGCTTGGTCAGACGTTAAAACGGCCGACAATTTACATGTTAATTAACTTAGCTGTAAAGGAAAAATCCCTCAATCCCCCGCAGGCATCATTTGATATGTTTTTCTGAATGGACACTTTTGTATACTTGATAAAACTGTAATAGACTTATCGTTCAGAGATTGGCGCTCCCAGCTGCCAGTACACCCAAGGTGGTTAGAAAAGTTCTGTTAAAAATATAAATATGAACTTGACAAAACGTTCCAGTTTACTGATTTTTACTGAAACTCGTCAAACTACCTGATTTTTTTATCTAACTAAAAAAAAAAATACTAAATACAAATACAGATGATGATCAATGATATTAACATTTCACTAGCGCCGGTGTCATGATTGTCTAATTTTCAAACTCATTTCCTCCGTTTGGTAATAAAGGACAAAACACCGGAATCTAACTCAAAAAAATCTATACGCAAAAATTATCCTCAATATTAGTTTCCGACAATTTTTACCTTTTGGTGCGGACACCTTATATTCATTATAGAATTCTAAATCATTTACTGCATTTATGAGAAAGTTTTTTAACATACATCTCGAAGACTGTTAAAACGTTTTAGCTGGCCAAATGTGCCTTAACAAGCGACAAAACGGTGTGAATTTTAGTACCTCTATCGCTTCTCTTGGGGTATTTTTGGGGAGAACGCTGCTTAAGATTTTTTTTATTGCCAATCTTCTACGTAAAATAGAGAAATGCCGGCACAAGCCTTGATTTTGCTCCGGCATATTCTCAGTGCGTATTCTTGTCTTAAGACCTTTAAGCGGCGACAATTTAGCTTCAGCGAGTCTCAGGAATCCAAACCGAGACACGTAGCTGTTTTGTAACAGTTTGCGGTCGAGTTTCCATAACATATCTGGCATAAGAAAAGTAAATTAAATACTCGGTGATGTAATCCAAAACTGAGATCGGACAGGGTTTAAATGTTAGAGAAATTTTAGTTATTTTCACTATCTTCATCCTTTCGAGATGAATTTTTTCCAGAAAAATATCTATACTTACATGAGAGACCATAGGCAAATTCAAGGCCGCAGCCAGTCGAGCTTGTGTGTGACAATTGCAACCAAACCCAATAAAACCATCCACTTTCCTCTGCCATTGACTTATGAACGCTTGGATTGACTTCTCTTCTATGCACTCAGAATCGTCCCAAATGAAGCTGAGGCGAATTCCAGGCAGAAGATTTGGATCTTTATTGATGTTGTCCACCGCGATAGTTATGGCAGAAGCGTAATGAATGCCTTGGATACCTCGCCCTCCGCCAGCCGAGCGGCTGTACGGAAGGATCAGCCCGATGGTCAAATTTCCCTCTGGTAGTACAGAACAGGAGAACACGGTTAGAAATGTTGCAGCCAAAATCAGAAAACGAGCTTTGAACATTAATGAACCATCCATGTTTGCTGAGAAGCTCTAAGTGCTTTAAATTATGTTGACATTTGAGTTGTAACCACGGTGAAACTACAAACATAGTGAAGTGAGTTGTTTATCTGTGGTGTGCATGAGTCAGGTGAAATTAAATTTTCTTATGAAGTACACACAATAAAGGAAGCCCTCCGGGGTGACCATTTTTCGCTTGCTTTGAAGTCGGTTGTAATACAAGACACTTTTGAATTAGCCCTTGATAGGCGCACAAAAATAAGATCAGCAATTTCACATTTCGTGCTCAACAATCATAATTAACGAAATTGTGAGCATATGGCACATCATAAACAGGTAATATATATTTTAGGAAATGATGAAATGACATTGTATTTTGTAACATAAAAATTGACCATAACCACTTAAACAAGCATATTACAATAAATAGATTGTAAACGAATAATAATCTATATGTTACATGAAAAATTAAGCAATTTTCTTAAATTTTATTCAATTGGTTTCTAAGGCTTTCCTCCACTTGGCACTTTCTTGTATTGTTATTAAAATAGAACAAATGAGGTGCGTTAAGTAATATGCGCTGAGCAAATTGTCTTTTTCAGGAACAATAATTCGTCGGAATTACTGTACTAGTACGTGATTTAAAGATATTTTAAAATCAATAGTATTATTGTTCATTCTCTACTATAACCTAAAACGATATGATCCTATGAAAAGCTAGTAACATAAATTACGATTCACATCAGCCAATGTCAGCCAATGTCAGCCAATGTCAGCCAATGTCAGCCAATGTCAGTCGTCCTTCACGATTCCATTAAAATTAACTCCAACAACCTCGGGGGTGTATGTTTTTTTTTTTTCAAAAATACTTCAGTGCGCGACGTATTTTCGAGTCTCTTCTGGGTTTTTGGAAAATCTGGTAAAACACGGCATCTCGTGTTTGATATATTACTTCCCACTTTGCTGATTTTCTACCGTGACTGCGCTGTGCGACGTATTTTCAACTCTCTTATCGGTGTTTGGAAAATGAGGTGACGGACACTCTCTTTTGTTCGATGTATTATTCCCACTTTGGTGTTTTTCAACCTGACTAATAGTCTACTTTATGAATTCTCTGTCTACTGTCTTCTTACCGTTATAACAATGTTCGTCACAGGACCAACACTTCAGTACATCCGAGGAAGGTGCAGACGCGTCATTGGGCCAAATGATTGAGTCATCTAACACAAGTTTGTGATTTCCTGCACTGTTAACAACAAAGTTTCCAACTTGCTGAAACATTCCTGCAGTGAAAACATTACTGTAATCAGAAAATACTCATATGGAAATTAATAGTTTTTAAAACAGATTTCAGCCCGTTTAGTTGAAGTACTATTATCAGTAAACGAATGCGAGAACTCTTGTTCATTTTGCGCCAACAAAATCCGTAAAACAGAATTTAACAGTCAGCCCCCGGTTGTGTCAAATAGTAAAAAACTGACAAAAGAATAAAAGTAGTGTTTAATAGCGCCGTCTAAAGGTCGGTGCCTATTTGACAATCTTGTGAAATAACTTTGGTAAACAATTTAGGAAAAGAAACTTGCAAGCTGATTAATTCTGCTTTGCGCTCCTAAAGGAACGTCCACTCCTTCCCTGACTCGTCACCAGTCATTTCGTTACTCACGTCTTAATGATAATTTTTCGCAAGAGAAACCTAGAGACGAGTCAGTTTCCTTCATGCAATGTGACAGATTTAAAGCCCTGTTTTCAAATCATAATCGGCTGAACATCTTACCGTTATTACTTTCTCTATAATCCATCAAAACCAAGTTGAACTCTGCGTCTCCGACAGCGTTAATATAACGATCGTAACCTAGTATACCTTGGAAGAAAGGAAAACAAGCAGTCAAATAATCTCGTTTACTTTTCTTCTAGGTAATGTTTGGCCACGTTTTCGTAGACGGAAGTATTGGGGAGAAGAAAGGAGAGTTTTGGGGAATTTTGCGCTTAGAAAACATGCATGCGTTTCATAATTTGTCCGATTCGTGAGGGAATTTATTTGCCATTGAAGTGATTTGCCTTTTAACTTTGTGGCTTCCTTCCTAAAATCAGTTGGTACTGTACTATTTCAACGCTGGGTGTGCCATATAATTATGTACACTAACTTCGTACGTTTTGAATTCAAATCATCTCTTTTTACCCTTGGAAGGTCAGGAACTTTAAAGCTTAGAGCCTGTTCCAGGTAGAGCCAGAAAACAAGTCATTCGGTATTTTAAATTTCTTGTGAAGAAATATTGAAAACCCTAGAAAGCAATGCGAAAAAGGGAGGTGCCCTCGCTATTAACCTTTTTCATTTTTCCCTTTCGTTTTCCTCGCCGGCATACGGACACCGGGAAACTGGTTATATATTTCCAACCAACCATTGTGTCCATTTTAGCTACGACCTACATGTAGTTTAAAAATTACAAAGTTGGCAGTGAGATACTACTCACTGTTAAAGAAGTGGCCCATCAGATTCTGCGTGATTTCCTCTCCATCGGAAACTTTGCCGCCCTTATTTAACGTCTTATTCAAAGCAGCAGCGTATTGAATCACAGCATCATACAAGTAGGCCGCCTCTATGGGGGGCTGGAAACGAGAGTAAAGTATATGTGAAACATTTAAAGATCTCACTAATAGGCTCAATTATTTCTAATGCAAAAAGTGTCCCTTTCCACATAACGTTACAACAATGTGTTATTCAAGAAAACATGGGTTTACAACAGATCACAAATTTGAGATCAAACTGAATGTTGAAAACAAATGAACTTGCACATGATCTTTTTTGGACATAGCCCGGGATGCAGGGGACAATCCATTGTGAAAATGTGGGGTATTGTCGTCGAAAAACCCCCAAAGGAGACTAATCCGGTGATGGTTCGAGCTTTATTTGACCTTTAAAAAATACCAATTTAAAACTGACAAAAAGTGTTTATTTTTTTTTTTTTCATTGCTTCGGGTGTAACCCAAAAGGATATCTTGACGTTTAAAAATAGTACAGTGGCGTTTCGTCGCGAAAACCCTAAATGAGACCATAACACGGACTCTAAAAGGGCTGGGCTTAGCGTCCGCGATATGGACTAGGTAAAGATTATATGAATTCTCAGGGATTCCATGTGAATGAACTGTCCATAAATGAGGTGTTCATACTATAGAGGTGTTCGAGGGGAAAGGCTCGACTGTTTCATGATTGTAAGTCTGAGTTGCGCCAGTCACATGATCACAAGGCAACAAACAGCCATGCATGGTCATATTGTGCTGAACATACTCGGGAAATAACAGGAACTGCTGATAAAGGATGATGGCCAGCGATAGGTAGCTACTAATTGACTAACCATTGTCTTTATTCTCACTCCTATAACCATTATTTAGTAAGGTCTGTTAATGAGATATTATACCAAAAGTACATCCCTGTACTTAGCTTAATCCTGTCAAACACTCACCGTGTGTCCCGGATGCACGGTTGTGTAAAAAGGAGAAGTCGCACTCTTCTTTTTCACATTTTCAGTGAAATTCAAGTATTCCGTGCTTACACTGTTGTTGACGGAAATAAGCAGAGCCGATTGAAAGGCCAGAGCAGTCCGGTTTTCTGGATTTTCTCCCCACGTCAATGTGATATTTTTCTTGGTATTTCCCGCGAGGTCCAAATCCAAGTCGAACACGATGAATGCAAAGTGACCGTCGTTCAAACCAAGTTTTGCGGCGAAGTTCAAGGCCTGGAGCGCATAGGCGTAACGCATGGCTAGAATGATAACTGTGGAATATAAAGTTATTTTCGTCTTGACCATATTATGTTAAACGTTTTACAGAGAGGTAAGCTTTACGAGATCTTTAATAAAAAAAGACTGCCTTAGAAGTAGGTGGGGATGCTTTAATGTCATTAATAGCTCGGTACATGTGCAACTATCCCCTTGGTCAAGAAAAGACCAAGGTAACAGAGTGGATCCTCCATATAGGCTTATTTCAAAGGTAATCCATCTTAAGTTATTTTAGACATGGTACTCAGTTCTTCCGTGGATGTTACTCGCGCGATGCGTGGATAGTCCAAGCGACCCTCAAGAAAACTGCATGAGATGAAATTGCGGGATGGTGAAGATTCATAACACAGATGTTTTCTATACTCTCCACCGTCTTTTTGTCCGGTTGGGCTTTCGTTTGCTTTGTGCTTGTTTGTGTGTTCATTCCTATGCAGGGTTTTTTTTTTTTTTTTTCGATTTTAGGGAGTCAAACCGCAACGGCAACGGCAATACGACAAGTACAATGGCTACGCGCGTACGTTATAATTCTTGGTACATTTCTATGCCATTTTCCACAAAACAACAGCGCGCGATCACCACACTCTGCGTTTCTACGACGGCCAAATTTTAAACTGAAAAAAACGGATGCGAGGAGACAGCTCCCATTTATATCCTAATGTTAGATTAGATGTTTAATACTAAACTCATATTTTCTGTGGAAATCTGTCGACAACTTTTGAGAAATTTGGCTTCAGGTCATGCTACTCTCACAAATTGTTGTCTGTGATTTTTCATCTGCATGTGGTTTAGGTAAAAGGAAGAAAAGATACTTTATGCGCACGTCAAAGCTTGCACATGAGCAACCGTGTGGCTCACCAGGGCGGACTTACCTCCTGTTTTCGAAGCACGCAACGACTCGCGGTAAGGATACTCACCCCTTAAGGGATGGTAGTTCTTTACAAACTACGCGCGTGTTGGGCAGTGCTACATAAGCATATATGGATTGGCCGATATTTGAAATATAATATGACTGGTACACTTTGTGAGTATTATAAGGAATATTAAATGTAGAAATAGCATCACTTTGTGTAGATGGAAGAAATGCCGCGCTTTAAATCTCGGATGTGCGATTGCTACCAGCGAAAGAACCAATTAAATTCAACGATTTGTACTAAGCTGAGGCAAGTTTCTACTAAATAGACGAAGGTAAACAAAAATAGTGATTTCATTTTATAGTGATAGAATCTACCTCGTGACTCGTTTGCTGTACTGCGAAGAAGTTCCTCAAATTCAGGCACCAAGCTGGTGGCGTTGTAATGGACACCAAATGTCATCGTCCGAACGATGCCCACGACTAAGCCTCCATCTCTTAAGCCCTTTTCTAACGCATTCCATTGAGACCATGGTTGAGTGGTTTGAGCAAGAAGCCCAATACGAGTCCAGTTGAAATGTTTCATTAGAGCATGCAAAGGTGGGACGAGTCCGCTGATAGGTGGGATTGTGCGTGAAAAAGTCGGGTAAAGCGTTTTATCCGAAAGCCTCTCATCTGTGCACATCTGTGGACGTAAAATCAGCCAAAGCAATTAGGAATAGCGATCTTTTTAAATTCCTGTCTTGATTTGGAGGCACGTGTCTGTAACAGCACATACGCAAGACTGGGTTAGG
>Ga0126338_10002780_pt1 | contig 12124 bp, 8 predicted proteins | sample OrbCmetagenome_2_FD_92529 | JGI IMG/M metagenome (GOLD analysis project Ga0126338, IMG submission 92529) | Coral microbial communities from Petempiche,Puerto Morelos, Mexico - Orbicella C C metagenome | ecosystem: Host-associated > Invertebrates > Cnidaria > Coral | place: Petempiche,Puerto... | reverse complement strand
GATATGGGTTGGCAGAAGCGTGGCAAAGGACATAATAGTCTGACAGGTCTGATCAAACTACTCAAACCAGAAATTGCTGTTTTTTTTATTCGTATTTTATTTTCTGTTGTAAACCATCCGATAGGCTACTTAATTGTTTGACAGATCTATATACTATATATATATTCTTTGAAAGCTTCAGTCAAAAAGTTTTTTTTATGGATTAATGCATTCTTTGAATGTTGTTCTTGTTATATTTATTACTACAATAATTTAATTTGTATCATTATTTTCATTTTAGTACCGTTGGTGATCTGCTTTAATATGGGGTCTTTGACTCTTTTGCATTTCATCCTTTGAATTCTGTTTTTGTACGCCATAAATTGTAAAAATTAAAGTAAAAATTAAAATTATATATAGAGAGAGACATTCAGTATATTTTTATTTATTTATTTTTATTTATCTACATGTATCTTCATGTATCTATCTTTCTAATTATTTATTTATTTAGTTAGTTATTATCATTAAGTTATTTAGTTGGTTATTTCATCTGATAATTATTATTGTTGAATTTGTAAAACTAACATACATTGTGTTTATGTAATCTTTCAATGGAGATACAGTACCCAGCACTATGTAACATTACAGTTCACCACTAAATTTTCTCCAATTCTTATTGGTTTAAATTAATCACGTGACGTGATAGTGTTCATCCACAGAGAGACACTGAGCCCATAGTGCCCATCCGAGGAAAGTACCTGGATGGATAGTACTTGTCCGTGAAAATGTTTCTGTAAACAAGCGGTCTTATAGAAAATAAACAATTGAATTTGTATTAAGAGGGTTTTTGTTTGTTTTCTTTTTCAAATTTTACATTTGGCTTTCACAGCTTTCATCTAAAAAAGTTGAAAATAATTCAATATGATTTTTGAACTGGCACACGGAAGAAAATTTAATGGTGAACAATTAAGACAATAGAGTGTTTATGTCTCAGAAGTATCAGTCTGATAGTTGCCCCTTGGAAATTTGATGTTGTTAAAACTAGCATATTTGCCCTCAAAGCTTTGCTTCTTTGGTAAATATTTGTTTTAAGAACATCAAATTTCCATGGGGCAACTATCAGCCATCAGTTTAAATAGTGGCATTTTCTATAAACATTTAAACATTTAAGTAACTATTAATTTTCTACAGGTGTTGGGTCCATGGTTGGTCTTCAATCTGGAAAAGTGTTGGCATACAGTACAAGAAACAAGCGCTGTGCTGTTTGTCAGTCTGCTAAATGAAGTGGGCAAGAAGTAAGAGCACATGACTGTTGCTGCAATTGGTCTGGGTCATCAAAAGCACTGGAGCCAGACGTTGCTGTAGAATTGGCCAACAATGCAGGAAAGCATGGGGCTCAGATATCTATTCTAGTTGGGGATGATGACTCTTCAACCATAAAGAAAGTCAGAGAGAGTGTTCAGCATGATGTAGACAAGTGGTCGGATATTGTCCATGCCAAGAGGTCAATGGCAACCAGCCTTTATTCACTCCAGGCAAAACACAAAGGGGTCCTGAGCAACAAAGCAATTGATTACACCTGCTCAAGTGTTTTGGCTATGCACTTAAGCTAAACAAGGACAATGTCGAGGGGCTGTAAACCAGTCTGAAATCAATGGTTCCACATGTTTTGGCCATCATGAAAACTGCAGTAGTTCTTGGTGTGGCTATCTAATCAATCCATCAATGTACACCCACAACTCACTTCCACATGGGAAAGATCTTCAGGGGCAAGAGCTGGAAAGTGATCTGAAAGAAGTTGTGGACATTTTTGTTCAGAGTGCTGATAAGCTTGCCCCTCTGGGAAGCAGCCAGGCAAATTAGGCTTTAAACGACACAATTGGCAGTAAGGCTCCTAAGATCCGGCACTATGGTTCCAGCAAAAGTAATGACTACAGAGTAGCCTGTGCTGTGACCCAAAAAAATCTTGGTCACCCATTTGTGGCAGAGGGGAGAGCTTATGTATACATTGTACATTTTCCTTTGAGGATAATTATGATGATGGCAATAGATAGTAATTGATTTAAAATAATTTTGTTAAATAAATTTTATACATGTCATTAAAAAATAACTGAAATACTATGCATGCTCTCATCGGGTGATAGGTTTATTTAGATAAGGGTATGAAAACATGAGTGATACGTTAGATTTGCACCTATTATTGAGAAATATTTTATAAAAACAAAAGAGGACTTTTTCATGTTTACATAGCCTGATCTAAACACTTGTGCCTCATGTAGATACTTGGAGCTAGGAGAATTCTCAAAAATTATGCAAACCCTTGACTGCATCTCGAGTTTGTATAACCAGGGTTTGCACAACTGTCTTCAATTCCTCCAACTCCCCCGATGTTTAGATGAGGCTATGTGAACATGGGACAAGTCCTCTTTTTCTTAAATAGAGGTTCTAAAAGAATTTCAAGTCAGAAAGGGGATAAAAGCAGCACATCTCCCTTGACTTCTCCCATATATCTACCTGAAAAGTATGTGAATATTATTGCCATTAGGACCTGAGAGGGGATGGGAGTAAAGGCACTTTTTACTAAGTTTTAATTTACATCTGAGAACTACGATTACCTTCCCTTGCTTCTGATAATTGATCCCTTGGTTGTTTTGTGCCAAGATAGATATGCAGATACCACTAGTGATTATGATTTCTTTTCAACATCAAATGCCATATTAGGCACTGCAGAAAATACAGCTATCACCAGGAAGTAATAGTAAAACCTATGCAGATAGAGTAGACAGGAAGATGTCTAGACTTAGTCCGCCTATCAAAGAGCAGAGAGTTTAAGAAGCAGAGAAGAGACAGGAACGGAGAAGCTCAAATGAGAGGGCAAACAGTATGAGAGTGGTTTGGGATTTAGGAAAGAATCCCCACATGCCTAGGGTGAAATCCCCCTCCTATGACACTGACAGAAAGACGAAAAATTTCTTCAGGCAGCGATTTGAACAGAGTAGTTATTGACCTGGAGACCTCCTCAAGAGGTAAGTAGTGTTCTATCAGATACGAGTCTGCTGGTTTATATACTGTATGTCAAATAATATAAGTACGTGCATGTGACTTCACTGTTAATGTAATTCATGTGTTTGCTGTACAATCATGTACAATTGAGGATTTACAAATAATTATCATCTGGGATCCCAAGTGTGGTAGTTTTACTTCCCTAAGTCCTGGGTTCCCACATACTGTACCGTACTGACCTTCAACCATTAATTAGGAACTTGTTTGCCCTCCCAGGATCCTGGATTATGTACATGGCCAAAGACCAACTTGCATTTTTTTTTTCACAAACTGCTCATCAGTTAATAAAAAATCTCATCATTACAGGCAGTTGGTCTGTTTATTAAAAAACAGACTAAATAAAGTTTCAATAGTAATAATAATAATAATAATAATAATAATAATAATAATAATAATAATAATATTAAAACTCTTTTTGTTGTTGTTCCCAAGAAATGATGCAGAGATATGCCAGATTGCAGCTACAGATGGTAGGGAGGACTTCAATGTCTATGTCATGCCTACACATGGAATATCTGCAGGGGCTTCCGCAGTAAACAAACTTTCTGTCAAGAACAAAGGCCTCGTATACAATGGGTGACCAGTTTTAACTGAAAGTCTGGCAGAAGGTGTATCGAAGCTTCTTGATTGGTTGAAGCCAAGGAAGCCATGTATACTCCTTGCTCACAATGGCAAAAGTTTTGATGGTATGCATCTAATGAAAACCTGGACAACATGTGGTGACCTTGAAGAGTATCGCAAAGTGGTAATGGGGGTTTGTGATACACTCCATGTTTTTAAAGAGCTGTATCCTGACCGTCAGTCATGCAGCCAGGGGTCCCTTGCTTTTGACCTTCTGGACACTACTGCTCATAATGCGCTGGCTGATGTGCACATTCTTCAAAGACTGGCTTCCAAATTTGTCAGCGAAGATTGCATCCTGAAGCAAAGTTTCACCCTTTCATGGCTGGAAGAATATTATGACTTCTTGGACAAGAAGAGAGAAAACCTTAGTTCTCTGCAGCCTCTCATTCAGGCCAAAGTGATCACGAAAGGAATGGCTGAGAAAGTGGCATCCTCAGGACTCACAATTACACACTTGCAACTTGCCTTTCAGAGAGGTGCAGCTGATGGTCTCTCCAACATGCTAATGGAGAGGTTTCAGGGCAAGCCCAGAGTCACTAGGAACAAACGTGTTGTAGCAAATATTTGTAACTTCTTTCAAAATTAGGCTGAGTTTCACGAGCTGACATGTTGCACTAATTTTTACATACAGTGACCAATACAATAATAATTATATTTTAGTAATGTTAAACTCAGGCTTGTGAAGAAAATGTCCCCTAACGGGGTAAATTGTATGTAACTAAAATATGCTACAGATGTCAGAATTACACTAAGTGCTTAAATAATTTTATTGTTGTTCAGAGCCCTGACATCTACCATCTTGTAACATTGAGATTCTTGGCTGGTCATGAGTGTAAATTGACCTTAGCAGTAGAACAGCATTTAATTATATATGAGCCTCTGAGAGGGAATTCCTAATTATATATATCAAAGCCTTTGAGAGTATTCAGGCCTCATCGATCAGGTGATTTACAATATAAGTTAATTTGCATAATGTTTAAGCCTTCAGTATTATACCCTTCAGTACGCAGACACTGTTTGTGTTTGTCACACAATCTTCCTTCATGAAAAAGGAAGATTGTGTGAAAAGCATGAAGAGCATCAGTGTAGGAGGTCATGGGGTTATAATGGTCCCAGCAAATTCATAATTATTTATTGTACAATTAGTAAATAGTGACTAAATTGGCCCCAGAATACTTATAAGTATATTCATCATTATTTGGACAAAGTCTTTTGAGTGTTTGCCTAAGAAATAATAATGATCATATTTAATTGTACATGCAGCCTTCAGTATTCTTGGCCCCCTAGCAATAAGTATACAGTTATAAATCCATTAATACAAAGGAATGGCTTAATATTTGAATATAATATTATATTGTTTACTAAAGTCTTTGACCAGTGGACTGGGCATCAGGAAATTACTCTATATATTTGCTTTAATGATTGAACAAAGCCAATTGTTGACCTCAGGAATACATTTATTATACAAGTCTTAAGTGTAAATAAGCCACAATAGATTTATAATGTTTATATATTTGGTTGGTGTCTTATATGTTTAATACACAGGATATTTAGCAGACGTGGGTCTGAAGTTTAAGCAGTGCTGGTTGCCATGGCAACCAACACCTTTATTTCTAGAAGAATGCACAATTTCTTGCATAGTTTATAATAGATGGTTCTTAAATATTTTTGTGTGGTATACACTGTAATGACCAGTGTTGTAAAAACATTTCTAGTATCAAAAATTATGCAATTTTTGAAGGGTACCAAAATATCATCTAATCTCTTGCTGAATTCAAAAACGAGCATGGGGACCCCACAATTTTTTGTTGTTAATTATAAAACTTTCTTTAAACTCTTTGCAGAGAAAAAATGAACAAATTCTCAGTGTTACAAATATGAAAAAATAATACAGAAAGTAACAAAAAGTGCATTGTGTCTTGTGATATGGTAACCATAGCAACCACTTTGATGCACAAAAAGGCAACCTTAAGAAACGTTTATGCAGGTGAGACACACAGGGAAATATTCTCAATATCACAAACAACTCTTCATGCCTTTTTTTACTTTTCCTTACATCCCTCAAGTGTATTTTGGCTTTGCAAATGAGAAAGTTACAATTTTAATAATTAGGTAAAATTGACACAAACCAACCCTAGAGAGGGGCATTTACACCCACAATATCTAAGATGTTAGCATGGGCACCCCCCTTTTTTATCTCATTTTTGTATTTTACATATATTGAGAGACAAGCGGGAGAAGTTTGGTAAAAATCTAAGCGTAGGTTCTATTACAGTGGAATTCCAGTTTTGACCATCCTTGAAATGTTCGCGACAACTACAGTGTACGTGTACATGCACACAAGAACACCATGTTTGTCACCTCCAGTAAGGGCGTAAAGGATACATCTTAGATACTCTCCTTATCATGGTTCATCCCTCACTTACATGCATAATACTTCAGTATAATAGTTTCAAATAAAGATATGGCAGGCCAATAAATCATCTACACAATACTCTGCACAAAGCAAACTCACCATAGTGTCATATGATTTAGCAGATGTGGTGTTAGAGACAGTCTGTAACAAAGATAAGTACAGCAGCAGCAGTGAGACGCTGGGCCTCTGTAGTTCAAGAATATCAAAGACACAATGGCATAAATATGCAAGCGATTTTATGTGCAGGGCTTTCAATACTAGGTAAATTGTAAAGTAAAACATTACAACTAAGATGTTACAGTATTAGTATTATTAAAGGATGGGGCACATGATGTGACCTGGAAGAGGAAAAAGATAATAAAATAAAACAAATGCTAGCTAATGCCATCTTTTGCATGATCCAGACATTTTGATCCCAAGTACAGAAATAAATGTTTGAATGGTTCATCCACTAATTAAGCACATTCCCCATCATCACAATGATGCACAGCTCCAACAAATGGAAATGGTAATTAATTTATGTGATATTTTGACCAAAGATTTAGATTGGGAAACTGCAGCTGCTAATAGACCCTGCACCTGGTCATGTGGTACAAAATCAGCCATGCTGAGCTACATGTTATTACTCAGACAGACATCCAAAACAAAGCAATTTACACCAGTAAAGCTTGACTTTCTGTTGTTTTGAATATCCCATTGATTAACCTGCATCCCAGCATGGCTGATTTTGTACCATGTGACCAGGTCATGCAAAGAGCCTATTGGTATAATGAAGTATTTCAATGTAGCATTCAGGAGGATTGCATAAGTCATGTGAACTATTTTTATTTAGTTGTGCTTTTGATTGAAGAAATTAATTTAAGCAGTTATCTGGTTATTCAAAGAGAACATATACTAGAGAGGAGCAGCAATGAAGAGGTGACAATCTCATTGAAGAAAGATTGACACACATGTACAGTTCATTTCAATTCAGAGTATGTCAGATTCTTTGTTGCAAATTCAACAATCTCTATTTGCACTCTACTATGACAGATAAAAATAATAAGGGTGACTTTTAATTTGACATGATACTGAGAGGTTCAATTTCAGTTGCTTTGTTTTGGTTAGAAACCACATCCAAACAACTGATACCAGGTCTAAAATTCCACATAATTTAAGACGTAAATATCAAGAACTGAGAAACAACATGTACACATATCGCGCTGTTAATGTAGTTTAAATAATTCATAGATTGTGAATTAATTTACAAATACATTTAGGCAGGGAAATAAACAAAAGAGGCACTTCAAAAACAAATTCATCCAGTACCTTTCTTTCCTCTTGTTAACTTCATACACAGTTTATACACTGGCCCTCTAAAAGTGAGTAGCTCCAGTGTGGAGAAAAATGAATTTCAGTCACTTGGTATGATACAGTTTGTCAAGGCTTGCAATCTAAGAAACCACTCTGTTTACAATTCTTTAATGCCTTGAATACCAGTTCTTCAAAACAATTTTGGTCCAAAGGCTATGGAAAGTCATTTTTAAAATTACCCATGCTTTTAATATCAAAGACTTAAGAATGGTGTCTTTAGAATAAAACAATTGCCATTGAGCAGCTGTCAGCCATGCGGGCTTTTTGGAGGTCTCCTTGCCGCCTTTTTATTTGTTATTGATATTGCTATTTTGTTATTTACCGTGTGGCAAATAAAATGATGATGATAATGATGATGATTATGTTGATGTTCACTTGACAAGATGGCAAGGGTGGCATAGCTTAGTAACCAGGCTTAGAAATGATCTATTCAATCACAATGTGCGATTCTTGAATTCACATCTGGAAATTATACTAATCAGCACACATGTGAGTGACAAGTGACAAGCTTAGCACACGAGATACAGCAACCTTGAGATTGTTTTTAGCAGGCCAAGCTTTTTCAACCTATATCAGTTTCTTGATTCAGCACTTTCTAAAGATCTGTAAAGAAAAAGGCTTTATGACCCTGTAATGGTAAAAAACAAAGATCTCTACCACTGTAAAAGAGCAACAAGGCTTTGACATTATCTGGAGAAAAGCCCACTCTTAATTTCAAATATCTGCAAACCAGTTTCTTGACCGTCTTAATTAACCTTTAGCCGCTAGTTACGAGCTCTGCCTCTTGGCAGTGTGTGTCTTAGCTCCCCACGTCGCGTCGAGGATTAAAACTATCACTAACTGAGCGATTTAACTTACCCAGGGTGAATTCTAATCAGTAAAATAGCCTCATCTGATATCCAAGTTATCCGTGAAATTCCCTGTGGCCCAAAACCACAGTCTACGGGCTGTTCACAAACGCCGAATGATTTTCAAAATGGACGCCAAAATGACAAGCTTTTGGAGGTAAACCGCTGATTAAATACAACGACTACTCAAGAAGCGCAGTATACCACACTCTGTCCACTCTGTGACGACCTTTCACCTTTCTGATGTTGTAACAGAATTATTTTCATTTTGAAGGAAAATTATGTCTGCAAAATGCCAAAGGACAATTTTTTAATAAATAACGATGATTATCAATAACGAGATTAACACCGCCTATGAACTAGAAGCATAAAAAAATAGCGAATATTTTGAGATGTAGGCTTTCTTTGTTTGGAGTACACTACTCAGATAGAAAAATACATCTATTCGTCAGAAATTTCCTTCTTACTTTCTCTAGATCTGAGAGCTTCATCAGATCGTAGAAACTAGGGCACACTTTGATCTCAAACCACGTCTTTTGTTTTGTCTGTAGAAGCCTAGAAATTAAAACATAGATCTACAATGGTGTGTTCAAAGATAGTCTGTCCAAAAACACTCTATTTTGTCTTTAGTTCGCTTTGCGAAATATTAACCGGCGCGTAGAATACACGCGCTAAAATGCAAGGGGGTGGGGCTGGGAAAAGATCGCAATAGAACTTTTTGCGCCTGTTTCGGAGCCGCTCTCGCGCTCGCATCGCTCGCATGCTCAAGGACAAATAACTCGTAGCAAAAAAGATAAACGTCTGTGGACAGAACATCGGGGCTAGTGAAAACTAGTCCGGGCGAATTTATTCTTAAGTCGCTCACCCGAATGATGGTTGACAATGCACTAAAGAGATGTTTTACTTTGAAAATCCTGAGCGAGACTCGTGGGGCTCGCGTATTAACCGCGCGGGAAAGTGGAAACGCAAGGCTGTCGCAGGTTGTATCGAAGAAACGTTCCATCACCGTGGATGCGAGGAAAAGAAACTTCTTTTGTCGAGAGTCTGAAACAAGCTGCATTATTGTTTGTAGCCAGTTGACTCATCGAGTATCACATCTTAAGTGTCCTGTGAGTCTATACTAGGTCTAAGTTGAGCATTGATCTCCAAACGTTGCATAAAAAAAAGACTCACAGGCAACAAAAGGTTAAAGAGGGAGGAGAACAGCTCTACACGATGAAACAGCTAATGCGGAATCCCTCCAAAATTTAGTTAAGAGGAGACAAAATCCCAGTAATGTCAGGCGCGAGTGTATTCGAGGATTTATGGTGAAATGAGTTAAGTAAATTGTACTTAAGAATTATTTTTTAATTATCCTTTTTGTCTAGCGTATGCATATGTGCATATATGTTTGGTACAGTTGATGTGATGTCTTGCGGGACTTTATCAACTAAATAAATGTAGATGTAGATGGTTTTACAGCAGATTACATGAGAAAAAAAGGCAAAGATTTATTTGGGCTCGAATTTGTCGTAAGACGTGCTTCGATTAAAAAAACAAACAAACACAATTTAGCGAAGAATCGTGACTCATCACACGGTTTTTCCGTTGGCAAAATTAACTACAGGATGTCAAAGCACATAAATAGATTGTTTTGTACCAGGTCACATATTAGAAAAAGGCAAAGGATTACTTGGAAACGGCCTAGTCTTTCAATTGCGCTTTCAATTATTTCGAACTGAAATAATTGAAGAAGCTGACAACAAAAAAGCTGACGTACTCGGAGTACGTGGCCTAAACTAACGCTGCTTTACCACTTGTTGAAAACCTCACACATTATGTTCGAGCCAGTCACAGCCAAGACGTTGTTTGGTAATCCAGGACAACCACTACTTCCTGGATGCTATTTACAACCTATTGCTTCTAAATGTGCCACGCATGGTTATTGCAATCATTTAAGGCTTATAAGGACTACAGCTGTTGTTCTCTCAGTTCAGTCTGACCACATCTTTGGGCAGGAAAAGGTAAGGAAACTACTTTCAAATTCATAGTTGTAGTTAGTGTAAGTAATTGCAAGTTAGCATTTGATGAATATAAAAGAAACCCAATTTCTGAAATAACAGGGTATAACTAGAGGAAACGCTTTTATATTTTCTTCGAAATTTAAAACTGAGTATCTCTTTTCTTGCAAAGTTAGTCAAAATAACGGTTAAAGAATAGTCTTGTACACAACCCGAGATGGAAAAAATAGTATCACACAGAGACTTCGCTCAAGCTAGATGATTTAAGCTCACCCGCCCGTTATGTGGAAAATTCAATATAGTGGCCAGGAAAAGGCACGTAACTGAGCAACGACAGGTAAAATTAAGGTATTTTATTGCGCTGATTTTCAAAACAGGACTGATATGAAAAATTTCTAACGGTTAGTACTAAACGTCCCACGGCTAAACTTTTCTGAGAATGTAATTTATATGAAGCCAAAAGATCTAACAGATCGAAACTAACTCAAAGAATCTGATGGACCAAATGATCGACATACACTGAAACGAAATAGATCTAAAGAATCTCAAATGATTCTATAAAGGCAAAATATCTAAAAGAATGAAGGGCTTTATAAGTTCGTGCTCTTTATAATGGTGGAAAAACGGGTCTGCCCAATAACTGATAAATATATTCTTGTTTTTCGGCCATTTCAATTTCAGGAGAAAGAGAAAACAAACAGCGGTTACAAACATATCAAACAGGTTTCGCATGGTATATTAAACTTGACGTTTCGTGTGCTACAACATACATCATCAGAAATGACGGTTACAAACTACGACAAGATTTAAAAAGACTAAAACTAAAGCGAGGTATTGTTAACTAGCTAGACGACAATGAACAAAAGAAACTACATCCGGTGTAAATTAATAAAGAAAGAGTTTTTCACTGCCGACGTTTCCAGTTAGGGCGGATTTCAAGTCCCGTATTAACAATGTTTCCTTGATTTTACACTGTAAATCACATTGACCACTTGCTAGGATCTCAAAATGGTCCCATATGATGTTGTGGCCGGTAGAACTTGAATGATCAGCAACAGCGGAGGCGTGACCAACTTCTGTCTTTCTGTCATGCAATCTTCTTTTGGTTTTACCGATGTAGAAAGCATCAAAATCCCAGCAACTGGCTTTGTAGACAATCTTGGATTTCTGCGAGCGGTTGAAACGATCTTTGTAAGGAAAGAAAAACTTGATTCTGCGAGTGTTCTAAAAAATAACCTAAAGGTTGACGAAGCCATAAGACCTATTGACACAAGATTTTAATCGGCGTGTAATAGCATCGCTATGGAAACCTAAATAAGGTGAAACAAGGATAAAAATATTATTCTCCACTTGATTAGACTTATACTTGTTTGGGCCGATATCTGCACGTAAAGCCCGAAATCGGCGTTAGTCTATCGTAACACAACAGGGAAAAGAGGAAAATCGCAATAAAGAGGGATGGCAGATATAACCATTCAAAGCGAAAGACGTTTTGTAGTCTAAAACAATCAATGTTTTCACACAACTATTTCCGAAGATACGTGTCACTTGTAAATATGCAATTTTTATGGTGATTCTTTGATCTTAAAGAAGCCAAAGAAAACGGTGTTTTCTTTTCGTTCCAGTCTAACAGCAAATTTCAGCAGGGAAAATTAGGAATTTGTGTTATATCCGGCCCTTTTGACTGGATTTTTATCCGTCTTGGGTACATCTGCGTGAGTAGTATAGGACGCCCATAGGGGCAGTAACCAATCAGAATGCGATGCATATCATTAAAAAAGGCTCTCGACCAATCAGATTGCAGGATTTGCTAATTTGCATAAACAAGATGGCGCCTATTT
>Ga0126338_10002779_pt1 | contig 12125 bp, 5 predicted proteins | sample OrbCmetagenome_2_FD_92529 | JGI IMG/M metagenome (GOLD analysis project Ga0126338, IMG submission 92529) | Coral microbial communities from Petempiche,Puerto Morelos, Mexico - Orbicella C C metagenome | ecosystem: Host-associated > Invertebrates > Cnidaria > Coral | place: Petempiche,Puerto... | reverse complement strand
TCTATGATCATAGAGGATATTAGAAAAGTGTTTTTTCTTTTAATAAAAATAGAAAGAGGAAAATAATGTAGAGGAGGGGGGGGGGGGGGGGGGAGGGGAGAGGCACAAAATCCCTCCTCCCAGAAATACGAAAGAAAAAATGCTCATGCTAGATATGGTTAAAATTAAACTTCTAGAAAATCAGGAGCCCATCACCTGGAGCGTGCAACTACCCAATATTCATGTCACGGTGTTTTCATAGACCGATCTATCTTTAGTTTGAATTTACCGCGAATTCAGACACCGCAGGAACCTCAGAGACCAATCACAAACACGAACTTAGTTTTAACCAACGTCATCATCTTACTGAAAGATTAAAGAGACAAACAACCATTTCTTTCCTCACCGATGCATGCTCATTTAGACCAGAACTGACCTATATCGCGGGAAAAAAATCCAAAAAAATCCACCGGTCTGTGAAAATGCCGTGACATAGGTTCATTATGGGAGTTGCACGCTCCTGGTGATGGGCTCTTGAGAAAATGTTTCTAAAAAACGTCCTTACCATTAATACCTATGGCTTCTACTAAAATAGCGATCTCAGAGTTGATATCTCCTCTCCACTGCACCAAAATAGCATCACGTGGTATAATCAACTCTTTATGAACAAGTTCCGCTATACGGTGATTCCACTTGTCCACAACTGCTGTAGTAGTGTTAATGGAGTCGTACATTACAAAACGTTGCTCTCCCAAATAGTATAACACAGTTAACTTGATTCCTTTACCTCTTTCCACCATCAGCACTTTCTGACAACCTATTCTTGTACTCTTGGGTCTTGGAATATCAAAATAAAGATGCACTTGATTCTTTACAAAAACAGCTTTCCTCTCACTGCATAGAGATACTCTTCCAAAGTGGACTCGAGGGACATTTTGGGCACTTGCTTCCTCAAAGGCAATACCTCTTTGGTTTCTTGATGATTCCGAACTATCCACGAAAATGTTGCGTTTTGTCTGTACAAAGCTTAAACCGACTCCTCCGGTGTCCACAAAAGTGCTGTTTTTGAGATGTACGTCCGTTCTCGGAGAGTAAACTTGTAGCCCACCAGATGTACAGTTTCGCACGATGATGGATTCCAGTTTGGGCACATTTGTAACCACCTCTACTGCTGGGACAGCCATTCCATGGCGGTTACCACAGTGTGAAAACTGAACATGAGTCAAGACGGACTGGGACATGTTCTCGTCTTTGGAAGATACAAAACGTAGATTTCCCCAGGATGTCCCCCGACACTTCGCTATAACATCTATCATACTGCTGGAATCGAGTGTCGGCGGCTTTGTAAGGCAGTCATGTAAAAATGTTTCGTCTCCATGACAAAGAAATTCTACAGGCTGCGACCCGTTGGCATTCTGGCTAAATGCATCAGTGCTTACCACGGTAGCGACTGGTGGACCATATCCAAGCTGTCTACATACTACTTCAGTGATGTTCCTCACGTGCATATTGGTGGGAGCAGACATTGGTGTCCAAGACCTGTTGTGAAAAACCTCTGCCCTCCCCTCCCAGGGGAAATTCCCATGCATAAGTCGCACAGGGAGAAGTGAATCTTTATTACTGCTTGCAGGCTCCTGTATCGTGAATGTAACTGGTTTGTCAAGCGTTCCGTGAGCTTTGAGCGCTCCAACAACAAGTATGCTCATCCCTGGGCTTACCTTGACCATAACTCCTGCTTCTACAGTTAGCGTGACGTTATCTAGAACGGTCAAATCTGAAGTCACGCTGTACGGGCTTTGAGAGGCTTTTAGTGTTATAGAGTCAAACAATCGTCCCGAAAGAACTTTTCCATGTTGTTTGAAATCGTGTTGATTGACGGTGGTTGAAGTTGGGTCATCGCCACTCAGAAGAAAAGGCCAATCATCGGCAATAGCAAAATCGTAATTATCATCAAAATCTGAAATCCTGTCACGCACTTCGCTTCCAATAACTGTACCCCACCAGTTATGTGTCACATCCACAACGTCACTCCAAGAAGTGGCGGGAAACCTGACACAGAGTTCCCTTGTAAAGCTGGGATTATTAAATTTGTTAAACCTGATACCTGATTCTTTGTAAATTCCAGAAAGAACAAGCGCACAAGAATCGTCTGCAGGAGACAAATGTGATGAGATGTAAGCAAAGTTATTGGATAAAGTGTTGTTGTTGAAAGCGATCTTTCCTCCTTGAATCGCTGTGTCGATGCCATGTGTCACTTGAAGAAAGACAACGTTCTCTCCCCTGTTTCGTGTGAAAATATTGTTCACCAAAGTTGCGTTTTCGTCTAAGTGAAGGACCTCTATGACACTATTATTTTCGCAATTATTCTCATTAAACAGGTTATCTGTGATGGAAATTGGAACATGGGCGGGTAAAAATGCAGGTGTCTCTTCACGGAACACACAGCGTCCTAAATTGGACGTGAAGTTGTTGTTTGTAATGATTACATCATTACGCGTCACTCCACTTCCAATGTTAATCACTGCTTTATCTGGGCACTCGTTTGCCAGGAACAAATTACTATGGACAACTAAGGGCGATGACCAGCCAGCACGGTCAAATCTGTGAAATGAGACGACAGACATACCTCGATTTTCCTCAAAAGTGTTATTCAAAAATACCCATGAGCCCTTGGTTCTGATGTCAACAGCGAGTCCCTGATTACGAAAGAAATAATTGGACTTGAACAGTACGACTGGCAAATCGCCTTTGACGTCAAGCAAAAGGGAGCGATAGAAATAAATGGCTCCATACTTGTTCCAAGAAAATGTACTACCGCTGACGAATAACTTAAAGCTTTTCTGATCAAAGATCCTGACTCCGAAATCATTGTACGTGACACTGGTGTTTACAATGCGTATAGCACTATCGACTTCGTTCTTTATACTCACGCCCTCCAACACGGAACCATTGATAACACAGTTCTCGATCGTTAATTCTGTAGAAGTCATTTCCGGAAGACTAATCCCCTTTAAATTCTGTTGAAGATTTGTTGACATGATTTTAACGATGTTAATGTCCCATAGTCTAATATATATTCCATAGCCTTTGGTCTTGGTAATGTCTGTTTTTGTAATGCTGAGAGATTTTAACGAGTTTCCTGTTATAAGGACACCGTATTGAAGACTGTTGCTGATGTTTACTCGATCTATGTTGATCTCCCCACTGATATAACGAAGTTGTTCGTTCTCTACAAAATTAAAAAGAATATAACTGATAAATGCCAATTTCGTCTAGTTCCACTGAATAAAGAGAACTGTTTTTTTTTTCTTCCATAAAACTAAACGTTTCTTCTTGGTTAGTTTGCTCGGCTCCGGATTGCGCGGTCCGGGTTCGAGCGTTGTGTTCTTGAGCAGGACACTTTACTCTCACAGTGCCTCTCTCCACCCAGGTGTGTAAATAGGTACCGGCGACCTCAATGCTGGGGGTAACCCCGTGATGAACTGGCATCCCATCCAGGGAGGAGTAGGAATACGCCTAGTCACTTCATGCTACAGAAATCAGAGATGAGCGTCAGCCTGATGGTCCACTTGGCTTGTTTGCAGGCTTTACCTTATATCATGATTCTCACCTCTTCACTACCACCTCCATAAACAATTTAAATAAACTAAGGCTGTATTCATTTGCACCACATCCTTTTCGTTCTCGCACTCAGGCAAATAGACTGATGAGGACTCGAAGGGTCTAATTTTCTGGTATATTCCAGTCATCAAACACGGACAGTCGTTGCAGCACTAGTCATAAGGCTACTATCATTTCTTCTGAATGATGACGATTTGAAAAAAATCTAAGGATGACTTGAACATGTATGTTTTGATGTATATTTTGACATAATTAAAGTGTAAAGAAAACCCCATGGACTCGATCGATGCAAAGTTGCTTGGTAGTTACGTCTATATCGAGGAATATAGATCTTTTTTAAAAAGGGCTAAGTGAATAAATAACTAACGTAGCTAAATTAAGAAAACCAATTATCGCAGCTTAATAAAGAAAACAGCAAATGATGACTAACCTTTCACTGTATACGCAATGAAGTTGGTGGCAAGATGCACCCAGGCGCGTTTGTTCAGATCAAACACGACACGTGATTTGGTAGAGTTGAATAAATACTGGATGATTTGTTTGTAAACATAACGATTCTTCCATGGTAAAGCTTCCATCTTCCAAGGTGGACCAATTGATGCATTCGCACCATCGTATACGTGTAAGAAATCACGTTCTGACTTGCGATACGAAGAGGTAAAATAAAGACTCTGAAGAACGATTTTGTAACCGGGCTCTGTTTCCATGATATGCTGACATCTGAGATGCGAGCTCCGTTCAAGTGCTTCTAAGGTGAAATAGAACACTTTGTTGGCTCGTAGAAATGTTCTGTTTTCCGAGCAGACGTGGAGAGTCTTGTTCACATCTGCACTGGCCATTTCTGCTGCAAAATTGTTTATTTTATCCCAATAACTTTCCTGAACAAAACCGCTGCCGTCATTCCCTGTCATCTTCACGTCTGTAAGTGACAGGGAAGGGGACTTCGACAGAACACCGTGAGATTTTGTGTTTGATATTGTAGAATGTGGCATCAAGGACTGGTTGTGAAACAAATTATGGTATGCCAGTTGCACGCCGATACCCACTGAATTGTTTATGAAAACATTGCTTATATTGTGGTGAAACAGATCTACTTTGAGAGCTGCCCCAGGAATCTGGATTTCACTGCGATAGGCGTAGCCAGCATCTTGGATTTCCAGGTGTTCCAATGAACTTTGATGGTTTGACATCGCCAGATGAAGCCCCGCCCAGCTGTAATTCTGACAGGAGACTTGCACAATATTTCCAAAACATGTAGGTCCATAACTCCAGGTATTGGCTCTGCAGCTCATTGTATCACCAGTAGCGTTCTCATCACAGACAACGTCGTGGACGAAGCCAGTTTCCTGGCCAGGAGGGAAATGTGTAGCATAGGTTTCATAGTAGAGATCGAGTTGTTGGCAAATGCTTTTCGCTTTGGTGGTGAAAGAGCTGTTGGGGGGCAAGCACAATGGCCACCAGGTATCATTGACCAAAAATTCCACTCTACCCTCCCACGGTCCAGTCCCTCCACCCAGTCGGAATTCTTCTCGGTGTTGCTTTTTTAGAAATCGTACTTTTTCGTTTTCTGTTCCATTGACCAGAAGCGTTCCTTGTACAACCATTGCTGACCTGGAAGGAAACTGTAACGTCACATTTTTCGGAATGGACAGCGACCCATTCGTCAGGATGATGATGTCACCTCGAACTTCGTAAGGCGACTCCTCGCTCAATAAGGCCAGCGGTCTATCTACGATCCCACCAATCGTTGCACCTTTAAGAAAGCAGGATAGTCTTGGTATGCTTGAATTAATGACTCTTGTCTTGTTTGAGGACAGAAGGTAAGGGAAGAACTCCACTGGAGACAATTGTACCCTGTGCTGGAAATCAAAGATTCTGTCCACGATTTCGCATTCCTCTACTGTTCCCCACCAGTTGAATTTAGCATCAATACTTCGTTGGTAATCAGGACGCAAGGTTGAGAGCTGGTACGCAAACTTGGGATTTTCCAAAATGTTTTCGCTCAAGGTAAAACTACCTTCTTTAAGAACGATCACTGCCCGAGTTGTTGAACGACGATAAAAATTTGGAAAAAGGTCTTTCGTTGCGGCTTCGTTGTCTTCAAACGTATTATTCCTCACGATAGCAGAAACCGCTTCAGGGAACGAACTGAAGTCGATAAATAAAACATTTTCAGCGCGGTTCTTCATGAATCTGTTTTCATTTATTTCCACCTTAACAGGATTAAGGTTAGGGTCCCGACCTTTGTTTGAGCCACAGCGGTTGTTGTTCATCAAGCTCAGTATTTTATCCGTGTTGTTTATGAATGTGTTGGATTCAATAACCAATTCCAGGTAAACACAGAAAACGTGAAATGTGTTTACTTTGTTCTGTTCAAAATGATTGTCTGTAACGCTTGCCTGCACTCTTCTTGGTTTTTTCCACCAGTAATGATCTGGAGACAAAAAGATGCCTCCTCTGCCGTTACGCATGAATTGGTTATTGATGATTACCATGGTAATGTTAGCTGAGTCACTGCTATACTGACCCTCGGGAGTTAGTTTGAATCCATATTGCGTGTTGTCGTTGATGGTGTTATCTATAAGACTTATTTGCTCGAAGAAGTGCCTTGGTGCAGACGAAGGGTCGGAGAAGCTAACACCATGCCTCAAATTGGAATTTGCCGTGCAGTTGAAGAACTGATGATCTCCGGCCTGGTTTGATATGTAACAACCGTCTTCTCTATTGCTCGACAAATTACAAGATTCGAAACTGGACGAGACTTGGCCATCATGAATTTGAACGCCGCTGTACTTGTTTAAAACCGCCGTGACGTTCCTGAATGCAATGTGACTGGCGCTATTAGCGATTACAATTCCATTGTGGGCGTTTCCAACAAAAGCCGAGTGAGACACATTACTATCAAGAGAAGCAACAAAATGGAAATATGACCCATTGCCTTCATTTTCTTTGCTTGACAGCTCGTGCAGATTACATGACAGAAAGCTGCTGTCCAAGATCTCCAAACCATTAGCGCTGTTGTTGATAAAATGACTGTTGGTAGCTGCGAGTGTTCCAGAGACTCGTTCAGCGGTCATGCCTCCGGCATTATTCCGAATCACAGTAGTTGTGCCAATGATCGTATTTCCCATAAAGTCTGATAAGGAGACGCCCTTTTTGTGGTTGTCACGGAATGTGCAGTTTGATATGACGAGAGAGGGAGCAACTGAAAAGACATACAACTAGGTCAGAATACAACTAGAATCTGAGAATAAAACTTTCCGTAGTGAAAAAGAATCGTAACCTCAGCGGAGGTTGACACATGCATTTCCTGAAAGATATGTATTAGACTAGGTAGCCTTCACGTGTTTCTTCGCGTGTTCATCTCCTTCCCAGTGTCTCTCAACTTTCCAACCTACCATGTCATCACCCAACCAGGGTCTCTCCTCTCTTGAAGATGAGAGACCTTGGGAACGAGGTTGATGGGAATGTGGTATTTAAGAAACAGAAAACCTTTTCTTGGCTTGTATCGAGTTATAGAATCATGAGTGCAGGTTTGGAAGAATGAGAAATGTTATAGGGACACGAGCCGCTGGCCGATTGTATTCACAACTTTTCTGAGTTCTCCTAAACTTCCACGAGTGTTTCTATAACTTGGTAGAAACTCAAAGAAGGTGTTTTCTATTTGTTTTAGAAAAGACTGCGGGAAAAGAAAAAGAAAATCACCTGTTTTTATTTTGATAACAAAATGCAAATTCTCTCTGCGTCTCTTTGGAGTTATGGAAGTATGGCTTCTAGTGCGCGCTTTCACACAGGGTGTTTTCTAATCAATTTAAAAAATTATAAATGAACAGCAAAACTCCGTACCTCTACCGTCCGTGATTACGAATCTTATTCTGACTTCTTCTCTGTATCCCGCGCTGTATCGAAACCTTATGTAGAGTTCGTGACCAGAACTTGACGATAGCGTGACAGCCTGACTGACACCTGTCGACTCGTTGACGAGCTCAAGTTGTGAGGCGTTTTTGTTGTTGCCATCGCGTACATCTAGTTCGAAGTCTTCTCCAGTCATTGATTGATAATACACAGTCAAGAGCTGTCCCGGACTAGCTTTAATAGTCTAGAGGGAAAAATGTCAGAACTCAAAGAAGTAAAATGTAATGTTTCATATCCTATAATGTTGCTAGTTGCGTGACAAGGCAATATTTTTGTTTGCCCAAAAAACACACAACTCTTTTTGATCTCGACGTTTTACTAGGCATTCCTTCTATTTTTGGTTTCGATCTGTTCCATGGCTTTTAAATTACTTAACCCTGTTTAAACTAGGGGTGGAAGTAAGGGGGGGGGGGGGGGAGAGACAAAGTGCAAAAAGTGCTCATTTCGATCTTTCCTTACAGAAGCAATATTCAAGGTATAGTGGTCAAACTCTCGAAATTTTTATCTAAATATAAAGGTGAACAAATTTGGAATAATTTGCCATAGGACTTGAACATAGTGAAAAAACACGAATCTTTTAAGTTAAAGAAAAGCGCAATAAATTATGATCAAAATCAAAGCGTTCTAGATTCAATTGAGTGAATGAATGAATAAATACAGATAAAAACGAGTTCCTGGCTGCAGCCCAGTGGTCCAGTGCTCAGTATGTAATTCAAAGATTCAGTCCAATGTCCCTCTGTCTTTTCTTCTTTACATGGAAAGATACCTTTGCCTTGATTGCCACTCCCTCCCCTTCCAACTAAACGCACATAATAATGCTATACTGACGCAACTTTGGGGAGGGAGAGAGGTAGCTGGACAAGCATCCCTTCCAGTCTCATGTTGCAACCCCGAATTGCATGATCAGCCGTGGATGTGAAGGCTAGGTAACAGACTTCACTTAATTAGACAAAAACTTAATGCCTAGTTACCTACCTTGGCACAGTCGCCAGTCGTTCTAGGTTTGCCCAACGCTTCGAAAAAAATTGGAAATGAAGTCATATTTTCCACTTCGTCAGAACAAAAATTTACTGGATCAGCATCTAGGTTATAACTCAACCCGTGTCCCTTAATTGTGTTGCTCACTACAGTGTTCTCAATCGTAAGTCCCTTTGATCTGTCTTTAATTTGGATGCCTACGAACACGTTATCGCTGATAATGCAATCCCTAATGGTCAGCGGAGAACTTGCATTGTCAGAAATCACTGCAAACACGTTACCGCTGATACTGCTATCCTTAATGGTCAGCGGAGAACTTGCATTGGCAGACCTCACTCCATATATAGAGCTTCTAACTGTCACGTGGTCAAGATCTGGAGTAACCTCCCTAATCTTCATTGCTTCGTGTGCTAGGGACACGTCCACATATTGAAGAGAGGAGAGTTTTTCGGAACTAGAAAACTCAATTCCTTTCCAGTTTGCCAGGCTGTAGCACTCTAATCCAATATCTCTATCGTGATCTGGCAAGGAAAAAAATGCTTTATTCAAGGATCATATCATTTTAAGATTCCAGCGCCAAGTTGTTCGAAGGGTATAAATAACACTATCCACAGGGTAAATCGCTAACTAGTGCATAAGTAAAATAACAAAAAAAATACAGTCGAACCCCTATTAAACGGCCACTTATCATGAACGGCCACCCCTATTAGGCGGCCAGTAATCACAGTCCCGATGAGGGCTTTTCTATTGTTTTTTCTCTATAAACTGCCAGCTTCCTTTAAAGGACCTTGGTCAGCCTCCGCTATTTTCGATGCCATCAAAATTATTGATATTGCACTTATTGTTTTACTGTAAGTTGTGTTCCTTTGAGCGGCCACCATTCATTTCCCCGAGGGTGGCCGTTTAATAGGAGTTAAACTGTATGCTATCCACCGGATAGTGATTTATCCGGCAGATAGCGTTATCCACCCTTTGAACAACTGGGGCAAGGTCGATTTTTGTCAAGAATTTCTTAAAACCGTGCAGTGTCTTTAAATATTTACTTCTGTATTTAACTGTGTCCAATTAGGATTCCAGCAGTGCCAAAAGTTCGAGTTCAAATAATTTGACGCACGTAATGGTAAGAAAGAAAGAAAGGAAGGTCAGTTGTATCCCGTTTACTGTATGTATTTAGAGGACAACGCAAAGAACGGTTTCCAGAAGGGTCCCTGTGAAGAAAGAGAGCTTAAACAATGATGAAGGCGACCCCGAGGACAACGCCTAGAAAAAGAAAATAGATTTTTTATTTTACCTTTTCGTAATTGTCTAGATCTGTTTAGTGCACCTATTGGCCTCAGAACATGCTCAAGCTAAATATGCAATGCCAGCGTTCAATTCCAAATGAAAATACAGAACATTAGCTACCGTTGTTCGCGTTCTTCAAAATAACCAGACCTTAGTCATTTTACGTTGTTGTTTTGCAGAGGAGGGCAAAAAAATGTCCAAAGATTTATTTCGCACTTGCACAACCGTTGTTCTACTCATTAAAATTTTGTTTCGTGGCGTTCTCGTTGTCGTTGCCGTCGTGGTTTGCTTAAGCTCTCTAATACTAGTCAACTCAAAAAAAACCACCGAGCCATGAATGAAACCATATATCGTGATATCGGATTGCGTTCTTTCTCTATGTGACTTACCGCAATAAAAATATGTAGTTCGATAATTGCACTCCACCAGACTCATCTCAGTTCCCTGGCAGTTGACTTCATTTAACCAAGTATATCCAGTTCCCCCGGGATGTCTGTAGTACCTTTTGGCGCCCAGAAACCCTAGTTGTCTACAAGCAACCTGCATGTGATCAAAGATAACACTGTTATTATACAAACAACTGAAAAGCTTTTTGCTTAGTCTAGCCCAAGGATTACGTAATACTAAACTTGCAGTTACCAACTACACTCGTAAGCTCTGTAGGCTTTGGCTGCTACACACGTATATAAAACTGATATCGTAAACTGCCGCTTATAAGCCCCCACGCTTATAAACCCTCCCCCCTCCCACCGGTGAGAGGCCCATCTACCTGTAAACCAAAAAAAGTATCTGGTTATAAGCTCCCAGGAATTAAGTCCCCCTTTAGCTCTCCTTGTTTTGAATTATTTTTTATTTAAAGCTTAATTAAAAACCAGTAAATGAAAACCTGTTTCGATCAACACGGCTGTGGCTCGTTTCTAAACCGCTTTTTTTTATTCCGGTTTTAAGCCCCCTCGGATATAAGCACCTCCGTTTGTAAGCCTATCTCAGTAAAAGCCCTTACGAAGTTGTATTATGAGCTGCAGTCTACGGTATATTTCTTACAATTTTAATGTAAGCCGAGAAATTTCGGAGATTTGATTGGTTGATAGTATCACTATTTCCGCGTAATAGTGGTATAACAGCAAAAATGGATGGTATAACAAGGTTACCATGACAACACTGAGCACAATTACGTTTTTGCTTTTGTTTAAAAAAAATGGCGGAAAAATTCCCGGAAATTTCCGGTGAGGAAATAAAAAAGCTCGCCAAAAAAGCAGTAAACAAAAATACAGTCAAAACTACTAAGACGTGGATGAATGTTTGGAAGTCGTGGGCAGAAAGCAAGGGCCTTAACGACAACATTGTCAAATACGAAGCTAAAGAACTAGACGAATGTCTCTCGATTCTTTGCCGAAATTTACAAAAGGTTCCGACCATGAGGGAGTGTTCACTGGCAGACTACGAGGAAGGCGACGAATTATAGCGACAGATCTCATCCATATCAGCTCTGCTGTCGGCCAACAGGTTCAGAATTCCCGTCCAGTTCTTTCCAGTTTGTCCACTCAGCACAACCATACAGGGACTCCAGCCTGCCAAACAGTAGTCTACCACCTTTTATGACTGTCAGGTGACGATAAATTACGGAGCTGGTGTTGGTGTTTTTCAACAAAGCAGCAATTAAACACAACAAACACAGCTTACCCGTACTTCATCTAAATTTGTGGTTTCGCTTCATCGCTGCAGTGACGGAAAAAACCGCGATTTAAAAATTACTTTTATTGAACTATTTACGAATGCAGACGCCCGTGTTTGTTATTTCAACCGTAACGAAATCTGAAGGTCTGTTGTGTGTCACTGAAATTTTCTCGACTTCTGTTATAAAATATCACTTGCGGTATTATTGCCAAATACCACTACCATTTGTTTTCTTCTGTTTTCTGTGTTTTTTCGTCCTCTGTGATCAAAAAAGTGTGAATAACGATTTGACTGATTGAATGATTGATCGATTGACGTCCTTTCCACCTGTACAACAATTAATGAGTCTAAAAGCCAATATAATTTTCCTTGGCTTGCATTGGTAAACGAGTGTCACTCCAAAAATAGAGAAATATAGCTGACTCATTTCATGATTATTCAAACTAACAGCAAGTCTGAGTAAAAGCTTAACGATGAAATCTCGATTTTTCCGAACCTTCAAGGGAAACGAGAACTTATTTAACAAAACCGGTTAGTACGGGACTGAAATTGAAATCGCAATGCTCGACTGAGGGGGGGGGGGGGGGGGGGGAGGGAAAAGGAGGGGGGTTTTGGGGGGGTGTGCGGGGGGGGGGGAAGGGAGGGGGGTGAGAAAAAAGGGGCTTTCATGT
>Ga0126338_10002778_pt1 | contig 12126 bp, 7 predicted proteins | sample OrbCmetagenome_2_FD_92529 | JGI IMG/M metagenome (GOLD analysis project Ga0126338, IMG submission 92529) | Coral microbial communities from Petempiche,Puerto Morelos, Mexico - Orbicella C C metagenome | ecosystem: Host-associated > Invertebrates > Cnidaria > Coral | place: Petempiche,Puerto... | reverse complement strand
TCCATTTTCTTCTCATAATGCTTTCTTCTATACGTATTTGTTGTGTCCTTTCCCATAGTTCTTCATTTGAAATGACCTCTGGCCAGCGGATGTTCAGGATCTTCCTTAAACACTTGTTGATAACGGTTTGCAATTTCTTGGTCAGTAGTTTCGTCGATCTCCATGTTTCCGAACCGTACAGAAGGGCAGACTTACAGAAACAACACATGTGAAAATGATAGTTCTACTGCACCCTCAAGGTTTTACAGATATACCGACGAAAAAGTAACATATTTTATCAAGCCGCAACTTATCTCAAACAGAGTTCGCTCCTGCGCTTTGGAGCTACTTGAAAGTTTTAAAATGTAAAAAATGTAAAATGTAAACTGTAAATATATTTCGGACCCTCTCAAATTTCAGACGGTTCTATTTTCGAACACTTTTTATTGCGCCAAATTAAAATCGTCCGAACGTTTTTGCAAGTAATGTATCTTATGGACCGTATGGACACCCGCTTACGGAGACGCGTTTTGGGGTACCGGTAGTCGTGCACTCTTGGCAAGCTCAACTAGAAGAGATCAACGTGCTTCTGTGTAAGAGGCAATGCCTGGGCTACCTTCGCTACCTTTGGGGAGGAGTTTCCAGAAGGGTCGCTACTTTTCCAATTTACGAACAACCAATTTTATCGCGGGGTCGTTTTTACCTTCGAAACTTGACATAAAGGAGCGGCAAAGCTGGTCGGGGAACAAATTAGGATTTCTTACAACTGTAAGGTATCCTTTACTTCTGGTGTAGAGATGTAGCCTTCTACGGAGAAGAGTATGATGAGCTAAAAGAATGTCTGCATAGGAGGCGTGCAGTAACATAGAAGATATCCAAAAAGGTCATAGTGACCGGCTCAAAACAGTAGAAATATGGTCACCACTGGAAAACCATAAGGTGAATAATGAGCGAAGAACTGAACTTATAAATATTTTATTTTTCAAAACACTCCATATGTTAGGGAGCTTCGGATAGATAGATACTGTATGTTGTTTTCTACGTTGGTTCTTGTGTGTTTTACGGAATTCCGTTACTTAGTTAGTCATGCTGAGAGGCTCTGATGGTAAATATGGCGGCGAAGGTTGACACATCGCTTCGACAGTGGAAATTTTCGAGAAGACAGGGACCTTTAACTTTCAGGATGTTATATAATGTAAAGAATTTAGTCATTCACAACAATGTCTTTCGAGTCATTTGCGTGTTATCCCTGCACGAGATTCCTGCATAATACCCCACTTTATTTAATAACTCTGTGCGCGCTCTTTACAAGTGCTTTTGAACAAGATTACGAAATAAATCTTATTTTAGGAAACGATCCACCAACGCATTTTTTCCTGACAGTCGCGTGCTTGTTGAGGTCTTTTACAAGGTAATCGGTGTTTGAGTGGCGATGACAGATAAAGATAATTTCATTCTAACATAATCTTAGAGAACGAAGTAGACACAGAAAGTGGTAACAAGAAAACATTTTGGTCATAGAGTGGTCTCAGTTTCGTATATTCGCGTCTAGAAGCTGTGTTGACGAGTTCTGCTTTAAACAAAGAAACTCAAATCCCCTTTTTTGCGTGATGTTTCTGGTGATTATATTAACGGATCTTCCGGTCACCGTAAAAAACGGCACAATAACTTGTTATTAGGCCCGGGTGGTAAACCATCAAATCCGGTATTTCCTGCACCTGTCACGATCTGGGGCTTATAGTTGCGTAGTTAAGTCCTACTTATAATCGTCGTTTAGCACTTAGTGGTTTCCTTTAGTTGCGTCTCGGTGTGAATTGTTTTTTTCTCTCGAGGCCCTTTATTAATACCGCATTTCCTCGATTAAACGCTCACCCTCGAAAAATCCGTCCCCCTCTAATAAAGACCCCTTTAAGGGACGAAATATGCTGGAAAACATCCAGCCCCACTTAAAATGAACGTACGTTACTACGAACAATGCATTGACAAATTTAGAGTTACGAGATAAAAGAAAGAAAGGATAAATTTACGAGATTCACCATCCAAGAAGTAGGAACTATCTTTATAATACAGGCGGCATCGGTCAGTTCATTTATCATTGCAACTGAAAGTTTTGCCAATGTCAAAAGAAATGGAGCCGAATTTGAAGTGTACTGAAGTGGTAAAGGTAAAGTGTGTGTACGAGCCAAGTGGCCCATAAGGCTGGTGTTTATCTCTGGTTTCTGTAGCATGAAGCGGCTATATAGGAGTATTTCTCTCACCCTGGATGGGAGGCTAGTCCATCGCAAGGTTACCCCCAGCATTAAGTTTGCCGGTACCCGTATATACACCCGGGTGGAGAGAGGCACTGTGAGAACACAACACAATGTCTCCGGCCAGGACTCGAACCCTGGCCGCTCAATCCGGAGACGAGTGCACTAACCATGATTGTGCATGTTGTTGTTAGTTTTTTTATTTCAATCGTCTACGTCATTAGCCGGTCCCCCCGGGGGGGACTCCCATTTAAAATGGACGGGGGTGCTCGTCGTACCTTATAGGAGGTAAAACAGCGGTTTTGCTACCTCTCAGGGTGTTCAGCCTCAAAAGTTCCACAGCGGGAGCTTTTACGTTACGTTTTAGGGTATTGAGCCGAAAAAGATGCGACAAGAGATGTGTTGTTAAAGAATTAGTACCTTTTAGGGGTGAAAAACATTTCAATCTACGCCCACAAAGTAGGATTTTGGTACCTCTTAAAGGTTCTTTTCAAACTTTCCGACTAGCACCTCCGTCCTTTTTATTTGGGAGTCCCCCCCCCCCGGGCATTAGCCATCCTCATATGATCTGTTACTTATCGTTTTTCGAAACGAAACCACGCATCACTGTACTTTTTCTATAATCCAGCAATCTTTTTTGAACATGATTTTCGAAAAGAAAACAATGTGTCTTACTAAAGTTCAAAATACAAGGTTTGAACAAATAAATTTTATGCTCAATACTAGTTGTTAGCGTGTGTTCGGTTTTTCTACTTTTTTCTTTCTAACATCAATTATAACATAAACTTAAATATAACTACCAACAAAAGTCACTCGAACAAAATAAATAAATAGAGAAAACATAACAGGTTAACTGAGAAGAAAATTGGCACTCGGTGAACTCTGTTGTTGTCACATGACATACTTACAAGCTTTCTGCCTTGTCGCGCGTCTTTCTAAAGCTACTTGGAATAAACAGATATACTTGCACTCAAAATAAAGTGCTGTTTGAACTCTCCGTCAATTTATTTTCTCTGTCTCTGTCTCATAGTCACACAGTTTGCCTTAGTAAGCCAAAAATAATGCACTTAATTCCAGAAAGGCAAATTTGAGATGGCGTTGTGAGTATTTTCTTGCCTGCTTAACAAACCCATATCCCAGGGGGACATATGTGTCTTCCTTGCTGCTCGCCCTCTTTAGAGTCCCATGTCCCCTCCATGCTTTCCCCAGGAGGAACCTTGCTTGTCGTTTCAGTAACGCCATGATTCCTGGCACGAGATGGGGTTGGAGCGGTCGCCTCAGTGGCATTTGCAGTAGTTGTGTTGGGAGAAGCTGGGCTTGGAGAACTCCTCCCCCTGGCTGGACCCGGAACGTCTCTGTCTTTTTCTGAAATACAGGGCAAGAATCCGGGAGGACACTCCTTGTCATCATATGTGGAAGGCAGTTTCTTGTTAGTTACAGGGAAGTTGTGCCCGAAGTTTGCTGCGAGGAGGATGATGATAACGACCTTTATTACCATGTCTGCTCCGTGCTGAACTGAAGAGAGAAAGATAGGAAACGTAAGTTTCTTTTCTCAGAAATTAGCGGCAGTGTTTTTTTTTTTTTTTTCTCATTACGCGAGCGTCTGCCTTAATTGATCCGGTATTCTCCAGTCTATACGATATTTAGAGCAGATAATATTGCATATTTGATAGTCTTGAGACTGACCTTAATTACCGATTAGGTTATTACTGAATCAATGGAGACCTTCCCTGCCCGTTTAGCAGGAGGCAATTCATGCGTCATCTCGCGTGAATTCTGACTTACTGTTTCACTTTACTTTATAATTAGCGTGATCACGAAATTTTTTAAAACATGTACACCTTTACTTTCAAAGAGAATTATCAAGACGAATTTCCGCTAAAGAAATCAGCAGGACAACTTTGCAAAGTACGTCACTGAAATTTTCGAGTCAACGGTCAAAGCTCCAAAGATATATGATTTCAGCTTGAGACGTGGGAAAAAGTGGTATAGGACTTATGCTTATTCCTTATTTTTTCCGGAACTCTAGCAAACTGTAGTTGTTTAAACTTTTTAAGAAGCGTTAATCGCGTACGGCGACGTACAGTAACCGTAAATTGAAAAAGAAAACACTTGTTGTGTTCTTTTTCCCCCTAACAAGGCAGATGACGAAAGGAGGAAAAAATGCTATTGCGTAAGTAGAACAATGTTTTCTTTTAGCGTCAGAGTTCCCAGAATTGAACGCATCCATCATAGCGATTTTTAATATCGAATCATAGTCCTTCGATCAAAAGGCCTACTGATTTGGATTTGTTTTTCTCGACTCCTTGGTTATCACGGTAGACCTTCGCTCCATTCTTAATCAAATGATCTTAAAACTGAAATTGTTTGAATTGCCTTGTTTTCGAGAGGACATTCTTAAGGTATGGCAGTTCAACGCTAACTGCAATTCTTAACCGATAATTGGAATAAACCTGCAGTTTAACATTAAACATGCAGTGCAAACTTGTCTCATGCCTTCTTTTTGAACTTCTTAGTCTCGTACAAAGGAAGCTTGTCTGTTCCTCATGACACTAAGTTCTCTCAGGTGTGACATGACATATTTCTACCAGCAAGAGGAATAGGAAATTATAATTACGATCTGCTTTCACAAGTTTCACTTCATGGGAGTCACATATAGTTACTCATTCACTGTGGAGCCGCTTTACCTCCACTTCCATTTTTGCGCAGCGAAAGCTTTAAACGAGCTGTTTCAAATGAGCAAAAACACAGTATCGATAGAAAAAGTATCTACCTGCCTTGTGCAAGTTTTCGTGCACATACCTCTTAATTCCTTGTTGTCACGTATGAAATCCCCAGCTTTTCCCGGACAATTTATCTGAGTGCAAATGAGCTCTCTCTTTCTAACACACCCTCGGGATGACTGGGAAATTTTAGCTGGGTGAAACACTAGGGAAGAGGTTAGTACAGTTCTGCCTGCTGCATTGAAATACTGCACTTCAAAGCTTTTAACACCTTTTTATATGAAACGAAGCTCCCAGTAAGATACTGTGTTACAAGGTTAGAAAACAATCGGTTTGTAACAGATAGGGTCAGAGCGATAACAGCTTAGATTCTTGTCTGACACTCTGTGACATTTATGACTCCATGTCTGCTTCAACGAGCACGTATGCAGGAAAACGTCTCTTTAAAGAAACGAACAAGAAGAGATTTCTGGCGGCAAGTTTGCTCGAACTACGCGAAAAACAATTTTCCTTTTTGGCAGACTTATTCGAGGTCACACTGGACCTTGGCCGCCCGAGAAATGACTACGGAAATCGAACGTGCTCTAAGGTATAATCTTGCCGCATTCCTAGAAAGGGACGAACGCGCCAGCTTTCCCTACAGGGTTTCTGAAATTTTCTCCCGCGTTCCTCGTTAATTTTAGCGAAATAATCATGATATTGGTTGATTGTTTTGCCGAGCATTGCGTTGTGAAGGACATTTGCCCGAGGGGACTCCCCTATAAAAGTAGCCTGCGTTGCAGGCGGACGTGTCATAAAATTGGCGGTTTAGACTGTCTGCGACGCAGGCTACTACAAAGGACCCGTTAAAGTTACTCAAAACTCCTCAGTTTTGTGGGCGCGGCTCAAAAAATACCAGTTCTAATACAACAAATTAAATGACGTTGACTTTTTTAAAGTGACGATGCCTATATTTCAAAAACCAGTCGAGAAACACTGAAAGTTTTCTACTCAGGTACTGGGATAACTCTAACGACGGTCATTGTTGTTTTTAGCACCCCTAAGCGGAACTATGGACAAACGTTATCCCCTAAAATGAAGTAACAACGAATGCTCTATGACTTTTACAGGCAGTGCCCCCAGCCAAAGGATTTTTGAAGAATTTTTAGAAAAATTGCTAATTGCGCAGAATAATTCTGTACAGTCACCCACTTTTTCTTGTTTGGAATATTAATTTGGACAAACTGCTCTGCCGCCACGAGAATTTTAAAACCTTTTCACGGAGCAGAATTGAAGTAATCTCAATTTGATCGACGAAAACATTGTCAGCAGGCACAGAAGAGTAGACACCGCCTAACGGCAACTTATTTTTCGTGCAACTGAGTTGCGCACGCTGCACGAAAATTTGCCTTGCGTACTCAAACACCTTGAAGCGAACAAGTCTCGCAATGTTTCCTGTTTAGCAACCATTACAAACGTTTAGAATTTGATTCTACTTTTTGTCGCTTACAACACCAAGAAGGGTTACGACACCTCTCTCGCAATGTTTCGTGCACTGAATTGTCTCCCAACGGTAAGGCTAAGGTACCGACAAGTTCCACTTTTCCAAAAATAACGCCACTTCATATGTATTGCGTGCATATTTAGGCAATAGAGCACTTTTTCCGTGTTTACATAGACTGCTGGCAGTCTGTTTTTCTCTCGAAATTCAGCAGGGGTTATGAGGAATGACGCTTTAGGGTAAAGGGGAATGGGTCGAGACATGGGCGCGGCACGCACGTCTCGCCTTCTTCCCCACTCGGCCACCGCCATACTGCCCTTTTGTGTTCGCGATGACTAAACACTCGTCTAAGGGACCCTAAGAGAAGAAACCGGCTGCCAGCAGACTAGTGTTTACACAGCTTCATCTAAACACGAGGGGGCTTCGGAGAATTTGAGACAGATACGCAAACCCGAGACGCAGTCGGGGCTTGGCATAACTTTCGAGAGTTTTCTCAACCTCCCAAGTGTTTAGATGAGGCTATGTAAACACGGAAAAAGTACTCTACTGCTTTTATAAAATATTTCTCAAGAATACGCGCGAATTGAAAACGTCACAACCGTGTTTACATACTCTCATCTAAACATATCTATGGACCAATGAAAATGCGCGTAGTATCTCAGTTATTTTATAAATATTTATGATCATATAGGCGTGTTGAGTGATGATTCTAGTAAGAGCAACTGATGAAGGACTAGACTACAGTAGTGGACGTTCAGGTTTCGCTGCTTTGTGCAGACTCGCAGTAAAAGATCGGGGGACTCCCATGTGAAAGGAGCGATGAAGGTTGACGAAAGATTTGAACAAAACCCTTAAATGAAACTAATATGTGAGCGCGGCCTCCGCTTTTTTAAGATAACATTCTTAAACAGACACGTAAATGGAAGCTGTAGTTACTTACACGACGATAAAGACAATCCATTAAGTGTCGAAATTTTAGAGATTTGATGTCTGATTGATCTTAACCATCCACAAAGAATGACGGCCTGTTTACTTCCGCGGGTTCAACCCTCAAAGATATCGTGATGGTTATATCATGAGGGTTCTTTCCTGATCAACCTAAGCGCGACCAAAATCCATAATCAGTTACATCTCTAATTTTCGAACTAAAGGTAACCGAACTATTATAATTAGGAATCAAGCCAGATATGAGATCTAAACCATTCATTAACACCAGCATTGTGGGATTACTTCAGAGGGAATGAATTTTCTTCAGGTTTTCCCTTATTATTTAAACTTATGGTAGGTATGCCTATCAGCGTCATTAGTAAGTTATCTATTTATCGGATTTCGCGCCTGAGAATCGAAATTCCTTTAAGATAAACATCTGAAAACTGTTAAAAGAAGAAGGAAATGGAATAGAGCCAATTCTTTTCAAGCAGGGATTAAGATCCTGATGGCAAATGAGGAAATACTTTTGAGATAGGGTTATCACTGCAACTCCTTGAATGTTTCAAAGCGAAGGCTCCGTCGTTTTCCCTTCTTTTCGGGATTCAGCTACTATCGGAGCCTGGTATCCTTCTGTCATCGTCGCCCTTCATCAGAAACGCGAAAAAACGCGAAAAAACGCACACAGCAGCAGTTCATTGAGTGCAGTGACGTCATGTTTGGTTTGCATTGCGCATCCTTCACTGCGCATAAAGTACTTTAACATGGTCAGCGGGAGAGGGAAGCGTTTGCTTCCCGCTGGTTTTTCTCACCCAACAATCATTAGGAGCAACAATGCTACCGCAAATATGTTTCCGCGTTTGTAAGTCCTTTTGAAACACTGTAATTTAGAAAACCCGCCCATCAAGGAAGTGAAACTTAACCACATGCCAGCTTGGCCTTGGAATGACTCAACAACACGAATTTCGAGATTAATGGCCTCTATAAAGTGTCCATCTGTTTATTATATATCTATACAAACGTAGGTTTTGTACACTGAGGGAACCGAAGAGTATCTAAAGTTTTCCGTTGTAACAAAGTATCTATTTACTAAATGTCCTGAAAACTAGTAAGTAATATGGAATAAATGTAATAAATCAAAATATGCACTGGTGAGTTCAAGCATTTTCAGTTTGTCCGGTTATTAGTGCTGCGTAACCGAAACCATGTGTTTACCGGCACACTAAACGATAGGTTTTTGACCAATCAGAGCGCGCGTAGAATCTCAGTTATTTTGTACAAAAGGATAAACGTGCCGTTTCAAATGTCGTGCGGACTGTACAAAAACTTTCACGTCAAACATTTAATAAGTGAAGCATATTTTATTATGTAAGAATTAAAATTGGCCCCAGTCTTGGCCATTGAGATTTTAAACTTTAGATTTTATATTCATTCGTTCCTCTAGGACATACTGGGTCCAGTTGTCATGTCGGTTGCCTCTCTCTATGGTACAAAGGTCATTTACCGTATCTCCCTTGTTTCAGCACGTACGTTTTTGCCTGGAATATTCGTGACGCCGTTTCTTCGCAGTAGGAGGTACAATGATGCAAAGAACAGGAAAAGCTTCAAGGACGGACTTCGTGTTAACACTTTAGTGATGATTTAGTACGATGGCAGAGCCAAACGTTTCAGGTTTTGGGGGAAAGACCCATGCAGTTGATGTACGCACCAAAATGTCCCGACAATGTTCATGATTGCGTTGCTTTGTTTTATACGTATAACGGCTTGAAACTTATCGGCAATCCTTTGGCCGAGGATTCAGCTATGTTGTGGTCTACTTTGTTTTTGCATAGTACAAAATCAACTTTAAAATCAAAGGACCCCTTAAAAGAGCTAGAGACAAACATTCACTGAGCATTCCCCCATCTCCATGAAATGTTGCTTAAGATTGTGACCCGTTAGCCTGTTTCCCCCTCTCCCTCCCCTTTAAGCGCTGCCACGCAAGTTGGTGACCCATGACCGAAGAACCTATAACGAAGACTTACTTTTAACTGATTCTGGTATGGTGGTATGCATGCTTCTCAGCAGAGGGAGAAGTAAACGATTTTCCCTTCTTTCTTCGACTTCCTGATCTCAGAATTACCACATGGGCTCGAATAAAACGCATACGTTGTATTTGTTGGATCAGCACGGGGATCAGCACCTTGAGAAATTTTTCAGCGCTACTGGTCCTACTGGCGAGTGAATGTTCCCTGCAAATGCTATACATGCACTAAAATAAGGTTTGCAATATAATTACAGTGGTGCTTACATTTTGCTGTTTGTCTCTCTGGACAGTCGACTCTGTCTTTTCAGGACAGTGGCTAATAACAACTGACACAAATGAAACGAAATAAATGAGTAGCTGGCGAGAAGCCCTTGCACAGTACTCTTTCCTCTGGTTTGTGTCTGTGAATTCTCTTTTCCTTATAACGGAAACAAAAACCCCCACTGCTTCACACGTGTGCTTTTCAAAAAGAACTCGGTAATGAGAATTTTTAAGTCATTTTGCAACATTTTTGGTCTTAAAACTTGTCTACTGAGACAGAGACAAAATATTAAAGCTTACTATAATATCCCTTTATTTTGCAAACTATTTCAACTGGTCCAAATGAGTAAAAAAAATTAAGCGGCGAGTATTCCATTATAAGAACCGCTTTATTCTAAACATCATCCAGACACCAAATACATTCCAAAGCAGATATGTCATACACCATAATCTAAGAATATTCACTAGAATACTTTCGAGCTAAAATCGGCAGAAAAATTAGAATATTCAGCCTCGACTGGAAAAACAATATTCTTATTAAAAAAAAAAAAAAAAAAAAAATTATAAAAAAAAAAAAAAAAAAAAAAAACAGTGTATAAAGTAACTGAAAAAAAAATTCGCGTGTCCCATTGTTTTGTGCGTGCCTAATCACGTTTTATTGTCAACTGATTTGTCTCTTTCCCAGTCCTCCATTCTTTTTTAACATCTGCGGTCACACGTGAGGTGGTTAATCGTAGCCGACAATTACTCATTCTGTTGTAGAACAAAGCAGTCTCCCAATGTATATTTTGTGTTAGTGTGCCGCCCTTGCCCAAAATATGATTTTCCATACTTATTTGAAACGTGACCTCTAAAATCTCTTCTCCCCTTTCAACATATGTACATTTAACAGTTATTACACGAGCGCGCGTCGGATATAAGATGATAGATAGCCGAGTTGGCTATAATCATTTCATACCACCAACAAGCGCAAATGGAATAATTTTTTTTTGTTAAAGACCCCTCCAAAATAAAGAAAATTAAAGTAAAATAAAAATAAAAACGCTCCAAAAGATTACTTGTAAGCTTACCAAATTTGTAGGGCATGGTATAATGGCTCATATACCATTATGGCTAAGCCAATGAAAACTCTTGAACTGCATAATTTAATAATCCAATTTTTAATAATATACCTGAGAGTTGGAAGATTAATATCCCATAAAATATCGGTATAGTTCGCATTGAAAAACGCCTATGTCAAACTAGAAAGTCGAACGCTTAATTGTCTCGAATTATCAATCTATTTCCTTTGCGGCGGCACGTGAATTACCCCTCGCCCTTCTCTCCCCTAGGGTTCTGCTATATGTTACCGCTGCTACTCACTCTTGTATTTGTCACGCATTTCTTTACTATAGGAAGTCCCTCCTAAGGATACCACAAAGGCGGGACTCTACCACCAATCCACTCTGTTGTAAAGTTCCGAAATTAACAAACTCCGTTTCCCAAAAAAGAACTCTTTCTTGAAGAGAAAGGGATGCCAGCTACCAAAAAAAAAATTGTTTGTGCAATCACAACAGCGTCACAAGACACAGATTACACCGCTAACCTGCGATCAGGAGTTCTTTTTTTGGCGTTCTTTTTTTGGCAGAAAAAAGAACGCTTGATCGAAGGTTAGGATTACATGTACACAGGCGGTTGAACTGAAACTGATCTACACGTGTCAACAGTTCACAGTTTATCTCTGAAAACGTGACCGACCTTTTTGTCCTTTTCTTTTGACTTTTGTTTTCAGGGATGGGCACTGACTCAGTAAGGCCATGAAAGTCTCTGCCAAGGCCATTAAAGTCTCCGAAAGGCACGTGGCACAAGTGACGGGTAGAGGTTACATCAAGGAGCACCTTGTTATAAGCGTTTTCACATGACGTCGCGGTGGCCATATTGATGTTCCCAAACGATAGAAGTTCTCTTCTTTAGGAAATAAACTCTCTCCCTATGCTAACATTTCTTATTGTCTGCTGCAAGAAAACGCTCCATATAGTAAACCGTCCCAATGTACACCATAGGGACTGGGTGCCTAGTAGAAGATCGGGTTAACCTTGTGCTCAGTTTAATTCCTGACCAAGTTAAACAAAAAATGTATACCTTATTACATGAAATTTTCGCGACACGTTAATTTCGCGATTTTCGCGATTTAAAAAAAATCACGAAATTTAAGTGACGCGAAAATTAAATGTCGCGAAATTAACATGATGCGAAAATTAAGTGACTCACATTACGTCAATAATTAAAAAAAGCGACTTTGTTACCATTACACACGTTTATAACAATCATTTTGACTGTGAGAACATCTTTCTTGTTACTGTTTACATAATTAGTTGTGTTTCTGTTTATTTGGACGTTGTTGATTAAGTTGTTTGATCAAATTCAGGGACATCTTAAATAACATTGACAAAGAAATATAGTGTCTCACTCAAAAACGCGAAATTAAAGTGAGTCAAAATG